>Ga0194039_1000746_pt1 | contig 18789 bp, 21 predicted proteins | sample JunL228m_MetaG_FD_148679 | JGI IMG/M metagenome (GOLD analysis project Ga0194039, IMG submission 148679) | Anoxic zone freshwater microbial communities from boreal shield lake in IISD Experimental Lakes Area, Ontario, Canada - Jun2016-L227-8m | ecosystem: Environmental > Aquatic > Freshwater >... | reverse complement strand
GGAAAGACAATATCCGTCTCAAATCCCGCTGATTTCATAATCCTGCCCACAGCGGCCGGAGAAAGCTCACCTTCATAGGGCGCATTTCCGCTTTTCTTCCCGAATACCGGGATCATCCCGGCGACCTGCAATACTTCTTCCTCCACGAATGGTGACAATTCTTCTATAACAAGCACCCGTTCATGGCGCCTGACGAACTCCTTGAGCCACTCTTCGTCAATGGGGTACGCCCCAATTTTTGCAAAGGATGTCGTAGGGGGTATGATTTCAGAAACGTACGATGCAGCGATACCACTTGCGATTATGGCATCCCTGCCCCGCACTTCGGCCTTGTTATAACCAAGCTCAACAAGACGTTTTTTAATAGGGGCCTGTTTTTCATTCAGTTTTTTATGCAGGACACGTGTATGGGCAGGGATTACCACATACTGCCGTGGGTCTTTGTTGAACTGCCCTGTGCGCTCTGATACCCTCAGGTCCCCCAAGGTTACATCCCCCTTGGAGTGACAGATCCTGGTGGTCGGCCGGAATATTACAGGAAGGCCGGTTTCCTCAGAGAAACCAAAGGCATCCCTGACCATGTCATGGGCCTCCTGGATCGTACCCGGGTCAAAGCAGGGGACTTTTGCGAACTTCGCATACATCCGGCTGTCCTGTTCATTCTGGGAACTGTGCGCGAACGGGTCATCCGCGCTCATGATCACAAGCCCGCCGGTTACACCGGTATAACTGCTTGTCATTAACGGGTCTGCGGCCACATTCAGGCCGACGTGTTTCATCGTGCACAACGCACGGATACCGCACCAGGCTGCGCCGAGGGCGTTTTCAAGGGCCACTTTTTCGTTCACGGACCACTCTATATAATAAGGGCGTTCCGGTCGTCCCCGCAGGATGTCCACGACCTCCGAAGAAGGAGTTCCAGGATATCCGCAGATAAAATCCACGGGTGATTCAAGACAGGCATGAGCTATAGCCTCGTTTCCTAGAAGATATCGTCGTTCCATGATCACATTTCCGCTTGTACTTTCAAGAGTACCACAATCATGGGGTTTTAATGTACCGTTTTCACCCTCGATTCACAACCTATAAAAACTCCCGTACACTAAATTAATAGTCAACTCTTGTGGGCCCGTAGCATAGCCCGGTGGTGCGCCCGGCTGATAACCGGGAGGTCATGTGTTCGAATCACATCGGGCCCATTCATTATATTTTTGGGTTTTTGATCTTTTATGAAGCGGAACCAGATCGCAATCATCGTGGCAGGACTGATTATAAGCGCCCTGCTGGCAGTAATCAGTATCTACCTGACCGGTATTGCAGTAATCCTTGTAATTACCCTTGCAATGTCCTTCCAGATCTTCCAGGACTCAGAACGGCTTACCGATCTGGCGGTCGTCCTTTCTGAAAGCGCAAAAGTCATTACCGTGGTAAACAGGGGGAACACACTGATACAGAACATTGAGGTTTCCCTTGTCCCGCTCGACATTGAATTCCTGGTCCCTGAACTTGCGGTGGACGGAAAGTTCACGTATGAACTACCGCAGATGGTAAACGAGGTAAGAGCTATCGTGGAATTTGAAGATAGAAACGGAAGGAAATATAATAAGTCGTTTCATCTCTCGGCGCTGTACAGCGATGATGACCTGCTGAAGCCGATGTTTCCTACATTTGACTGGAAAGAGAAAAAGTGAGCGGAAAATTACAATTTCTTTTTTCCTGACCAGAAAAAATTACCCTATCAGGTTTTGTTGGAAAACCTGCAGGGTCATAAAAAATGTCAACAGGACCGGTTATTCCTCTTTTGCGAAAATAAAGTTAATCGTCTTTTCAAGAGCTTCAAGAAGTGCATCCTGGTTTTTAAGATAGTCATGTAGTGCACGGTAGAGCATGAACATGATTTCGTACCCGTAGAGGTCGAGTACTTCACGCGTGGTAAGCGGGTTGAGGTAAGAGTCGACCAGAAACCCATCGGAACTGTACATGATCTCGTAAAATTTCCCGTCCTCTGAAAGGAGGCAGAATTGGTCATCTACTTTTTTATTGATATCATCCAGCCTGAATTTGACCGGATCGGTTTTCCCGAGGACAATCATCTTCTGCGGGTAAAAGACCGTGTCATATAATTCACCGCTGCCCTGCTGTTTCCCTTTTTCCAGCATGTTAAGGCCGATGGACTGGATGACTGGCAGAGCCATTCCAGCCATTTTTTCCATCAGGACCGCGTCGTTTTCCTTGATTTTCTTTGCTGCCTCATCCGTACTTTTCGTCATTTCATCGATTTTTTCAGTTAACTTTGTAAACCCAGCCTCTATTTCGTCCATGTCAGTATCCTCATTTTCCGGTTGATCGTTCCAATCTCATTTGGCGAAGGCAGATGATGAAAATATAGGTTCCAGGAATCCCCTGGATTATCATATTCCCAGGCAATAAACCATATGATGCGATATGATAAGGGGTGCATTCAGATGCATCAGCGGAGAGTTCTCTGCAACGCAAATTGTCAGGATAAATACGGAAAGCAGGAGGTATTGCATACCAACGGCCACCGAAACGAGGGATCTTACTAATGCCCAGGCAGTAATGGGCTCATATCCTTGAGCCTACAAAATAATACATTCTTTCTTCGGTAAGTATGGCATTCCCGGTAGAACCAAGGGGCAGGTCTTCCATAAGGACTACACCAAGGTACGACGGGGTCCGTGCAACCACAGAACCTTCCCGTATTTTCTCCGTGACAATGAAGGGGACGGTCCTGCCAATCCAGGGGGCATTTTGGGCATGGTACACCTCTTCAGAACAGGCATTCATCATTCTCGACCGCTTTTTCTTAATATAATCGGTATAATCAGGTTCCACATACATGTCAGTACCCTGGCGTTTTGAAAAACGGGTGATGTTCACCTTGTTCGGCCGGATTTTCTTAACGAGATCAAGCGATTGCAGGAAGTCTTCCTCAGATTCACCGGGAAACCCGACAATCATGTCAGTCATGATAGTTATATCCGGGAACCGTTGCCTGAAGGTATCAATAAGACCAATACAGTCTGCGGCGGTGTACCCCCTGCGCATCCGTGCCAGTACCGCATCAGAACCGGACTGGATAGGTATATGAATGAACTGAAATATCTTTTCGCCCTGGAACGCCTGTACAAGGTCTGGCATTATACGCCTGATCGTAACCGGGTTCATCATACCGATGCGGACACGGAATTCCCCTGGAAGTTGAGATATAGTTTCAAGAAGTCGGGGGAGTGATTCCCCGGTATCATATCCCCATGCACTGATGTCCTGAGCGGTGAGCTGGATTTCCACCGCACCTAAGGTAATGTGCTGCCTGACCTGGCTGATAATCTCCTCGCCGGGAAAACTTACCAGAGGTCCCCGGGCATTCCTCGTGATGCAATAGGAGCAGTTCCCAAGGCACCCCCGGGCAACCTGCACAATCCCGGTAGTCGATTTTTCTATAACAGGATGGAACCTGTAGGCTTCCTGGATGCACCCCGGGGGAATAAATGCAGGTGTGCAGACAGCAAGAATTCTGTCAGCTTCCACGGCAGGCATGCAACCCGTGATATAGAGCCGCGAATCACGGTATGCCCCTATCATACGGAGCACTTTTCGTGCAGTGCTTTCTACAACCGTGCAACTGTTAATGATGATAACATCTGCACCGTTGGGAGTCGCGGATATCGTGCATCCCTGGTGCCGGAGGACCTCAATAAGCTTCCTTGTGTCACCATGGTTGTAGGTACAGCCGAATGTACGGATATACACCCGGGCATTTCTAATGCCCCGGAGGACCTCCCACCCACCGGTAGTACCTTGTTGAATGGATACGCGGTTATCCAAAACCGGGCACCCCACTCTCGATCATTTCCTGTACATGATTCCCTTTTATGGAAGTTATGGGTTCTTACGCTGCCATTGAAGGAATGCTCCAGGTTGCCCACCCCCGCTTGCAGTCATCTAAAAAATTCCAGGGAATAACTGCGGCAACTTCACGGGTCATTCCCATTTATGAATAGATTTATAAAAAAATCCCCGCATTTTTTATCAAAATAATTAACCGATCAAAATCCACTATGTTTGTACAATGATCAGGATCGGGTTAATCGGCTGTGGAAACATCGGACATATCATTGCAAAATACCAGGATAAGTTTGAGATCCATGCAGTATTCGATATAGTTCCCGAGAAATCCCGTGAGCTGGCTGATATCTGCGGGGGGGTCGCATATACTGATTTTGAGGCATTTATCACGAGCGATTTTGATATTGTCGTTGAAGCAGCATCAGTAAAGGCAGTCCGGCTCTTTGGAGAGCGGGTCCTGAACCACAACAAAGACCTGGTAATCATGAGTGTAGGTGCACTGTCAGATAAATCATTTCTCGCATTGCTCACCGATACAGCGAATAAAAACCACAGGAAGATCTATATCCCGAGCGGTGCGATAATGGGCCTTGATAATATTAAGGCAGGGCAGATCTCAGGGATTAACCGGTTACTGCTCCGGACAACAAAGAGCCCGGAATCACTCGGTTTACAGGCCAGCGAAAGAAAACTCCTGTTCTCTGGTAAATCAAACGAATGCATCAAGGAATTTCCAAAGAATGTCAATGTCTCGGTGGCCCTCGGCCTCGCAGCGGGAACCGATGCAGATGTTGAACTCTGGGTAGACCCTGATGTGGACCGTAATATCCATGAGATCTTTGTAGAGGGTGAATTCGGGGACGCCTATATTAAAGTCAGGAATGTGCCGAGCCCGGACAATGCGGCGACCAGCTATCTTGCAGCGCTGTCCATACTGACACTGCTCCGGAACCTGGAAAATCCTCTTGTTATCGGGACCTGACCTTCCTGCGAAAATGAACGGAATAGTAACATGACCGAAGTACCCCTTGAATATCTCCTTTCTTTTGTTGAAGAAGACGCGCCATCCGGAGATATCACAACTGATGCAATAATCCCACCGGATACCTGTTGCAAGGCCATGATCATCGCAAAGGAAGAGGGGATTATTTGCGGTCTTTCTGAGGCGGAGCGCCTTTTTACACATTTCGGTGTGCAGGTCACACAGGTATGCCCTGATGGAGCCCCAGTAAAACGGGGCGAGTTCGTCCTCTCGCTTAAGGGGGACGCATCAGGCATCCTTCTGGTCGAAAGGACCGCGTTGAATATCATTGGCAGGATGAGCGGCATCGCAACAAAAACAAAATCCTGCATGGACCAGATCCGGTCCCTGGGCAGTAACTGCCGGGTGGCTGCAACCAGGAAAACCTCGCCTGGCATGCGGTTGCTCGATAAGAAAGCAGTTATGCTTGGTGGCGGGGACCCCCACCGGAATTCCCTGTCAGACGGGGTCCTTATCAAAGACAACCACCTTGTCCTCGTGTCACTTCCTGGTTCAATAGCCTCTGCAAAAGCAAGGTCGCACTACAGGAAAATCGAGGTGGAAGTAGAGGACCCAGATTCCGCAGTCACCGCAGCAGAGGCGGGGGCAGATATTATCATGCTGGATAACATGACGCCGGAGATAGTTGTACGTACTCTCGGGGAACTGAATTCCAGGAACCTGCGATCTGGCAGAGTTATTGAGGTTTCAGGAACTATTAGCGAGGATTCAATCAAAAATTACGCAATCCCGGGTGTTGACGTGATCAGTATCGGTGCCCTTACACATTCAGTCCGGAATTTTGATGTCAGCCTCGAGATCATAAGACCCTGATGCCAGTTTTCCGGATAATTATAATCTTTTTATGGCTATGATGACATCATCTGAAACCTATCTTGCAGATTGGATTATTCCAACATTTACCCACCCTCCCGGATTCTGCCCCGCCTTGGCGGAACCGGCTGGAATGGGGAGGTAATAGGTAAATGGCGTCACCTTAAGGCGTGACGGTACCCGGGATAACGGAATCAACATTCAATAACACGGCGTTGTCAAGCCCCCAGAGCGAAACCGCTGCGAGGGCACCAATTACGCCCTGGCCACCATAGATGAGGACATCGTTATCACGGGCAATATGGCCCGCAAATTCGAGGCTGACTATCCCGGAGCGCGCCAGCCTTCCATACTCCCTGAGTTCAGGGGGTATACGGAACCCGGTCCTGATAGCGACCCCCCATTCGTGAGAAAGGGCCTCATCATTGACAAATTTATACACCCGGTTTTTTACCTGGTCTATCACCCTAGGTTCAGCGGCAACATCGATGAAACTACACGAATTACCGGCCGTCTTCCCGGGAAGTGCCGGGTACAGCATCGCAACATGGTGCCCGATAGGAATCAGCCCCTCCATCCCCGCGATATGCTGGAGGAGAGCAAGGGCAAGGGCAAATGTTGCACCCCCTTCCGGGCTGTCGGTATCGTCGATTCCGATGATCACATGGGTAAGGGCTCGCGTATAGACTTCCCCTTCAACAACACCCCCTTTTCTTCCGACTTTAACACGCGTGACTCCTTTTGCACCTGACATCATATCAGTCAGGGAATAGGCGGGTCCGCCGATGCACCGGATCTCCTGTACTACCATGTCGCCCTCCCTGCGAACCCCGGTTACCCCTACAGCAGGAGACGGGTACGCCCCGATAGTTATCTCCTTCCGACCCAGTTTTGCGCATTCCCTGAGTAATGTACCATCCCTCCGGACGTGGTTGAGCGCACCCCCTGCCATCCGGTGATGATACCCGCAAAATGCAGCACATGCACCACTCATACATTCATGGTAGATCTCTACCCATTCACCGTCAACCGTGGTAAAAATCCTGCGGCATGCAGAGGAGGGAACCGCGCTGACCGCTGCATACCGGGCAGGGATACGGCCCTGCTTCCGTTCCTTCACCACCACACACCCTTCAGAAACAAGGCGGTTGACCCAGTCCTGTGCCGTGCTCCTCGGCACCTCCGCCGCCTTCTGTATGTTGGTTACGGTAAAATAGCCCTGTTCGAGGGTGACCTGCCGCATCAGGTGCAGGTACTGTCTTCGTCGCTCAATTACTCCGTACATGGGATGAAATAAACAGGATATCCCCGATTATTGCACTTGCAGTCTCTATCGACCCGGCACCTTTTCCGATCAGGGTAATCTCCCCGGCCATGTCCGTCTCAAGGGTAATCGCGTTTAAGGTACCTTCGAACACGAGTGGATGGTCCTTTCTGATAATCCGTGGTGAAACACGGAGTACTCCCCTTCCAGGAAATGCCTCTGCAATCAGCCGTATCGTGCAGTCTTTCTCTTCTGCAAGCCGTAGTGCATCAGTGGTAAGAAGATCGATCCCGGTGATATCCACCCGGTCAAGAGACGCACCATTATTCCATATGGTATTCGCGAGAATGACCAGCTTGATTGCAGCATCGATCCCTTTCACATCATACGTTGGATCGGCCTCGGCGTAGCCAAGTTCACGCGCCTCGGCAAGGGCCTGTTCATAGGTGAGCCCTTCTGCGGCCATCCGTGTGAGGATATAGTTGCAGGTACCGTTCAGTACACCGTACAACGCCTGGAATTCGTTTCCGGCAAGTCCGTTACCAAGGGTATGCATAATTGGGATGGCTCCCCCGACAGTTGCCTCGTAACGGACAAGCACACCCTTCTCTCCCGCAAGCTCCTTCAGTTCTTTCAGGTTCCTGGATATTGGCCCTTTATTGGATGTAACAATATGCTTCCCCCGCATAATTGCAATTTTCATGTAGGTGAGGGCTGGTTCCCCGCTGCCGGCATCAGTAGGGGTGACCTCAACAAGGACATCATACTCTGCACGCGAAACCACATCGTTTGCAGAGATGGATGGATTCCCACAAGGGCCCATCTTTTTTGCCGAAAGGACCACCCCGATATCCAGGCCTTTCGGATCAATCAACCCGCTTTTAGAGTCTGCCACGCCGGTTACGATAATATCCAGGTCCTTCCTGGCTATCATCTCAAGGACACCTTTTCCTACTGAGCCAAGACCGAGGACTGCGACCCTGATTGTCATACGAGTTCCCCCTCAAGCGGCTCAATAATAAGCAATTTTTTGGTCCTGGCGACCTCACGAAGGATATCGAGTGCAGAGTCCATATCCTTTTTTGAGACTGACTTGATAGTAAGGCGTGCAGAAGAGGGTTCATTGATCGCAGGCATTGCAAGGTCAAGGGCCGTCACTTCAGCAAACCCGGTACAGTCAATACGGTCAACAGTATCTGAAAGGTCGGTATGCATGAGATGGCCAATCATGATCACGGTCTGTTTGTACAGGAGGCGGTCTTTCCCGATTCGGAGGATACTCACACCCCGCTCTTTTATCATCGAGACCAGATCGGTAAGCCGGGATTCGGTGATCTCCAGTACGATCTGCACCCCAAGCGTATCTTCACGGGATGAGAGGTCACGCTGGTGAATGACCGCGATGATATTGCCTCCTACCTCAGAAATGGGCTGCAGGGCCGAGACGAGCTGTCCCGGCGAGTCCTTCATCTCAAGCTTCATCGATACCTGCACTAAAGCACCTGATGATACGTAGAACGGCACCAAAGATAAGTCTTTTACATCTGATTCGCGGAGCCAGAGAGAGGGCGGGGTTTCAATCAGCAGGAGTCACCATGAAAGCTCATCCGGCAACAATGAAAACAGGTTAATTTTTGGTTTTTCCCGGGATAGTGCAAGGACTGGAATGGATCGAAGATTACAGGCGGGGAAACCATTACTTATTCCTGTTACCACCTGGTGCCGGGGGTGTAGTACCATCGCCGGGGTCATCACCAGGAAATCCCACACCATTACCAGGTCCAGTTTCCGTCAAACTAACACCCGTTTCTTCAGGCAATCCCGCATCGACAGGATTCGCGATCACGTAGTGCTCAATAAAGAACCGGAACGACCTGTTCTTTTCGACAGCGACACTCAGTGAGAAATGTTTCAGGACTTCGATCATAAAAACGATTTTCGAGGGGTAATAACGTGGGATCCACCCGATAAAGTGCTCTTTTGTCACAAAGTCAGTACGCGCAGGGACGTGGATCCCGAGGGCTTTTGCCCCGTTATCATCGATTCCGGCAAGGTACCAGCTCTCAATCTCCTGGATTATCACCATGATATGCTGGTAATCGGCCTCGGAAAACCTTGAGAGAATAATACTTTTTTTTGCAGGAACACTCTTTTCAAAGTCGATGTCGGTGACAATGATGTAACTATGGTGCATCGCGTTGATGCCCCGGATGAACCGATCTACCTTGACAGATTTTGTACAGGCGAAGGTGATCAACTCAACGGACTCAAATATACGCTCAAACCGGGGTTTTATTATGGTCTCAAAGAACCTTACATCGTCGCTGCCCTCAACAAAAATAAACAAGCGCCTTGCTGCCATTATACCCTCATTCGAGGCCCAGGAGATCCTGGATAAAAAGTTCATCGATGCCGATCTCGTGTTCGAGGAACGTCCTGACCTCCTGTTTGTCGACCGGCTTAGACAGGTGGGAAAATCCATTGCGGTCTCTTGTGATTAAGGTAATATCTTCGATATCGACGTGTTTTACCATCTCCGGGTTGTGCGTGGTTACAATGATCTGTTTTCTTTGCGAGGCATCCTTAAGTATAGCGACGAGTTTTGAGATCAGGGCAGGGTGAATGTTTCTTTCCGGTTCCTCAATAATTGTCACGGGCCTCTCTTCAAAGAAAAGCGCAACAATCAGCGCTGCGATGTTAATTGTTCCATCCGAGATCATCGAGGCCGGAATATACTTCCCGCTGTAAATTTCCTTAACCTTCATAAAAAGTGACATGTCGAGAAATTTTTCAACCGCAATATCGTCCACAAACGGCAGCATATCCCGGATAAGATTGAGGAACGCCTTTTTCCGTCCAGGGTCTTCGGTAATGCCCTTGACAACGATGGCAAGGTTGCTCCCGTCCTTCTCGAGCTCTGTTTTACCAAGCATCGGGGCCGCTTTCTTGAGGAGCCGGGGATCGAAGTCGTATATTTTGATCCCGCGGAATATCCATTCAAGGGGTGGTATACCCGGTACATTCATGGGGATATTGGCAATCAGGCGGGTAACGGGATTTTCCTGTTTCTGGAAGAGGTGGGGAAACAGGTCTTCATCAAGGACGACAAATCCCGGAGGAGGGACGAGATCATACCGGATCTCTCCGTCGACAAGGGATAATTTCATACATCCTGCCCCGATTTTCTGTTCCGGGGTTGCTGGTCCGAAAAACTCCCCGGTAATCCGGAGCCGGTCCATTGGGACTTCGTATCCAGCCTGGGTATCCGTGAACCGTATGGAGAATTCATACATCAGGTTGGTGGGCTCAAAATATACCGGTGCGTGGTCCCTTACCCCGATTACCTCCCTTTTTCTCTCCTCCAGGGTGTATTCGATTTTAAAAGACAACTCCTCTGCAGGGCCGATAACCGTATTTCGCAGGTAATCGACACCCCCCTGGAGCGAAATGGCATTACCGATGCCATATTTTGCAATATCCCGGAGAAAAATAAATACCTGGATAAGGTTTGATTTTCCCGAGGCATTTGAACCTATGATAATGGTCAACGAATCCGGATGGAACGACATCTCGCGGAAACTCTTAAAATTGGTTACCGAGATGCAGGTGATCGGCATATGACAGAATCTTATACCCGTGGATAATAAGGACTTCGTTCGAAATATACACCAGGCCCTCCAGGTCACGGCCGGGGCCTGCCCATAATCCCCGATGTTCCGGCATAAATGATAATGAGGAGAAAAGCTACTGTTCTATTATGACGACATGGCCAGTCCCGGGAAGCGAGTCCGCGGGGGTCCCCGGGGAGGGTAAACCAGGCTCTTTCTGGGAGGACCGGGGAGACCGGTTCCACTGTGGCGTGGATATTTACGCACCGGCCATGAGCGAGGTTCTTGCCTGCGAAACCGGGGAGGTGATCGACGTTGGTATCGCGACGTCACCTGAACAGGTCAGTTACTGGGACACCACAAGGTATGTCCTTGTTAAAACACGTTCCAACCTCTATTGCAGGTATGCTGAGTTTGCAGACATTTTAGTCCATATTGGCGACCGGGTACTTGAGGGACAGGTAATCGGACATATCGGGACCGTGATCAGGGCGCATCTCGTGGACGGCTGTTCACCACACTATGTCCAGCGGCTTAAACAGGATGGCCATGTATCTATGCTGCATTTTGAAGTGTACCGGTTGAGACCGGGATATATGCGGGCTTATAGTGGTGGTAACTGGTTTGGGGATGGACGTCCGGAAGGACTCCTTGATCCGGGACCATACCTGCGGGATGCAATCCATGGTATAAAAAATTACGATGAGTGAAAACACTCACAAGAGGAGGCAGGCATCATATGGGATAGACTTCCGGCGATGTGTCCGGTGATACCCCGATCTGCTATAAGAAGAATTACCGAGACGATACCACTTTTTCCAGCGATCTGGAAAAAATAATCAGGTCTATAGAAGAATAGCCAGATATCCTGCGCTTTCTGTTAAGAGTGATCCTGCACCTCTGTGGAAATTGTATTTGCCTTTTTTATCAGGTAATATGCGATACCAAGGCCGACTATTATGACCCCCATCCCGGCCATCATTATCCCTTCTGAAACGGCTGAAGCCTCTGAAAAAGATGGGTCGAGAATGATCACTTTCCGGGCGATTGCGATGACCGCGACAAGGATGACTATCTCCACGTGAATGACATTTTCACGGAGATATGCTTTCAGGGTATCGAGAAGCTCTATACCAATCACGACAAGCAGGAAGAACCCAAAAATACCGAGTAATTCATCCTGGGCCAGACGAAACGGCGATACATCAGCCAAAGCCGCCCATAGGAGCCATAGGAGTTCAACAATTGAAAAGATGACTACCCCGCCGAGAAGGATAATCAGCGCCACATACATTATTTTCTCGAATTTCCTGATGTAATCGAGCATGGTAGACTCCCTGATTAATACTATTTCGTCAATCATAAGAGCGTATCGCTCCTCGTCACAAACCACCAGATGGCCCAGGGTAACAAGGTCATAGGATTTACCTTAATATCTGCCCTCAAATTCAATAATATTCCAATTATCAGGGTATTTGGAAGTATTTGGTACAGGGAAATCCAGGAAAATTTTCCATTAGCTGTTTTAAGCCTGGAAATTTAGGGGGGTTACCGACAGGATTAGATCACCCGGAAGATTGTTCGTCCTAGATCGCATCAAGGAAATTTGAAAGGATCATCGTTCCATTCGCGGTATATTCCTCCCGGATCGCATGGAAATCTGACAAAATTTTCATACTATCCATCGATGACAGCAGGGGGTCTTCCCTGATGAGGGTCTGCAGCAGCAGATCATCCATTTCGATATGGCACTGGAAGCCGTAGGCGAGTTTCCCCTCTTTCACTACCTGAACAGGGCATTCATAAGCGTATGCGAGCACTTCCCCCCCGGCAGAGGGTTCTGCCATCTCACCATGGAGCTGGAATACGGGGATATTTTCAGAAATCCCGGCAAAAAGCGGGTCATCCCTGCCTGGATCATTCAGATGGATACAATAAAATTCGTTGCCTGGATCTCTCCATCCCACTTCATTCTTCACACACCTGATGACCTGACCCCCGGCAGCTTTGACAAGTACCTGCATACCGAGGCATATTCCAAAATAAGGGACTTCTGACCGAATAATTGTCCGCACAAGAGTTATTGCGTCCTGCATTTTTTTCGTCTGGTCATTCGCACTTTCAGGCCCCCCCAGCATGAATACTGCTGAATAAGCGGAGAGGGAAGGCACAGATTCCCTGCTTTCAAAATCAATAAGGTCATATGAAATTTCACGGTTATCAAGGATACGGGTGAGAATTCCCGGCCCCTCATGCAGGTTATTCCTGAGCACCAGCACATTCACAACAGATACTCAACACTGCCAGTATGATGATACTTTCGGGAAGGATGGGTTAGGGAGCAACCGGCGCCCAGGTCCTGCTATCTCAAACAGGGGTACCGGGGAAAAATAATTTAGGATGATTAATAATGATAAATGTCGAACAAATTATTAGAGGGATTTTGGGTGGACCTGGTATTTTTCCTTATTCTATTCCCCTTTATCGCGGCGATCGTTCTCCTTCTTATCAAAGCAGATAACATGAGGAGTGCAGTGGTGGGGGTATCAGCACTGCTTATTGCAGCGGTATCGGTATGGCTGCTTGCAGCGTATGCAACGAGTGGAACGGTGTTTTTCCCCGTTTCACCTGAACCATTGGGAGAATTGATGTTCCTGATTGGAATGGGAATAGCGATTTTCATCCTGTATATGGGAGTCAGGTACAAGAACAACATCGCAATTGCCCTAACACTTATTCAGTCGGCAATGATGGTGTACTTTGAGTTCGGAATCAGTCACGGTGCCGTTCCGGAGAACAATTTCTTCGTGGACCAGTTCTCCATCATCATGGCCCTGATAATAGGGATCATCGGGAGCCTCATCTGCGTGTACGCAGTAAGTTACATGAAGGACTTCCATCACCATCACCCCGAACACAAAGACAGGAGACGGACGTTTTTCTTTATTATGTTCGTCTTCCTCGCCGCAATGTTCGGCCTGGTGTTCGCGAACAACCTTGCATGGCTCTTCTTCTTCTGGGAGGTTACGACATTATCGTCATTCCTCCTGATTGGCTATACCCGGACGGATGAAGCAATTAAAAACTCATTCCTCGCCCTGAACATGAATCTCCTCGGGGGACTGGCATTTGCAGGCGCACTGATCTGGCTCGCATCAACCGGCGGGGGCATGGAGCTTGACAAGCTGATCGCAACAGGAGGGATTATTGCCCTGGTTCCGGCGGTCCTTATCAGTTTCGCAGGTATTACCAAATCCGCACAGTTCCCGTTCTCGTCATGGCTGGTCGGCGCAATGGTTGCCCCGACCCCGGTATCGGCACTCCTGCATTCAAGTACAATGGTGAAAGCAGGTGTGTACGTGATGGTACGGTTCGCACCGGTCCTCCAGGGAACAACACCAGGCTATATGATTGCCCTTGTCGGGGGTTTCACATTCCTCCTCGCTTCGGCAATTGCCATATCGCAGAGCAATGCAAAGAAAGTCCTCGCATATTCGACGATCGCCAACCTGGGCCTTATCGTCGCCTGCGCCGGCATCGGGACATACGAGGCAATATGGGCGGCCATACTCCTGATTATATTCCACGCGGTGTCGAAGTCACTCCTCTTCCTCTGCGTGGGAACGGTTGAACACCAGATCGGCAGCCGTGACATCGAGGACATGAACGGCCTGATCACAAGGATGCCAAAAGTTGCTGTAATGATGCTTATCGGGATGGCAGGGATGTTCCTTGCGCCATTTGGTATGTTAATATCCAAATGGGCAGCGATAAGGGCCTTCATAGATGCGCCATACGGGGTCATATTTGTCGTGATCCTGGCGTTTGGCAGCGCTTTGACCGTATTTTTCTGGGCAAAATGGATGGGGCGGCTGATATCAGTCCCCCCACCTGCAGAGGACGCAGAACGCAGGGTCAACCGCACGGAGTGGCTCGTACTTTCATTCCTGGCAGGATTAATGGTCCTTGCGACCGTGTTATTCCCATTAATATCATCATACCTGGTCGAGCCTTGGCTGCGTGCAATCTATGGACAGGTTACCCTTCTCGCCCAGGAAAACGTGGTGATTATGTTGATCATGCTGTTCCTGCTGATGGTGCTACCCATCTCCATGCTGTATTATAGAAAGGATCACCGGCAGCTCAAACCATATATGGGTGGTATGACCACGACAAGCCGGATGCATTTCACCGGTGCGATCGGGATCGACCGTGAAGTGACCCTGGGCAACTATTACCTGGAAAGTTACTTCGGTGAGCAGAAAATGTCTAAAATTGGAGTTCCACTTTGTGTCATACTCCTTGCAATCATGTTTGCAGGGGTTGCCGTTGCGGGGTTGATGCACTGATGTCAATCATCTACGCATTACTGTTCCTGCTCCTTGCACCAGTCGCAGGGGGCCTGATCGCCGGGATCGACCGAAGGATTACCGCACGGATGCAGGGGCGGGTAGGGCCTCCGATACTCCAGCCGTTCTATGATGTAGGCAAGCTGTTCGAGAAAGAAAAGGTCGTGGTAACAAATTCACAGAATTTCTACGTTTTGTGTTACCTGGTATTCATCGCTCTATCAGGGGCGCTGTTTTTCGGCGGCGGGGACCTTCTTCTGGTGATCTTCGCTTTCACCCTGGCCCATGTATTCCTTGTACTTGGCGCTTATGCATCCAACTCCCCGTACAGCCATGTGGGTGCTGAAAGGGAGCTGATCCAGCTGATGGCCTGTGAGCCGATTATCATACTCGCTGCGGTAGGCATGTACATGGTCACGAAAAGTTTCTATGTTGCAGATATCGCAGCCTCGAACATACCGCTCATTGTCTTTATCCCGGGGCTCTTTGCAGGGTTTATCTATATCCTCACCATGAAACTCCGCAAGTCCCCCTTTGACCTCTCAACATCACACCATGCCCACCAGGAACTGGTGAAAGGAGTCACTACAGAGTTTTCAGGACCCACCCTTGGGAGTATTGAGATTGCACACTGGTACGAGGCAATATTCCTCCTCGGGTTCGTGTACCTGTTTTTCTCGTGGAGCCCGGTGATTGCCGTCATAGCGATAATAATCATCTACGTGTTCGAGATCTTAATTGACAATACCTTTGCGCGTGTGAAATGGCCGCTTGCCCTGAAGAGCAGCTGGTTAATCACCGCTGTACTTGGAATCCTGAACCTTACTGCACTCTATATTATCGGAGGGTTTGTGAAATGACCTACCTGTCAAAATCCCCCTGGCTCCTGCACTACAATGCAAGCAGTTGTAATGGCTGTGATATTGAGATCCTTGCCTGCCTTACCCCGATGTACGATGTTGAGCGGTTTGGGATCATCAATACAGGAAACCCAAAACATGCCGATATTTTTGTCGTAACCGGCTCCATCAACGAGGAGAATAAGGATGTACTGGTAAACCTTTATGAGCAGATCCCTGACCCGAAAGTGGTCGTGGCAATAGGTATCTGCGCGGCATCGGGCGGTGTGTTCCGCGAGTGCTACAATGTCATGGGAGGTATCGATAAGCTGATCCCGGTTGATGTCTATGTGCCGGGCTGCGCTGCAAGGCCTGAATCGATTATTGACGGAATTGTGAAGTCGCTGGGGATACTCGAAGAGAAACGTACCGCCATGGTTACAGGAGTCCCGGTTAAACCAGAGATTAATACGGCAGTCAGAGAGGCTGGTACAGAATGAAATACGAAGAACAACCGATCACCGTGATCACCATCGACGAACTCCTGGCCAGGACAACCCGGTTCTTTCAAGACGGGTACCGTCTTGTCCAGATCGGGTGCACAAAGGTAGACGGAAAATTTGAGATCAATTATAGCTTCGATAAAGATTACAGGTTTGAAAACCTGCGGATCGAACTCCAGGAGGGCGGGACCCTGCCAAGTATCTCGGCAGTTTATTTCGGGGCCTTCATCTACGAGAATGAAATTCATGACCTCTATGGGATCAGCGTCACGGGAATGAACATTGATTTCAAAGGGACATTGTACCGGACGACGGTGAAATATCCTTTCAGTACTGATACAAAAAAAGAGGAGGACTCATGTCCAGGCAGATAATTATACCATTCGGGCCCCAGCACCCGGTACTTCCCGAACCGATCCACCTGGACCTCGTGCTCGAGGACGAGATTGTCGTCGATGTAATACCGTCAATCGGCTATGTCCACAGGGGACTTGAGAAGCTGGTTGAGCGCAGGGAGTATACCGAATACGTCTACGTGGCAGAGCGGATATGTGGTATCTGTTCATTTGTCCACGGCTTGGCCTATTGCCAGGGCGTTGAAGGGATGATGAAAATCGAGGTACCTGAGAGGGCTTTATACCTCAGGACAATCTGGAGCGAGTACTCGAGGCTCCATTCCCATCTCCTGACATTGGGGTTATTTGCCGATGTCCTCGGTTTCGAAAACCTCTTTATGAATGCATGGAGACTCCGCGAGCATATCCTCGATGATATGGAGGCGACCACGGGTGGCCGGGTCATCCAGGGCTCCTGCAAGGTCGGCGGGGTAAGGCGGGACATCAGTAGCGAAAAGCTTGACCAGATGGTCTCAGGTCTCAATGAACTTGAAAAAGAGATGAAAGAACTGACAGAGGTGTTCCTCAGGGACAGTTCAATCAAATCCCGGCTTTGCGGGGTTGGTATCCTGCCAAAGAAAGAGGCATACGAGTATGGTGCGGTGGGCCCGACACTCCGGGGAAGCGGGTGGTCAATAGATGCGAGGAAACTTGGTTATGCTGCGTTTTCCAAACTCAACTTTGAACCTGTTGTCGAGACACAGGGAGATTGTTATGCCCGTTGTGCAGTGCGGGCAAAGGAGATGTTTGTATCAATAGACCTGATACGGCAGGCCGTGCAGAAGATCCCTGACGGGTCGGTTGAAGTAAAAGTGACCGGGGCGCCGGACGGTGAATACTTCACACGGGTTGAGCAGCCACGGGGAGAACTGGTCCATTACCTGAAAGGCAACGGGACAAAGAACCTTGTCAGGTCCCGTGTCAGGACACCGACCTTCACAAATATCCCCCCGCTCGTTGCGATGCTGAAAGGTTGCGAACTTGCAGATGTACCAGTAATTGTCCACTCAATAGACCCGTGTATCGGGTGTGCGGAGAGGTGAACTGGAATGGGAATTTTTGAGATGGTTGGAACTGTTGCAAGGAGTGTCTTCCGAAAGCCTGCAACCCTGATGTATCCCGTAAAAACCGCAAAAATAACACCCCTGTCACGGGGACACGTGGTAATCGATGTGAGCAGGTGCATTTCGTGCAGGATATGCCAGAAAAAGTGCCCGAGCCAGGCAATATGGGTGGAACCAAAAGAAAAGACCTGGCAGATTAACCGCCTCCGTTGCAACGTATGCAATTCATGCGTGGAGACATGCCCGGTAAAATGCCTCACTATGGACACACATTATATCCCCCCCGTAACAGTAAGACCAGGGGCTGAACTCTTCCATATCACCTATGTGAAACCACCAAAACCAGAGAATACAGCGGAAAAAAAGGATTAAATTAGACTATCCCGGCTTTTCGGGAAATCTTTTTTTAACTCATACCTTCACGTATTATATTCGGCAGAGCGGATGGTAGTTTTCTGGGAAATCAGGCAGAAAACCATGAACTAGTGGCGGGTTGCTAATATGGGGGCACCCGGAACCGGGACCGCTCTTCCGCGGCCGGGCACCCCGTTTTGAGGAAAGGTCTTCTTGCTTACGTTGCTTACTTTGCTTACCGATCTTTTCAGTGTGAGATGAGCGGTGTGGTCAGACTGGCGTTTCCGGGTTTACACCGGGCACTGGACGATAGAATTGCCAGCTGGGACGGGCAGGTGAGGCGCGATCAGCATCTTGCTCGCCGAATTCGATCTCCATCAGGGCGATCCTCATTTTGAGAAGCCAGATGAAATCATCTGCCTTGCTCATGGTGATCGTCCCCGACGTGGCGAGATCATGCAGGAGGTTGCTGATATCCGAGATGTCGGTCTCTGTCATCTCTTCATTCTCCCAGGCCTGGCCTTCTGATCTTTTTCTTCTTCTTCTTCGTCCACTGTCCCGTACAGGTCGTTGTACATGCTCATGATCACATCGGAAAAAGTCATCTTTCCCCGTTTTATGGATACAAGCGCATCGTACGCCGCTTCTGTCACCGAGACAGTCTTTGCCACAAGAGTATATTTTATAT
>Ga0194039_1000744_pt1 | contig 18804 bp, 9 predicted proteins | sample JunL228m_MetaG_FD_148679 | JGI IMG/M metagenome (GOLD analysis project Ga0194039, IMG submission 148679) | Anoxic zone freshwater microbial communities from boreal shield lake in IISD Experimental Lakes Area, Ontario, Canada - Jun2016-L227-8m | ecosystem: Environmental > Aquatic > Freshwater >... | reverse complement strand
ACCCCGCGCGCTCCCTCATGAGCTTTTCGCAGGAGCGCGGGCCAGATTTCCCTGAGCCAGACGGCTCCACTGCAAACGACCGTTTGGGCCGGTTCAAGATCTTCCAGCTCCACGCTGATCAGGTTGTGCGGCAGCCAATCGGGAGAAAATCCGGCAAGCACGCGGACCGACCCGCGCTCCGCAGTGGCCATCGGGAACACCTCGATGGATGCGGTGGCTTCGTGGAGAATGTTTCCCGCCGCATCGCTCACGAGGGCGCGAAGCGCGAAACGCGTCCGCACGGAAATGGGCGGGGCATGAAAGGGAACGACGCCCACGCCAAGGGCATCGGCATTGGGGATCCCCGGCAGCACGTGGCATCCTCCGGAAACGACGCGTTCGCCCTGGAGGATCTGATACCGGATCTGCGCGCCGTCAAGTTGTCGACCGCTGTCGTTGGCGACCCAGATTTCCGCGGGCACCGTCTCCCCGGAAAAGCAGGTGAGCCGGTCTGTGCGCCACGAAATGTGAACCGGCGACAGGGCATCCCGGTAGGCAAACCAAGCGGGCTTGGCCCGGCGCTCGCAGTCCATGATGGTTTTCATCCAGCCCGAGGGCCATGCGTCGATGAACAGGTGGATGGCAAACGAGACCATGCGCTTCTCGCGACGGAAGGCGTCGGTCATCCACCGCACGGCAAACGCCTGGTGCGATTGGCTGGCCTGCACCCAGCCCTCGAGCGTCTTCGGGCGCTCGTAGAAAAAGCAGGAATGCGAGCCGGTCTGCGCATCAACAATCCGCGCCGGGGTCCAATCGTCCTCTCCCGCTTTCGGCAGCCAGCCGGCGGGATACCGGCGGCGCATGAGGTCCGCGAAATCAAGCCCCTCCGCACCGAACTCCCCACATGCGAAATTCCATCCCGGCTTGACCGGCATCCAATGTCCGGCATGGAGCGCGCCCGCGTCGATGCCATGCCCGACATACCAGAGCGTGTAGCAATGGTTGTCCGGCAGCCCGGGAGCGGGAGGATCGTAGTCGCCGTCCACCGGTTTGATCACGCGGTCGGGGTTGATCGAGAGAACGATCTGGTCGGCTGCGGTAAAAAACCGTTCCAGTTCGTCGCGCGTGAGGTGGCGGGTGATCGCGATATTCCATTCCGCGGGGAACGGTTCATTGATATAGCTCACGACGATGTTGCAGGCGTGCGGGCAGAGCATCCGTTCCATGTCCCCGGCCTGCCGCACCCCTTCGGCAAATTGTTTCCGCCGCAGCACTCCGAAGAGCGGCAGGTCACTCTGGGTCATCATCCCCAGGCGGTCGCACATGTCATAGACCGCATCCTGGACCGGGCGCTGGGTGAGGCGCAGGAAATTCATGTTGCACATTTTGGCGAGGAGCATGTCGTCACGGAGCTGGTCGAAATCCCCGCGCATCACGTCCTGCTGCTCGAACCCCATTGTGTTGGCACCCATCAGGCGCAGCTCCCGGCCGTTGAGGAGGAAGCGGCCTCGCGGCTCGGAGCTGGCGTCCAGCTCGAACGTCCGCACGCCGAAGACCCGGCTGCGTGCATCCAGAACCGTCCCGCCGTCCCGCAAGGTCACCTGCAAGGAATACAGCCACGGCGACTCCGGCTCCCAGAGGCGCACCGCCGGGATTTGCGCGAGAATGCGGTAAAGGTTCGGCCCCCGGCCCACGGGATCTCTCCCGGCATTTGGCCCCCGTTTCTCCGGCACACTCAAAGGCAGGAGAGCGGGCTCCAACGCCGTTGCTTCAAAGTTCTCGCCGTAGATGGCATACTCGACGCTCACCGGCCGGTTCTGGAATTCCCGTCCCGAGATCTCCAGAAAAATCTCGATGTTTCCCTGCTGATCCAGCGTGCGCACCCAGGCGTGGCTCACCCAAGAATGGGCGCGGGCTTCGAGATGCACCTCGCCGAAAACTCCCATCCCCGGCGGGCAATGATGCCAGCCCCGCACCGGATCATCCCAGCCCAGGCCCGTGGCCGCGTAGAGCTTGTCGCCCTGCACCATCGTTCCATCGGCCAATTTCACGCCGCCGCAGATGGCGTCGTTGTGGAGTTCGACGACGATCGTGTTCACGGCATCCGGGATCAAAAACGCGCCGACAGAAAACTCGAACGGCGCGAAAAACCCTTCGTGCTCGCCCAGGCACCGGCCATTGCAGTAAACCCGCGCCACATAATCCGCCGCCTCAAAACAGAGCGTCCACTCGAGACCACCTTCCAGAATCGGCACCTCGATCTCCGTGCGGTAATACGCCACCGCCCGGCCGACCGGCCCACCATAATGCGGGATCGTCACATCCTCCCAGCTTCCGGCCCCGGCCAGCACCGAACCGAAATCCCGGCGATCTTCCTCCGTCTCCATCCGCCACTGCCAACGAACAAGCGTCTGCCTCTTGCGCGCGAAATTCAATGCCGGCGCGAGCCGCCGCAAAAAGGGAGCATGGGCTTCGCGCTGACCCTCCAGCTCACGCTCCAATGCCTCCTGCGTCCCGAGCCTCGCGATCTCCGGCCATTCCGTCCCGGCCGCGCCCAGCGGAAGAACATTCCCGGGCCTCTCCAATGGTGCCGGTGCCAACAATTGTTGCCGGTTCGTAGCCTTCCCGGCCGCAATCTCTGCAAAGTGATCTTTTTTCATTTTTCAAAAAAAAATTATTCAGCGATGAATATTCTGTCAAAACAAATCATCGGCAAACAAATCATCGGCAAGCTGAAGCGGTTATTCATGTGCCGCCGCGAAAAGTGCACGGATATTTTTCGGCGCGATGTCCGGCAGAATGGCCTCGTGGCTCGGGGAGATCACAAGGCCGGTCGGGAAGATCTTCCGGAGTTCGCGCACACAGGTTTTGACCTCATCCGGGGTGCCGTTGACCAGGAGGTTCTGGGCATCCACCCCGCCGCAGAACGAGACGGAATTCCCGAAATCCCTGGCGAGGCCGGGGGCGTCCATGCCGGCGGCCAGCGCTTGGATCGGATGGATCGCATCCACGCCGATTTCGATGAGGTCGGGAATCAGATCCCGGATTGCCCCGCACGAGTGGTGTATGACTTTCAGCCCGTAGGATTTCGCCTGAGCGATGAGCGCCTTCGTGCCAGGAAGTACGAATTCGCGGATCAGCTCTCGCGAGAGCATGAGCGAGGTCTGGCTTCCAAAGTCGTTCCCGATGAGCACGGCATCGAGCTTGTCGCCGGCAGCCGCGTAGAAGAGGCCGTTGGCCTTGAGATAGAACTCCGTGATGCGGTCGATGACCGCGCGAAACATTTCCGGTTCGGCGACCATGTTCATCAGGGCGGTCTCCATCCCAAACGCCGCGCACGCATCCTGGAAATGCGCCGACCAGACGACTCCGAGCACCGCGTCGTCGCCGGGCACCGCGTCCGCGACGGCACCACATTCCGCAGGGCTGATGTAGGCCGAAGGGTCGGGCCATGGAAAATCGGCGACGGCGGCGGGGTCGGTGATGTCCTCGAAGTAGCCGGGCGAGTTGAGCGTGCGCTCCTCGTTGACGAGATGCCCGTGTTTCGCGAAGTCGAACGCCATGTAGATGGCGTCGGAAAATGGCGAGTGATACGGGAGCTCCACCGGCCAGACATCATCGCCGATGGCCTTCTTGAGCCCGGCCAGGTCGGAGGCGCCGAAGTGGCCGAGCAGTGCCGGCATGGCGGCTGTAGCCGGAATGCCCAGCCACGAGGCGGGGCGGTCCACCGGCTTGCGTTCGATCGTTGCGTGGAATCGTTCTTTTTTTGTCATGGTTATTGGTGTGCTCAACAGTCGAGTCTGGTGAAGTATTCGCTCTAGCCGCCAATGCGGATGATCAGGTCGCGGTGTTTCTCAGGTTTCCACAAGCCTCACCTTGTCACCTTTCGACATCGGAATTTCGAGCGTTTCTCCGCTTATTAGCTCCTGCTTACCGGACGAATGGGTGATCGTCACCGGATGAGTCCCCCAGGGGTTCTTCACGCGTGCCGTGCCGCCAGTTTCCGCCACGATGCTGACGAAGGTGACGGTGTTACGCACACGTTCCGCACTTACCAGAAAGGCGCCTTCCGCGCGAAGGTTTTCAAAGCGTGCGCCGCGTTGAGAATCTGGCAGTCCGGGAAACAGGCGGATGCACCCGCCGTGGCTCTGGAGCAGAGTTTCGGTGATCATCAGGAGACACGCCCCGTTGCCCTCGGATGCCGGCACCACCAAGCGCTTTGCCCATGGGTTCAAAGTTCCACCGGCGACAAAAGCCCCTTGCCTCTCCCTCCGAGGCGTCGGCTCCTCGCCCGGAACGACCATTTCGCCTTCGGGAACCATGCTGAGGCTCCTCTCACTCACCTCCGACGAAACCTCAACGCTTGCATTGTGCGCAACCAATCCATTCGGCTTGTGATAGGTTCTCAGGCTGTCCAGCAGGAGCGCCCATCCTTCCTCTACTCGTCCCAAGCGCAGATACGCCATCGTCGGAAAAAAGTGCGCCCACGAGCGCGTGAAATGACGACGCCCGGCTTCGTCTGCATAGGAAAGTTCAATATCCCGTTCATCCAGACGGTCGAGCGTTCGCGAGGTCATCTCTCGGATGTGCGGCGTTTCGCCGTCGCCGGGAAAGAGCGGATAAAGCAGATACGCTCCTTGCACCGGATGATTGAGTTCAATATTTTCGCCGCTCTGCCAGACGCCATCGCACGAGAGGATTTCCGGATAATGCTCCAGGAGGTCCTCCCATCCCTTGCGCTCTTCCTCGTCCTCGCCCAATTTGCGACTCGCCTCGATCGCCAGCTCAAGACACGGTTTGAAAAGTGCCAGCGTCGAGCAGTCATTGCGGGCCAATGTGAAGATTTCCGGCGGAATCATGATGTCCAAGCAATATTTTCCGTCCGCTTGTTTGAGCATCCATGCGGAGTAAAACCGCGTCACTTCCCGCAGGAACGGATAGATCCGATGGCTGAGCCACTCCTCATTTTGTGTGAACCGGTAGGCCCACACGAACATGAGCCCGCTGAAGGCCGAACCAACCAGGCTGTATCGCCATCCGCCGCTGGGAAGCGCATGCCCCAGTTGGTCCATCCCCAAAGGAAGACAAACGCCGGGACGTTCGTAAACTTCCCGCGTATGTCGGAGCAGTTCCGGCAGGATGTTCAAATACGTATCCATGAACGGTTCGGCCAATTCCGGGTGGTTGACCGCGAAGACCGGCATCACCGGGATTTGAACGTTCTGGTCGTGGGTGTAATGCGCGGACGTCAGCCCTCCCTGCGGCTCATCCGTGTGTCCATACCAAAGACCATAAAGCCCGGGAACCGGCGCACGCCGATGGAGTGAGCCAGTTTCGTATAAGCTAAAATACCAGCTTCGCTCCAGCTCCGGAGCATCCGGCAGTTCGATGCGAGACTTGGACCAAAAATCGTTCCACCATTGCCGATGCCGTTGTTCCAGCGGTTCAAATCCTGCCTCCCGCGTTTCGCGCGCCAGACGTTGCGCCTGGGCGAGCGGATCGGCGCATTCATAAGAGGTTGCGACGGCAAGGAAGAAGTCGGCATGCCCTTGAACGGATAACCAGGCACGGTTCCCGATCTGGCCGGCACCAACGATTTTCGATTTGCCTTTTTTGTTAACGTTTCTGACGGATAGGTTAAAGGCGTCGTCTGGCGCAGCCGCCCCTTGAGCCACAGCGGCCAGCACCATGGCATAGCTCCCGCCGCCCGGCATCTCCTGCACAAACCAGATCGTATCCTCGCTCGATCCCCATTGCGCCGGGCTGGGCCAGTCCAGATCAAACGGCTGCTCGAGTTGCAACTGGTAGGACCATCCACCCCCGCTGACATTTTCGATGCGGCAGGCAAGCACGTTGCGATCCGCAGCCACAAAGCTTCGCAGGCGCGGATGCGAAAGGTGCATATCGAGATTCAAGCGGCAGGTCGCCTCCGCCAGGCTCAAACATTGTTCGGCATTGTGCGGCGCTCGCGAGTTCCAGTTGTGCTCGTTCCCGAAGCTCATTTTCACGATGCCGCAGGATTTGCCGATGCCCATGCGGCCCGCGCTGGCTTCCGCTTCAACCAGAAAGTCGAGGTTGCGAGCGCCGGTTTTTCGCAGGCGCTCCCGGATCTCGCTGTCTTTCAGAAACGTCACATCGGCCTTGCGCGCGTCAAAAACATCGGTTTTATTGATCGTCCAAGCGACATGGCTGGGCGCGTAGGCAACCGCCCCCAAGTCGCCATTACCGAGGATGTGTCCATCCTGCCAGAAGCGCGGCGCATCGGGATAGATCAGGTCGTGGCGGCGGACGATGTCAAGCGATGTCGGTTCGCTGGATGGATCGGTTTTGTGCTGGTTGTCTGAGTGTTGTTTCATTTTAGGGTTCGGTTATGGATTAGTATTTGACGTCCAGAGTGGAGACCGGGAAGCTGTCGGTGCGAAACGGCGAGGCGGGGAATCCGGCTTTATTGTAAAGGTTGCACGTCGGGTTCGCGGTCCATCCGTAGCGGACGGCCACGGGCACAGGGACTTTATCGCTCCAGACCCGCACGCTCTCGCCATCGATCTTGGCGTCCGCCCACACCCATTTCTTGTCCTCGCCGCAGATGGCGAAACCTTCCAGTTCGCTTTGGGGGCTGTTGCGCACGAGCGGCGCAGTTTCATTTTTTAACGAGCTCCTCACATAAGTTGCCGGAACGGGATGCGCGACCAGTCCGCCCTCAACGTGGGCGAAGCTCAAGCGGGCCTTGCCTTTCTCGATCATCAGCGATTGGTAAACGGGGCCGGAGAATGCGACGGATTTTCCGTAATCCATGGCCAAGGCCAGGGCCGCCAACCGATCCCCCGCGTCCTTCTTGTTGCGCGGATGGATGTCGCTTTCGCCAAGGTCAATCAAGACCGCTTGGCCGGTGTGGGGCAGCTTGAGGGCTTCTGCCTGCGCTTCCCGCAGTTCCGCCCAGGCAGCTTCGCCAGGTTGTGAGCTCTTGCCTTCGCAGTTGGCCAGTTGGCAAAAGTAGAACGGGAAGGCGCCCCGCTTCCATTGTGCGCGCCAATCCTGGATCAAGAGCGGGAAGGCGGTGCGGTATTGCCACGCGCGCGGAACATTGGCTTCGCCTTGATACCAGATGACTCCCCGGATGGCGAACGGCACGAGCGGTGCGATCCTCCCGTCATAGAACCAATTAGCAAGGCCTAACTCGCGCTGGCGGACGAGCGGCGCGGCCGGTGCGGAGGCCACTTGCTGCTCGCTGAGCGCTGGGAACCTCATATTCCGCTTTGGCGAGCCATTCTCCGCCATTCACAACGGGCCCGACCGGCGGTCACTGCCACCGGTAAAATCCGGTGCGGAAACCGGCGAGTAGATGCGCACGGCGACGACGGCTTTGCCTTCCATGGCCAGTTCCTGGGGGATCTTGCAATTGCGCACGGCATCCCGCCCCGGCAGGTTGTTGAAGGTGGTCGCTTGGATCAATTGACCGTTCCAGTAGATCGACTCAAAGCCCTCCAGCGAACCGAGGGTCAAGGTCAGCGGCTTGCCGGCTTGTGCTGCATCGACGAGGATTTCCTTGCGCAGCCAGATGACGCCGCTGGCGGGGAGACCGGGCACGGCCACGGGCCCGGGGAGTTGGATTTTAACCCAGCCTTCAGGGGCAACGGTCGTTCCGGCATAGGCGGCGGCGTCCGGGCAGGGCTTGTCTTCGCGGGCGTTGTCCGCGATCCATTTGCCGAAAGCGGCGACAAAGGCGGCTTTCTTCTCCGGGTAAGCAATATACTCCCCGATTTGCCGTTCCCCGGATTCCTTCAATTCGGGAACCGTGGCGAGCGCTTCCCGGCTCGTCCATGCTTCGATCGAAGTGCCGCCCGCGCTGGCACTGACGATGCCGATGGGGGTTTGAAGTTCCTTTTGCAGCTTTTTCCCAAAGAAATAGCCGACGGCGGTGAACTTCGCGGTCGTATCGGGCCCGGCGTGGGTCCACTCTCGGTCGAAATGTCGCAGCATCGGATTGGCAGAGGCCGCGATCTCCTCGTCGGCGCCGATGACACTGATCCAGCCCTTGATCGGAAATTCCATGTTGGACTGCCCGGAGGCGAGCCAGACTTCTCCGATGAGGACGTCGGCAACGGCGATGCGATTCTTCCCCTGTATGACCAGCTCGAACGGCCCGGGCATGCTCTCGCTCAAGTTCAACTCGACGACCCATTTGCCGTCCGGTCCGGCGGTGGCTTTGCCGCTCGCAGCGTCAAGCGTCACAGAGACCTCTTCGCCCGGATCGGCCTTGCCCCAAATCGGCACCTTGGGCGATTTCTGCAACACCATGTGATCGGAAAGAATGGAGGGCAGGACGACGTTGGACCACGCAGAACCGCTCGCGAGCATGGCGGCAAGAAGTAGACCGAGGAATCTCATTTTCATTTCATTTTCCCTGTTGCCAAATCATAAGTGTGACCCTGATAATCTCACACCTTGTGCTTGGTCCTGGCAATGATGTGTTCCTGGAGCTGCGGCTCCACGAGTTTGAACATCTGCGAAAACCCGGCGACCCGCACCGGGATATTGCCGTATCGCTCCGGGTCGCGCTGCGCCTGGCGCAACCGTTCCTCGGTGACCACATTCCATTGTAACTGCCCGATCCCCATGCCGACAGCAGCCCGAATCAGGGCCACCAGGCGCTGCCGTCCCGCTTCCCCTTCGACCAGTTTGGGATCCAGGTCAATGATGGCGGCCGAGGCGCCGGCGGCCCGGTGGTGCGGCAGCCGGGCCAGCGAGTTCAGCATGGCCGTCACTCCCTGCTCATCCCGTCCCTGCTGCGCGGAGAGCGAATAGGCGATCGGTTCACCTGCCAGCCGGCCATCCGGGGTGGCGCCCAGCGCTTTGCCGAAATGGATGTTGCACAGGAACGAAAACAGATGCACATGGTAGCGACCGCCCAACGGACTGCGCATCGTATCCATGAGATCAATGAAATGATCGTCCACCCGGCGGGCAATCAGATCGACTTCCGCAACATCGTTGCCGTATTTGGGCGCTTTTGTCAGCAGCATCTGACGCACCTCCTCGTGGCCGTCAAAATTGCTGTGCAGCGCGGCCAGTAATTCAGCGGGATTCAAACGCTTTTCTTCAAACACCAGTTTTTTGACCGCCATGAGCGAATCGGCGGCATTGGCGGTCCCCATCAGGCAGATCGAGTGATAATTGTAGAGCGCGCCGCCGTTGGTGATGTCGCGGCCCCGGGCAATACAATCATCGGTCAGCACGCTCCAGCAGGGCAGCGGCCCGCGTTCGCGTTGACTGAGTTCACCGCGATTGCAGTGATAGACCATGTGCCGGGCGAGGAAATCGACCTGAGCCGCGTAGGCCCGCCACAACGCTTCGAAATCGTCAAACGAGGAAAGCAGCCCTGTGTTCGGCCCGTATTGTTCGCCGGTGCGGGGATCCTTTCCGTCAAAGAGTGCGAGCTCGAGGCATTTGGCGGCATTGAACCAACCGGAGACCGCATGCGGATTCGCCTTGCCGGGGATAGTCAGTTCGATGCAGCCGATCGGGGCATAATCCCGCGCATCGGCAAGGCTGATGCCGCGATCGGTCAGCGCCGGGATGAAACATTCGTCGTTGAAAATAAACGGGATCCCACCGCCGGCCACGATCAATTCCGCCGACAGTTCCAGGAATTCAACCGGCGTGTTCCGATCGATCCGAATGGAAATATCGCGGATAAAATCCACGTTCCGGGTCGCTTCCAGGATGACATAGCTGAGATCGTTGACCGCGGATTTGCCCTCGGCATCCACGCCACCGAGAGTAATGGCCTGCACATCATAATCGAGGTAGAGTTTGCAGGCGAGCTCTTCCATCCATTCCCGGGCCTCGTCCCGAGTCAAGCGGCCGGCGGCAAGGTCAGCGGCGTAATACGGAAAAAGAATCTGATCCAACCGTCCGATTGAGTTGGCATTGATGCCATCTTCGCCACATGTCAGGATATGGCACAACCAGACACCTTGAACCGCATCGGCAAAGGTGCGGGCGCCGTGAGAAAGGACATGCGCGCAACGGTCGGCAATCGCTTGAAGCCGGCCACGCTCGGTGGAACTGGTCGCGACGGCGGCTTCACAGCGGGCGATCTCAGCATAACGCTCTCCCAGTCGTATGCCGGCCTGACAGATGGAAAGTGCCGCTTGCCAGAAACTGTCTCGTTGCGGGCATTCCGGATCGGCCAGGTCGAGTGCCGCCAACTTTGCTTCAACCTCGCTCCGGATTCCATCGAATCCCATGCGCAATACCTTGGCGTAATCGCGGAGACTATGGTTCTCCATCCAGCCGTTCCCCCAGTAAACTTTGCTTTCATGATCGTTGGTTGACCAGCCGCCGCGTCCACGGTCTGCGCCTGGCAACTGCTCCCCAATATCAACATCGGTGAACCCGCCTGGCCCCCAGGTTTTGCCGTTCCACTCCCTCACGGTCTGCCCCAGGTCAGCATATAGGTCGTCATCCAGACCGAAAACCTTCTTCAGCTCGACGACTTGTTCCGCCGACAAGGTTGAAACACCGGCCGCCTTTTGCGGCCGGAGATGCTCTCCTGCCAGCCTCCAATCGGCACCAATCCGCATCGGCACCAGGTTGACAAGCTCAAGAAGGAATGCGGCACGGCGCTGCACGCGTGACTGGCCCTGCCGGCTCCCCTTCCACAAAGCGACATCACAAATGCACGGATTAATCTCCGGATTCCAAGCGCCGTTCCCCTCCATGGCGGATGCGCGGATTCCGATTAGTCTCTTTGATAACGGTTCGGGTTTCATTGTTGTTTGCGCTTTCATTTCATTTTATTGTTTGGATTTTGCTATGATCGCCACGACCTCACGGAATGAGGCGGCGTAGCGTGATGGTTTCCCCGGCGACAGTGGCCCGGGAAAGCGCCGCGCCGGTGCGCGGCGCGCCGTTTTCGGTCCAGGCGTCGCCGAGCCCGTGCAGGAGGTCGATCCGCGCGCCTTTGATGCTTTCGATCCGGATCTCGGTGATCTTCCAGTCCTTCACCGTCGCGCCGATCCGGAACGCGCCTTCCGTCAGGACGCCGTCGAACGAAAAGTCCCGCCATTTTCTGGGCAGCGCGGGCAGGACGGAGATCCGGTCGCCGCGGGTCTGGACGAGGATGTCCAGGAGCGCGGTGATGACGCCCATCGAGTCGTCGCATATGATTTGCGCACAGTAGCGGTCCTTCGGGTTGAGGATGTAATCGCGTGCACAGAAGCTGACGCCGACAAAATCGCCATTGCAGTCGCTGTTTCCACCGGCGTTGAAGTAGAGGCCCAGGTCGTATTTGAGCCAGAAGATCGCACCGTCGGGCATCCCGCAATACGAGCACAGACTCGACGCCCACGGCAGGCTGAACCCGACCCAATTGCCCGCGCCTTTTTGAATCCAGTGCTGAAGCGTGTCGGCCATCACTTTTTTGTGGGCGGGATCGAACGGATCGATGGTCTTGAAGGGGTAAATCCCCGCGAGCGCCGAGTGGTGCCGGTGGCTTTCATCAAGATCCTGGCCTTCCCATATGGCCATGTGGCGGATTTTTTCGGCGGGGTTCCACGGGTTGGGGGCCACGATCGTGCTATAGGGCGGCAGTTGGTCCTCGACTTCCTGCCAGCGCGGGTCTGAGGGCTTCCCGAGCAGGTGCGCCGCCTCAATCAAAATTTTCGCCGTCATATGAAACGCGGCCAGCGAGTAACTGGAATCCCGGCCCAAGCTGTCGAACCCGGACCCGTATTCCGGGCTCACCGACACGGGCAACGAGAGGCGCGGCTTTCCGTTTTCGACAATCCGCTCGGACATGGCGTAGAAGGCTTCAAACGCTCCCGACACCAGCGGCCAGGCGATCTCGCGCAGGATGCCGGTGTCGAGCGTGTGCCGGTAGTGGAGCCAGGCCAACTGCCCCATCCATGCCGTGCTTCCGATGTCCAAAAATCCCTGCCAATACGTGTCCACCACCTGGCAACGGTCGTTGACGGCAGCGGGCAGCATGAGCGCCTCGGGCGCTCCATAGAATTTCGAGCCGTTCTCCTTGAGCCGAGGGAGCCATTCGCGCATCATCTTCCACAGCGGCTCGAGGTGTGAGGTGCGGTTGGTGGCCAGCACAGGCCAATAGATCATCTGCGCATTGACGTCGAAATGGTAGTCGTTGCTCCACCCAGGCAGCGTGTTGTCGTCCATGAACGGACCGGCAAGCGTGGCCGCCACGCCCGAGGGCGCGGTCAGGCCCGCCAGCTTCACCAGCCCGTAAAAATAGGCGTCGCTCAATTCGTTGTCGGGAATGTCGAGCGCGGGCGTTGATTGGAAGTAATCGCGCCACCAGCTTCCGCTCCGGCTCATGGCTTCGCAGAACGCGCCGGGCTCGAGGGACTCCACTTCTCTTCTGACGGCGGTCGCATCATTGCCCAGACCGGTTGCCAGCGCGAGAAGGCGCTCGCTTTTCCAGGAATACGCCAGCGTGAGACCGGGATCGGCGGGCAGCGATTGGTGGAAGCCGCCGCACGATTCCTCCTCCCACCGCGAAGGCTCGGCGACGCCGTCTTTGGCGAGCAACTCCCCGATGAAATCCCACGACGGGATGGCGCGGGCCTTGACCGGTCCGGTGTTGTCGGAGAGCCCGACCAGCGCCAGCTCGGAGTCCATCGAGATTTGGATCGAGGCCGTGGCGGTTTCTCCCGCCGGGCCGAGCAGCCGGACGGTGAGTTTGCCGCTGGAAAGTTCCAGCGACGCGTCCTCGGGTCGCCACGGGCGTTCGAAAACGAATTGGATCCTGCCGCCCGGGATCTGTGTCGGCTTCCGGTAGGCTTGCTGGCCGGCCTGCATTTTGCCCAGCTTGGTTTGCTGGCCTTCCTGGTCGCGCGCCTCCAGAAGCTCCCGCAACTCGTGAAAGTGAATGTTCGCGAGGAAATCGACCGCGTTGCGCCGGTCCCAGAAGCCGTTGCGCCCGATCGTGACGATGAGTGAGTCGCCGCCCCAGACCATGAGTCCGAGGGTGCCGTTGCCGAGGTTGATCCCGCAGCCGGGCTCCGGCAGTGGGAAGCGCCATGAAAGGTGAGTCGTCATTGGGTGTGTCCTGTGTTGTGTGTGATTTTGTAAAAGCGCTCGCATTCTATCGGAGCATCCAGAAGTTCAGCTTGCCGTCGTCCACACAGAGGGGTGACGGTTGCGGGACGACATCTGAGAGCATGTATTCCCGTTGGTAGAGGCGACCCGGGCCTTCTTCTCCGTAGTAGGCCTCGGTTTCGAAAGGGTCCTTCCCCCATCCGGAATGAATGGTTTTGTATTGTTCGCCGATCGGCGTCATCCGAACCACCGTGTCGCCCTTCCACGTCACGCGGTAGTGATATTGCTTATGCCCGGGATTGCCGATGGCGATCTCCTCTTCCTTCACGGGCACGGGATAGGTGACTTCGATTTTCTCCCCGGCCTGGCGCGGGCCGAGTTCGAAATACCCGTTCTCGACCGCCGCTTTCACTCCGCCCTTGTTCGAGCTGACCTTGACATCCCTCGCCTCTACAAAATCCGGCACGCGGACCCGGACTTTGCACGCTTCTTTGAGCGCGATGCTCAGGTAACCTTGATATGGCTGGTGGCAGCGAATTTCGGCCTGTGGAAGGAGCTTGTCGATGTGCATGTTGACCGAGAGCACGCCGTTCTCGACCAGCGAGGCGTTTTTCCAGGCGGTAAATAGCGCGGTATCACCTGATCCCCCGCAACAATTCATAAACGCCTTGAACCCACCCGCCTCGGTCGGTTCACTTCCCGAGCCATTGGACCAGATATGAGTGGGCGAACTCCACCCAGCCCACCCGCCAACCATCCGGGAACCCACGTCACGCCATGTGTCTAACTGCGTGTCGGGCTTGTCGCCCGGCTTGAGCCAGGAGCCATCAGCCACCTGATTTTCCGCCAGTTGGTTTCTGAGCATCCGTTCGATATCGCCCCAATACTCGGGATGGCCGTTGTTGGCGAGCGGGGTGGCCAGAGCGACAAAGTCCATCAGGGCGCATGTTTCGCAGCCAACCTGATCGCGTTCCGGACTGCCAGCACGTGGCGCATTCTCCGGCAGCCAACCGAAACGAGTCCCTTTGGATCGGACGTCGCGATACAGGGCGTCGACGCGGGCCAGCATCGCCGCATCCTTCACGTAGAGCGCATAATCAACGACACCGGAAAGATTTCGGAGGCCCTGATGCATGTGTCCGCCAAAATGATTGGCTGCGCCAAACCCGTCCAACACGTCTCTTGCCATAGTGCCGGCATATTCCAACCCGGGCATGTCGTTCGAGAGCCGAACCCATGTCATGACACTCTTGATCGAAACCCCCTGCCACATCGTCTTGGGTTTGACGCCCGGCAACTGGGCGATCATCCTACAGGCAGCATCCCGATAAACGGGATCTTTGCTGTCAGCCCAAGCGGTCGCCAGTGAGTATAAAACCATAGCATTGTGACCATCAGAACAACAGTTGGGGTGACTGAGGCTGGGATCCAATAGCCCGGTCTTCGGGTCAATTCGCCCCAGTATGGTCTTGGCCCATACGTTCTCATAGCGGCATTGTTGACCGGTCATATGCCGGGCCAAGATGGCGGCCTGCCATTGCCTCGACGTGACATCAGGAGCATCGTCATCGTTGTGGTTTGCCTGGGCGGACTCCCCCCCTTGGAACCAATAGATGTTAAAGTAAGGCCGCCCGGACTCGTCGGCCATATTGTCCAGGTAATTGTAGGCCCGTCGCATATAGGTTTCTACGGCGAAGGTTTGGGTTAGTGATGGGTTTGTCTGCATTGATTTAGGATTTTGTGATGGGTTTGTGCTATCCGACCACTGCCTGGAAATGGAGCAGACAGAAATGGAGGTGGCGACAGAGAGAATGGCGCTAAGTTATAGCGGGTTTGGGATGATCGCAGATTGAGTTGCCTCTTCATGGCTTTGGTTGTATCTGCCTGCTAATCAGCGCGTTGCAACTTGCTGTGATAATAAGCCCATTGGGGGCAAAGAGGCGGCAGGCGGCTTAAGTTATACTCCCCGGCATCATAAATTCGGATTTAGAGAATTTTGTTTCATCTCCATCTGCTTCGTTTTCTTCGTGTCTTCATGTCTTCGTGTGAGACTCAAGTTTTCCGAAATCCATGCGCGGTGGAATATAGCGCCATTCAGGACCGAGGGAATATGGCAGTGACGTTTCAAGCCGCGGTTGTTGGGGGGGCCGGGTGATCAGTCGAGATGGAAGACCTCTTCCATCGCGCTCCACCATTCGTCCGGGGCGCGGTTTTCGAGCGGCTTCTGGCAGGGCTTGCAGCAATCCCACCATTTCTGGTTGGTCGGGTCGGCCGCCATCTTTGCCATGTCGGCCGCGAAGTCGTCGCCGATGTATTCGAAGTAGCTGAAGAGGTAGGGCTGGCCGTCGTCGAGGACGCGCAGGTAGATCGAGTAGTTCCGGATGTTCGAGGCCCGGATCCGATCAAGGATGGCGGGCCAGACCGCCGCGTGAAGCCGTTTGTATTCCTCGACTTTGTCGGGTTGAAGCGCGAGGACCGAGCCGTATCGTTTTGGTGTGCTCATGGGATGCTTTTAGTGTAAAATGGATCTCCAGCAACAAAAAACGTTTTGCGATCGCGATTTTAGGCGGTTTCGTCTATATGTGAAACTATTTAATTATATGTCCGATCCGATCAATGTCCGCGTGAACGGAGGATCCTACGACCAGCCGAGAAAGCAGTCGATTTCGGAACGCGTGGGGATCGAGGGTTGCGCGCCAAATCGCGTGACGCTCAGTGCGGCGGCAGCGGTGGCGAATCGCGCCGCTTCTGACAACGGCAGCCCCTCCAGCACAGCCACCCCAAGGGCACCGCAGAAAGAATCTCCGGCCGCGGTGGTGTCCACCGCGGTGACAGGAAATGCCGGCACGTGCTCAGAGGTTCCATCGGCGAAAATCATCGAACCGGCGGCCCCGAGCGTGAGGAGGACTCGGCGCGCTCCCATGCCGACCAGCGCGCGGCCCGCCCGTTCCGCCGAGTTCCGGTCGGAGGGCTCGATCCCGGACAGGCCGGCCGCTTCATTTTCGTTGACGATCAGCGTATCCAGGCCCGCCAGCAAATCCGGGCAGATGATGTGTGCCGGGGCGTAATTAAGGATCACTGGGATCGCCGCTTCGCGGGCGAGCGCGAGGACCGCGCGGTTCGTTTCGACGGGGATCTCCATCTGCAGCAGGATCAGGCCGGATGAGGCGATCCGTTCCCACCCGGCGGCGATGTGCTCCGGCAGAAGCGCGGCGTTCGAACCCGGCGCCACCGTGAGGTAGTTCATGCCGCCTTCGTCCACCATCACAAGCGCCGAACCGCTCGGCAGGTCGTCGACAAACCGCAAGCCTTCCACGTCGAGCCCGTCACGGCGGAAATTTTCCACCATCGCCGGAGTGAACGCATCGCGCCCGAGGCAGGCCACGAAACGCGCGTCCCCGCCCGCTCTCGCCGCCGCCACCGCCTGGTTGGCACCCTTGCCTCCGAACGTCTGAAGGAACGTGCCGTCGGTGACCGTCTCTCCCCGATCGGGCAGACGTTTCACCTTCATGATCATATCGACATTAGCACTGCCGATGATTGTGAACGGGCGGGCTCGCATGTTGTTGGCTCAGACTCCGAAACGTTCGCGGTATTCCCGGAGAATCGCCGGGGCGCTGCCCGTGCCGATGCGCGTCACGCCAAGGGCGATGACCTCCAGTGCGCGGTCGAGATTCCGCACGCCGCCCGAGGCCTTCACCCCGACATCCGGCAAGCAGTGCTTGCGCATCAGCTTCAAATCATGGTCCGTGGCTCCGCAGTAGTCGTAGCCGCCCTCCCGACCCTTGACGAACCCGAACCCCGTGGAGGTTTTGACAAAGTCCACCTTCACCTCGCTGCAGATCTCACAGAGCCGGATTTTGTGCCGGTCCTCGGGGAGGAAGTCGGTCTCGAAGATGACCTTGATGATTCCCTTGTGTCGCCGCGCGACGGCGGTGACGGAAGCGATGTCCTCTCGCGCGAACTCCCAGTCGTCGCCCAGCACCTTGCCGGTGTTCACCACCATGTCCACCTCTCGCGCGCCATCGAGGAACGCCTGCTCGGCCTCGAACGCCTTGACGGAAGGAAGCGGCGTGCCGTGCGGAAATCCGATGACCGTGCACACGCCGATGGACGTTCCGGCCAACTCCTCAGCCGCGAGTTTCACGGCGTGCGGCTTGATGCACACCGTGGCGATCGGAAACTCGCGCAACGCCTGGCATCCCTTGCGCAGCTCCGCGTCCGTTGATGTCGGCGTGAGCAAAGCGTGATCCAGGAGGCCTGCCACATACTCGTAACTGGGATTTTGCATGGCCTGCGACTATATAATAATTCGGCCGCCGATTGAAACAGGAATCCTTTTCCCTCTGAGGATGCGAATTGACTCAAATGAAAAGACACCAGGACGGGAAAGACATGAGTTGAAAAAATGATACGTTGACTCAAAGGAAAAAAGGTACCAGTCATCCTTTATTGTATTCATCGGCTGATCGCTCATGCTTCACAGATGCCAAGACAAGTGGGAATTGAGTTCGCTGGAGCGCTGTATCAAATGATTGCTTGTTTTATGGCAAAAACGGAAGATGTTGAATTTTAGCTCGTTGCGCTTCTGGAACTGGGGCTCCCCAAGACTTCCTCTCTCGTTTTGACTCTGAAATGACCGCTAAAGGCGTGTTCAACTCGCCGCCGAGGTAGTGAGCGCCCCAATCCTCCGCTGCTGAATTTCTCACCGAATCCGGCCAAAAATGGACATCGATGTCAGAAAGATCAATTCCCCATTTTTGCATCTATCCATTTATAGTGCTTTCTATCAAAAAGCTTGTAGAAATGGTTAGAATTTCATAGAAACTCACAATCATCATGGATCCGATAAAAAATCCCTTTTCTCCCGGAGCAGGTTCGCCGCCGCCGGAACTTGTTGGTCGTGCGGGAATCCTCGAACAGGCACGCATTCTGCTTGGTCGGGTCAAAGAGAAGCGCCCCGAGAAAAGCATTTTACTTACCGGTCTGCGAGGTGTCGGCAAGACGGTATTGCTCAATGAAATTGAACGACTCGCCATCAAGACAGGCTATCGCACTATTGCGGTGGAGGCCCATGAAGATAAATCCCTCGCCGCATTGCTTGTGCCGCCATTGCGCAAACTGCTCTTTGAACTGGATCGTGTAGCCGGTGCGGGAGACAAGGCAAAACGAGGACTTGCCGTGCTCAAGGGTTTCATGAACGGCGTCAAAGTATCCCTCGGCGACATCGAGGTCGGCCTGGACATTGACCCGGAAAAAGGAGCGGCGGACAGTGGCGATCTGGAAAGCGACTTGCCAAATCTTTTTGCGGCCGTCGCGGAAGCAGCCGAGGAACGCAAGGTTCCCGTGGCACTGCTCATTGATGAGCTTCAGTATTTCAGCCACAAGGAGCTCAGCGCGCTCATCATGGCCATGCACAAAATGCAGCAACGCCAGTTGCCCATGGTTCTGCTTGGCGCGGGCCTTCCCATACTTCCCGGTCTGGCCGGTGAGTCGAAATCGTATGCGGAACGGCTGTTCAGTTTTCCGGACATCGGCGCTCTCTCAGAACCCGATGCGATCAAAGCGCTACAAGATCCGACTCAAGACGCGGGGGTGGATTTTGAGACGGCGGCGGTGAAGGAAATCTTCCGGCTGACGAATGGCTATCCCTACTTCCTCCAAGAGTGGGGTTATCAATCATGGAATCGCGCCGAGGCATCACCGATCACTCTGCAAGTGGTCCATGACGCATCTGCGACGGTCGTTCAACGATTGGATGAA
>Ga0194039_1000742_pt1 | contig 18816 bp, 15 predicted proteins | sample JunL228m_MetaG_FD_148679 | JGI IMG/M metagenome (GOLD analysis project Ga0194039, IMG submission 148679) | Anoxic zone freshwater microbial communities from boreal shield lake in IISD Experimental Lakes Area, Ontario, Canada - Jun2016-L227-8m | ecosystem: Environmental > Aquatic > Freshwater >... | reverse complement strand
AGATTGGTTGTCCTACATTAGGACTTTTGATCGCTGTTATATACATCGATAATCCTCTCTGATTTACTCAAATCATTTTGACTTGAGATTATACCAGATTTGTTACCGATGTATTTCAACCTACGCACCACAACGTAACGATTGTCTTACCTTCACAAAATGGCGTAAAATAAAACCATGAGAAGATTACTATTGCTGATTAGCTTTATATTATTATTGTCAAACCCTGCTCTTGCAGAAGAAAACACAGTGGCGGATATGCTTCAGGTTGCGCCCCTCAAATATGAAGAAAAGCTGAATCTAGGGGAGGTAAAAGAAGGCACAATCGATATAATGAATCCGTCCAGCCAGGATGAAACTATCCAAGTTGAACGCTCGTCATTTCGGATGACTAATGTGACAGGACAATTAGAGTTTTATCAAAACAGTGATTCAAACAGCTTAGAGAAATTTATTACGTTTCCAGAGGATAAGTTTGTTTTGCCAAGCGGTACGGGCAAAAAGGTCAAATTCCGTCTCGGCATCCCCATCTCTGCACCGACGGGGGGGGTACTATGGGGCGATATTTTTCCGAATTGTTCCAGCAGAGGCTAGCTCAGACCAATCAAGAGCGATTACCTCTGGTCGGGTCGGAACTGTTTTCCTTGTTACGGTAGGTCAAGGTGATGTCCGTCAAGGTAAAATCACAGAGTTTAGGGCATTATCCAATCCATTTACCAAAAAATCTAAGTTTGAGTTTGAGCAGGCAAATTTGAGCAAGTATAATTCTGATCCTAGGGGGTTATATTTAAAGCCAACTGGCAATTTAGTCATAAAAAATCTTTTTGGTCAAACAAAAGTAGAGCAAAAAGTCGCAGGGAATTATATTCTGCCCGAGACAGCAAGAAAAATTCAGTCAGAGGTTGATAATCAGTATCTGTTTGGTATCTACAAAGCTGAGCTACAAATTTCAAAGTATCCTGGTGAACCAGTCGAAACAAGAACCTTAACTTTTGTTAAATTCTCACCAATTGTCTTGATTCTTTTTGCTTTTGTTGTCTTAATATTATTTATTTCATTGTCCTATCTCAAATCGTTCTCAAAAAAGAAGAAAAAGTAGCATAATAGTGTTAAGTTTAAATTTCTAATGTCTAATTCCTAATTTCTAATCAATGACTCAATTTTTTCAGACTTCTCAGCACCTTATGCTTCGAAGGATATCGTTCGAGAAGCATAAGCGACGAGAACTAATAATCGTTAAAGTTATACGAACTTCTCATCTCATTCGAAGGATTACTTGATAACTTTATAACTTTAAGAACTTGATAACTAATCAACTTTCAACTTTACAACTTGATAACTTTTTACTCTTAAAAACTTGACAATTTTTAACTCACTTTGTGCTATAATTCTTAGTATAAACCTGAAGAAAGAAAGAGGTGGGGGGTTTGGCATTTAATCGGATAATCCGAAATACCAAGAGAATGCTGAAGTTAAGGCGCTTTGGCGTACTTATTGTCTCTCTGCTTCTAGGACTCTTTGTGACAATGGCATTGGTTAGCTCCAGTGGCTCACAAGCAGCTTCGACTGACTATATTAATTTTCAAGGGAAGCTGACCGACGCTAACGGCTATGGGATTGTTAGCACATCAAGATCAATCACCTTTTGTATATTTAGTGCATCATCAGGTGGCTCTTGTGCCGCTTCCCCCTCTGGTCAACTTTGGTATGAAACAAAATCCGTCACGACAGATGCGCGTGGGATATTCAATACCGCTCTTGGTGATACTACAACTTTTGGCACACTCTTTACTAATAATTCAAATGCCGATCTTTATCTAGGGATCAACGTGGCTGGTGATGGTGAGATGACGCTCAGACATCCTGTCGGTTCTGTACCAAAATCATTTAACTCGAGTAGGTTGGAGGGTAATACTTGGGCGGTGCCAGGGGCTATAGGTACTACAACAGCTAACTCGGGCGCTTTTACTACTCTATCTGCATCAGGGGTTTTGACGTCGACAGTTGCTTCAGGAACAGCGCCTTTCACAATAGCTTCAAATACAATGGTGAGCAATCTTAACGCAGATCTCCTTGACGGTTCACACGCCGCCGCTTTCGCTCCTTCATCGGGCAGTACTGGTTATATACAAAATCAAACAGCCTCAGATCAAAATGCGAGCTATCGAATATCCGGTAGTGGACAGTTAACGTCTTTGGGAATTGGCGCATCACCAAGCGGACTACTCTACACTTATGACGCAGGAAATACAAACTTTGGGGCTACTGTAAACTTTACACGAGCAGCTTCCGCTGGTGATTATTTGGGTCACGTATCGTTCGGTGGTACTACTTTTGGGCAAAACAGTGGAGGCGATTTCTTTGGATCAAGGTATACAAATTGGGACTTGACCGACAATAGGTGGGAATCTGGATACTCAGGTTCGGTGGTAGGTCCATCGAGATTAGACTGGAATTATAATGGTGACATTATGTTTAAAACAATGGCACCTCAGACCTTAGTCGTTGGCGATCCACTAACCTTCAACAATACGTTAACGCTCAAAGGAGCCGGTAACGTCGGTATCGGCACCGCATCTCCCACCGGTCGTCTCCACTCCTATATCTCCAATGCCGCAACTACTACTTCCCAATACACTGGCTACTTTGAAAACCTATCTACAAATACGACTACAGATGCTATTAACAAATATGGTATGTACATAACCTCAACTGGTACATTTACTGGTGGTGCTGGTACAGCTACTAACAACTATGGACTCTATGTGAATACGCCTAGTGGAGCAGATAATAATTATGCCGCTGTCTTTGCTGGAGGGAATGTGGGGATAGGGACGGCGAGTCCAGTATATAGTCTCGATGTAGCTGGCGATGTCAGAGTCGGTTCACGGTTTAGGTTTGGTACAGCTGATGCCGATACAGGCACAAATAATGCAATTCTTGCACTGGATGCTGGCACAGGGAAAAATCTAGAAATATATAACTATGGTGAGAATGGGGTACTATTTAAATTATTTGGATCCACAAGGGGGGCAAATATTGGATATTGGAATTCTCTTGGTGATCCTGGTGCTAATAGCCTTGGTGTAGGGGGTAATGCATTAATCACTGGCAATGTCGGTATCGGGACGACGAGTCCAGGAGGGAAGCTTGATGTTGCAGGAGGTTTCATCACTACCAGCTACAATACAGGGAATACTTACCCGTCATTCGATGACCAGGGGAGCAACCGACACTTCGGTGCAATTGGGTGGAACTTTGGTGCAGGCGGAGGGGCTGTAGACATCTGGAATACTAGTACTGCTGGGGGTAATCAAGGATTTGTTTTTAGGCAGCAAACTGGGGTCTCTTCACAAACACCACTAATGACAATAAATGGGAGCGGAAATGTCGGCATCGGCAACACTTCTCCTACCGCCAAACTCCAAGTCACAGAATCAGCTGGTATATCTAGCGGTGCAACGACTATGACAGTCACGGGACAACCTACTACAACCTTTTCTACTTCTGTCTCTACTACTCTCTATGCTGGAGACTACATTATTCCTACTACGACAACAGCTCAAGCCAGAACAGTCGCTAATACTGCAACAGGAACATCCTTCACCGTCACCTCAAACTTTACTGCCAATATTGCCGGTGAAACCTTTACTATCTACAGACCATCGACAAATATTACTAATAATGCTGGGACTGCCTCTAGACTATTTATCCAAGGCTCTACAGGCAATGTCGGAATAGGGACGACAAGTCCAGACGTTAAGTTACACATAGCAGGTAACTTTTATAACCCTCAATTAAAGGTTGATAGTTCGGGTAATGACGCTGCACTCTCGTTGAAGGATACTGCTTCTGGTGGGAACGAATGGTGGATTGGCTCAGGGGCAACGGCTTCTGGGTCGGGAGCCAATTTGTATTTTCTTAATCTTAATAGCGGTCAAACGAGAATGGTAATTAGTAATTCTACCGGCAATGTCGGTATCGGCGCAACAGCCCCTACTTATAAGCTAGAGGTTGCCCCTACATCTGGAGCAACGGCAGGGCAGACGGTATATATCCAGGACGCCACTGCTACAACAGGCGCAACCAAAGTAGTCGTGAAGGGTGGTGCAGGACAAAGCTCAACAAATTTACAGGAGTGGGTAAGCTATGCCGGCAATGTCATCGGTGCCATCGATACAAATGGTAGATTATTCACGAACATGGACGGTGGTAACAATTATCGGTTTACTTTGGATGCTGCCAATGGTGGTGGACCAAGGCTTTCCCTGGGTACATCTAGTACTCCGAGCTCGTTTTTTGAAGTTGGGGCTTGGAATAATATAAATAACTTTGATTCAAAGACGAGGGATTTAAAGCTTTTTAATGGAGGCGGGTACCTCTATCTTGAAAATGACAATGGCAATGTCGGCATCGGGGTAACCGTACCTACAGGAAAAATTCATCTAGCGGCGGGGACTACGGCAGCTAGTTCTGCTCCCCTCAAGTTCACCTCAGGTACCAATATGACGGCAGCCGAAGCTGGAGCTGTAGAGTGGGATGGTAGCAGGCTATATATTACCCAAACAACAGGCCCCACCAGAAAAACTTTAGCTTATACCGATGATTCTCTTGCCTCGTCAATTAGTATCGGGAGCACTATTACGAGCTCGACTATCGGCTCCGTATTATATGTAGGTGCTTCAAACCAATTAGCCCAAAGCAATGCAAATTTCTTTTATGATTATACGAACAATCGACTTGGTTTAGGGACGACGATTCCTGCAAATGCCCTAGATGTATACGGCACAATGAGTGCAACCTCGGTCGGCTCGACTTACACAGCCTCAAAGACGACGACCACCATTACTGCTACAGCCGGTACTTTTGCTACCGGTGATGTCGGTAAATTCTTTGTTTGGGCAAACGGAACGATAGACACGATAACTGCTTATATCAGTTCGAGTCAAGTCACGGTCGCAAGCTCTGCCTCGATCGGCTCACAGACTGGATATACCAGGAAGGCAAATTTATTTGTTAACGCTAGTGGTAACGTTGGCATCAATAATTCAAACCCGTCAGCCAAGCTTGATATCAGAACTTCGTCACAATACATGGGGAATGCGGTTATTGCATCAGAGGTATCGGACAATACTTCACTTCGTTTGTATCGAACGACTGGCGGCCCAGGAACCTCGTATCCTTGGTATATTGAGAACAATGTAGGGTCTTTACTATTTAAGACAGGTTCAGCCGCTTTGATTGGTTCAGAAACCGTAGCCACTGTCATGGCAATTAACGCGAGTGGTCAGGTCGGAATCGGGACAACGAGTCAAGGAGGTATATTGCATACCGTCGCAACAACTTATGGCAACACGCCAGTATTTGAACGCGGTGGCCAAACTACTGATGGCATGTGGTCAGCGTTAAGAATCTACGCCACAAAAACTACCAGCATGAATGATGGATTTGGGTCACAGATAGCCTTCAACATCAGCGATGATACAGCTTCAAACGTGATTGGTTATATAGGAGCCACTAGAGCAGGGGCAGACAACACTGGTGATCTTGTATTTACTAGTATAGCTGCCGGTTCTGAGAGCGAGAGTATGAGGATAAAATCTAATGGCAATGTCGGAATTGGAACAACAAATCCTGGAGCGAAATTACAAGTTGCTGGGAGGATGACAAATACTCAACCAATTAGCTCACTTTTTGCACCAGATATGTACATGGCGACAACAACCCAAACTTCGGCCGACGCAGTGCAGATAGCCCCGACTATGAGCAATCAGGTTTCGGGGAATGAAGTGACAGATTTTTATGCGTTACGAATTAAGCCTCTAACTTATGCTACTACTAAAGTTGTTAATAATTACGGTTTATATATCGAAGCAGGAACTGCCGGAACAAATAATTATGGTGCCTATATTGCAGGCAATGTCGGTATCGGCAATACCTCTCCTGTCTCTAGGCTAACAGTCACTGGCTCTAGTTCAGTTGGCACGGTTGGCTCCACTCAATATCTAACGGCTGACGGGACTTTTGCCACCTCGAGTGGCTGGTCTACACCAGGGCCTGTAGCATTACCGTCGGCGGGATGGGACATTACTACGGTACCGGGCACAGTCTATCATGCAACGGGCAACACCGCTGCACTCTCTGGGACATCAACAGCCACGAACACAGGAGTGATGTATAAGATTGACTTTACGACCACTGTCACGACGGCTGGCGATGGCTTCAGTGTTTCATTAGGTGGGAAAGATTCTGGTGAGAACATTACCACTGCAGGAGCTCACACAGTTTACATCTCCCCAAATACTGCGACGGGGACATTAAGCTTTACTCCAGGAGCTGCCGGCACTTTTGTTGGTACGATAGACGGAGTTACTATCTATACGGTCCAAAGCTCAACACCAGACATAACGGTATTGAATAGTGATGGGACATCAGCTCCTTTGGAAATAAGAGCAGGTGGCAGCGATTTAAGAAACATATTTCTGGGGACAAATGCTGGGGAGCTAACGACGACTGGTAATAGAAATTCAATTGTTGGTACCTATGCCTTTGAGAGTAACACCACAGGCTCTAATAATTCAGGATTAGGTTATAGAGCGCTGGATAATAATACAACAGGCTCTAACAACGTAGCCGTTGGTATTTATGCACTGGAAATGAATACCACAGGGAGCGATAACGCTGCTGTTGGTTATAATGCACTTGGTTCTAATACAACTGGTTCGAGTAACACAGCCATGGGGTTCCAATCTCTCATTTATAATACTACGGGTTCTGAAAACGCAGCTTTTGGAGGGCATAGTCTACAAGACAATACTAGTGGTTCAGAAAATACAGCCATGGGTTATTACTCACTTGTGTATAACACGATCGGTAGCCATAATGTTGGGGTTGGTAGCCTTGCTCTAAGGTCTAATACTGAGGGAGACGACAATGTTGCCTTGGGAGCATTCTCTCTCCAAAACAATATTACCGGATGGGGGAATGTAGCAGTAGGCCTGTCCTCGTTGTATGATAATACAGGAGGAAATTATAACTCAGCTTTGGGGGCTTACGCCCTGGAAAACGTTACTGGTAGCAACAATACGGCACTCGGGGGAAACGCTGGAAGTCAGATAACTACCGGTACTGATAACACATTTTTAGGCTATCTCGCAGGATATGGAGGCAATCAAAAAATAGACGCGACCAACTCTATGGCTTTGGGTGCAAATACTTATACAACGGCAAACAATCAATTTGTCTATGGTGATGACAATGTTGTCCAGCATATATTCCAATCTGGGCACGTTGGTATTGGGAATAGTAACCCCGTGAATGAATTGGATGTTACTGGTGATATTATTGCCACAGACAGATCTTCATTGGGCTCAGAGTTAGTAATGAACGGAACTTTTACGGGGAGTGCAACGCTTTGGGATCTTGGCGCAGGGTGGAGTTACAATTCAAATAATGTCATTCATACAGCCGGGAATACCGCGACATTAAGTCCATCGATTGGAACTGCAGTTTCTGAAGGTCAATATTATAGGCTTGAGTTTACTGTGAGTGGCAGAACAGCCGGGTCAGTTACGCCTTCGATCTATGGTTTGACCGGTACCGCTGTTTCGACAAATATAACTTATACTCAAGACTTCCTTTCAACATGGTATAGCTCTGACATTATTTTTACTCCCACCTCAGATTTTAATGGTGTTATAGATAATGTTTCGCTCAAGCTATACAACGACGGAGATATCACGGCAGGGGGCACTGGGCGATTTTCGGATATTGTTTTAGCAAATCCAGGCATTGGTAATGACACTAGATTGACTTTTCAAAAGTTAACAGATTCAGCGTATATAAATGTCAATGAGGTCGCTTCTGACTCAACTGAGTTTAGTTTTAATATGAGCGATAATCCTGACCAAACTGGGGATAAATTTTATTGGCGGATGACTGACTGGCGGGGCAAGGGTGGCAACTGGATACCCTTGCAATTTAGCGGCATGGACATGCAAATTGCGGCTGCCAACACAAATATTTACTCAAACCTTAACGTTTATGGTCCGTCATACTCAGCGAATGGGGTTCCGAATACCGCGTCTCAAGCCGATTTGGCCATTACCAGGACAGGTACAGCCAGCTTAACCCCGGGGGTTAGCGGCTACACAGAGACCACATCTGTTGTATATTGGGTGACCATCGATGCAGATGGAGCGCCTGATACATTTAAATGGGGCACGGGTTCAAATAATGGAACTCCTACGGCGAGTGGTGTGGCGATAACCGGCTCAGCACAAACTTTGAGTAACGGCGTCACTATCACCTTTAACTCCACGACAAATGGTGCACTAAATGACAACTGGCAGTTCAGAGTGTTGCCTGGCGGTCATGTCTTAGCCGGAACAGGAACGGTGGGCGCTCCAGCAATCTCATTTACGGGGGATTCTGACACCGGCATCTACTCAGGCGGGGCCAATAATATGAGATTAGTCACTGGCGGCACTAATCGAATTACGATAGATAGTTCAGGTAATGTCGGTGTCGGGACCACGAGCCCTGTCACGAAACTAACTGTGGGAGATAGCACAACCACTACATCGCAAATGACTCTTTGGGGCGAATATCAAAGCTCCGGCTTTACAAATAGTAACATTCTAAATTTTAGACACGGTGGTTTCGACAGGTGGCGCCTGTCAACCCTCCAAAAGACAGCGGGGTCTAATGACTTTGACTTTAAGATACAGGCGATTGATGCAGCGACCACGGGATATAATGATTGGTTAACGGTAAAAGGGACCAATGGTTTTGTAGGGATTGGGACGGTGACACCAAGTGTTAAACTGCACTTATACGACGTAAATACAAATTATAGCGCTCCGACAGAACTTTTCCGTTTGACTAGATTGGGAACTGTTAGCTCATCAAATGCAGATAATTCGGGGGGTAGAATTCTATTCCAAGGCCAAGATATAGATGGGAATATCAACGGACTTGCATATATTGATGCTTTAATGATAGACCCTAATTATAATTCTGGAGACACAAATGAAAGGCGAAGTGGAGATTTGGTTTTCAGCAATTATTATGCCCAAAGCTCGACGCGAGAATCAATGAGAATTAAAGGAAGTTCGGGCAATGTCGGTATCGGGACGACATCACCTTACGCAAGGCTAGATGCTAGAGCTACAGGATTAGCTGCATTTACTGGTTCGTCTTTTGGGATTGCGACTATTGGTTTTACTGAGAGTACAACTACCCATTTAGCAGCACTTGACTTTGCTGTTCCGTATAACATTACTGCTCAAAATACTCCGTCAGCGCGGATTGCCATGCAACACGACAGCACAGGTTCATTCTTGAGATTTGGGACTTCGAACAATTGGGCTAACGGTATAACCAATACAGCGATGTCTATTGACCCTGCTGGCAGCGTCGGCATCGGGGTAACTGCTCCCAGCTCAACCCTAGATGTAAACGGCCAAATTGAGTATGTAAACGGCACTTATACTTCTGCCACCTATGTCTGTAAAAACTCATCTAATCAGCTTGCCCCATGCTCATCGTTAAGGGAATTAAAAAGTAATATTACCGATCTTGGTCTTGGGCTAGACGAGCTGATGAAGCTTCGACCGGTGAAATTCAGCTGGAATGATTCTGGGATGCAGGATTTGGGCTTTATCGCTGAGGAAGTAGCAGGGGTCAACCCACTTCTAGCGGCCTACTCAGAAGATGGGACACTCTATGGTGTCAAATATCCACAGCTGACGTCTCTACTGGCTAATTCTATCCAAGAGCAACAGGGCATGATTAGCTCCCAAAATACACGGATTGGGACTCTCGAAACCACCTCGGTTGCCAGCAACTCTCTATTCTCAAATAATCACACAGAGCTATTCACATCAAGCCAAAGCTTAGAACCAAACGAGATTGTTTCAGTCAAAGCAAGCGCAAATGAGGAGATAGTACGCAGTGAAGTGGACAATGATAGAACGGTTGTGGGGGTTGTAACAGCGAAGGTTGCAAATGAAACGGATAAATATCAGGTCCAGTATGAAGGCAAGACGCAAATCAAAGTTTCTGTAACAAAAGGCGCTATCACAGCTGGCGATATGCTTACCACATCGAAAGATTATCCAGGAGTGGCAGTCAAGGCGACCGAGCAAACCGAAATTTATCTAGGCATCGCCCTCGAGCCAGCCATTTCGGATGGAGTCATTAAGATGTTTATCCAGTCAGGTTACAAACCTTTGACTAGTGCCACCGGAACCCTAACCCCAGACCAATCACAAGTCTTGGCCGTATTTAACCTCGATGTTCAGGGTAAATTAGTGATCAAAAGCGATGTCGAGATACAGGGTAAATTAAAGATTACAAACGATAATAGTAAAGGTGTAAACGTACCAATAGTTGCAGGAAATGATTTTATCCAAATCCAATTTACCGAACCACGCAAAGATAGTAGCTATGCCATTACCGTTACACCTACCTGGCTAACAAATACAGCCATTACAGAAAAAACCGCTCAAGGATTTAAGGTAGAATTTGGCACAATTGCTCCAAGCAATGCCAAGATTGACTGGCTCGTGATTGATTGATGTTACATCACCATCTGCACAGGGTCTCACCTTGTGCAAAGGATAGAAAGCAAACCAATTTATATAGTCAAACAAAAATAAATATAGCAAAAGGCAGGCAAAAAGCCTGCCTTTTGCGTTATAATAGGTAACATTATGATTAGGTTAGCATCAGAAATATTAGGACGTGGAGTGATAGTTCGCCAAGAAACGGTTCTTATTGGGCGTATCCAAGATATTGTGATTAGCCCCGAAGACGGACGTTTGGCCGGACTTATTATCAAAGAAGGTTTTGGCAAAGAAAAATTAAAAGCTGTCGCAGAGAAAGATATGCTTGGCTTGAATGAAAAGTTTGTTTTGATTAGCTCCTATTTAGCCCTTGGAGATTTGGACGAAATTGTCAGGATAAAAAATATACTCGATCTTGGCATAAAAATTAAAAACTGTAAGGTTCAAACTTTGGGCGGGACTGTTTTGGGCAAGACAGTTGACTATAGCGTCGATTTCAAGCTAGGAAAGCTGTCGCGGCTCTATGTTAATCCCAAAAATTGGCGACGCATAACAAAACAACACATTATAGATTCAAAATGTATAGTCAGAATCGAAAAAGATAAAATAATTGTTGACGACACTTGTTTGAAAGTAAAAAAGAAAGCGGTCACAAATACCGCAATAGCGCCAAAGGAACTATCTCTAAATTGACAAAAGAAGTAAATTTTTGTAGAATGTTTAGGCTTTAATAATATGTAACAATCTCTTAATCACTCCGGTTTTGTATCGGAGTACCCACAAGGGTTCCGCGAGAAAGGATTTTTTTTATGCTCAAAAACTATGAATTACTCTACATTATCCACCCAGATTTAGAAGGGACCTCAGATAAGGTCCTCGACAAGGTGGCGGGCTTTATCAAAAAAACAAACGGTGACATTGTCTCACAAGAAGATTGGGGCAAGAGAAAACTAGCCTATCAGGTTGCCAAGAATGGTTTTGGAGTTTATGTATTAGTTAATTTTACAACCGAATCAACAAAGGTAGCCGAGATTGAGAAAAATCTTCGTCTTAGCGAAGAAATCTTAAGGTCAATAATCGTGATTTTACCAGAGATAAAGGCACCCAAAAAATCTAAGAAAGACAAGAAGCAGGTCATGGTGGGAGCCGACAAGACAGCAACAGAAGAAAAAACTGAGATTGCCAAAGATGAAGTCGAAAAAGGATCACTCAATAAGACAACAGAAGCAAAGACTAAGACCGTTGAGCCCCTTGAGCCCCTTGAAAAAAAGGAAGTAGAAAAGAAAGCAATAAAGGAAACAGGGATTGATAGGATCGAAGTAGCAAAAAAAGCGGTCAAAAAAACAGAAAAACCAAAAAAAGAAGTCAAGCCAGAAGACGAAAAAGCTCGACTCAAGAAATTAGACGAAAAGCTAGAAGAGCTACTAAAGTAGTTAAAAGTTCATAAAACTATAAAGCTTTAAATATCTGTAAAAATTTATTAATAGCTGTAGAATATAAGCAATTAACGAGAGAGGATAAAAATGAAAAGTGTAAATATGGTAGTTTTGATGGGAAACATGACTCGGGATGCGGAGCTTCGCTATACACCAAACGGCAAGGCGGTTGCTTCTTTTGGACTCGCAGTAAATAGAACTTACAAAGACGCAGCGGGCGAAAAACAAAGTTCTGTTGATTTTTTTGACGTAGTATCTTGGGGGAAATTAGCAGAAATTATCAGCCAATATGGTAAAAAGGGACAGGGGATACACGTAATTGGTCGGCTTCAAACCAGAAACTGGGAAGCACAAGATGGCACAAAAAGGAATAAAACTGAAATTGTAGCAACAGACGTTTCTCTGGTTGGTGGCAAAGGCGTGGAAGCTGCCTCGACCATGGACACACCATCAGCAGAAAAAGGCGTTGACGAGCCAGCACCAGAGGAAACGCCGGCACCAGAAGAAGAAATAAGTATTGATGATATCCCGTTTTAATTAAGCTAATGGCCGTTTGCTATTCGTCATTTGCTAAAGACAAAAGACGAGAGACGATTGGCGACGACTGGAAGGAGTAATATATGGCGTATAATAGGCAACCCCAACAACTAACTTTTACAAAAAAAACCTGTCGTTTCTGCGAACAAAGAATTGACTTTATTGATTATAAAGACGTGAAGTCTTTGCAAAAATTTGTTAATAGTACTGGCAAGATAGATCCGAGAAAACGGAACGGAAATTGCCCAAAGCACCAACGAGCCTTGGCTTCTGCTATCAAAAAGTCAAGAATTATGGCTTTGATGCCGTTTACGAATAGGTAAAGTAAGCTATTAGCTATTGGCTTTTTGCCATTAGCGTAAAAGGAGATCAAGCTAACAGCGAAAGTTATTAGCTAAGAGCTTAAACATGTATTCCATTAATGATTTAAAAACAGGAACAACATTTGAGTATGATAATATCCCTTTTGTTGTATTGGATTATCAACACTCAAAAATGGGTCGGGGCGGCGCTGTTCTACGGACAAAATTAAAAAATTTATTAACGAATGCAGTTATTCAGCGAACCTTTCAAGGTAGCGACAAATTTACAGAAGTACGGATTGAACGAAAGAAAGTTCAGTATTTGTATCGGGATAATGATCGATATTTTTTTATGAATCAGGATGATTATAATCAATTTGACCTTTCGGCCGAAGACCTTGGTGCGACCATCAATTTTCTGAAGGATGGGGAAATTGCTCAGTTCCAATATTATAAAGGACAACCCATAAATATAGATTTACCGGTAAAGCTTGTTTTTGAAGTAACCGAAGCGGGAGAAGGGATCAAGGGCGATACGGTTTCAGCGGCAACCAAGCCAGTCACCATAGAGTCTGGCCTATCGGTAAATGTTCCAATGTTTATCAAGCAAGGTGATAAAATAAGAATAGATACTCGTACTGGTGAATATGTAGAGAGAGCCTAATCAAGTTTAAGGTTCTTAAAGTAAAAAAGTTATTGCAAGACGAACAATAAACAACCATGAAAATTAGACTGGATTTATATTTGGTGAATCATAAACTGGCCGAGACAAGGACAAAGGCCCAGGCTTTGATCATGGCAGGGGAAGTTTTGGTAAATGGACAGTCAATTGATAAGCCGGGTACAAATATACAAGAAGACTCAGACGTTTTGATAAAAGAAAAGTTTCCTTATGTTTCCCGGGGAGCAACAAAACTAGAGAAAGCTTTTTATGAGTTTGGGCTAGATTTTGAGAATAAAACAATTTGCGACACCGGTTCATCTACAGGCGGATTCACTGATTTTTCATTACAGCATGGAGCAAAAATTGTCTTTGCAATTGATGTCGGCAGAGGACAACTTGATCAAAAAATACGCGAGGATAATCGTGTTGTTGTGATGGAGAAAACAGATTTTCGAAAAGTAGCAAGTTTGCCTGAGGAAATTGATTATTATTTGTGTGATGTTTCCTTTATCTCCTTAAAGAAAATATTGCCCCATATAAAGGAACTAGTAGCTAATAGCAAACAACGAAAAGCTCAGATTATTGCTCTTATTAAGCCTCAATTTGAAGCAGGGGCAAAGGAGGTAAGCCAAGGTAAGGGGATTATAAAAAGTGAACAAAAAAGACTAGAGATAGTCGAAGAGATCAAAATATTTGCTCAAGATATTGGCTTTGAAATCCTGGGGTTGACAGAGTCACCGATTCTAGGAGCAAAGGGAAATAAAGAATATCTGCTATATCTTTCTATACATTAAAAGCTAAACATTTTATAATGAATTTGATGTTTAAGAAAAAAACAACAACAGTAAAAGAGTCGTATCATACAAAGGAGGAAAAACCAAAAATGAAGAAATGGTTATTTATTATTATGCCGATAATATTATTGGTAGTTTGTGCGGTAGCTCTAATTGCCTTTGATTTTCAAAAAAATAGAAAGCCCATTGAGTGTGGAAAGATTAAGTCTGAGAATGATGCTCTTACCGGTATGCTCCTTTCACCGTTAACCTAAAGTCAAAGATATCAGGAAACTATGATAAAAATAGGGCTGTTTGTGAATGGTTTATAAATAACCAAAAAACCTCAAACACGGTGCCAGTGAATGGTGAGTGCTTCCTGGCAAACAGGAGAATAACTAATCCTGGAGAAACAATTATTAAGTACAACGTGGTTGGCCTAAACGGTTGCCCAAAAACTATAAAGCTAGATATCAAATAACTATAGTCTATTCGAGCGAAACTCAATTAAAAGTTGGTTTGGACCCTGAATCTCAAAACCGTGTGTTTTGTCGATGTTAAAGGTGGAAAGCACCCGATCTTCAAAAAGTTTAAAGAAACTACTAAGTTTCTTGACCCTGAAGGCTATATGTTCGACATAGCAGTCAATTTGCCAAAAAACCTCTCCTGGGTGGGGCTCGATTAGCTCCATTTTGTCATCCATTTCTTCGCCCAGTAGAAATATACCTAAACGTCGATTGTGGTAGACTACCTCGCCTTCAAACTTTCCACGTTCAATAAAGTAATTTTTTAAATCTAGATATTCGCTCGACGAAAGTGTTTGTAGTCCAAAGTGGTCTAATATAATATCTTGGCCATCAACGCCATACTCTGCTAAATATTTCCGAGCAGCAAGCTCGTAGTTTTTAATTTCTTGTGGGGTTATTTTCATAATTAAGCTTTTGGCTATTAGCTGTTTGACTTTAGTTTTTTAATAAACGATCTGATTTGCGCTCCTAAGCTCTCTGAATCACTGTAGAAAATCAATAGTTCATCGGTATTTATATATTGTAGTTCTTCGGCAATCTTCATCCCGGCCACTGCCTCGTGTAGTGATCTCAAGGAAATGAACAAAAATTTAGCAAACTCTTTATCGCTTTGGCATCCCTTTCCTTCAGCAATATTAAGTGAAACAGAGACGATGGCTCTTTGTATCTGCGATGACAGGCTAAATTTTTCTTCGTTAGGAAACTTACCAACAATTTTGTATGTTAGTTTTATTAATTCTACTGATTCTTTCCAAACTGTGAGCTTTTCAAATTGATACATTTTTTCTCTGGGCCAATAGCTAGTGGCCATCAGCCAATAGCTTTCTATACATTAAACTTAAAAATCATTACATCTCCGTCTGCAACAACGTACTCTTTTCCTTCGAGTCTAACTTTGCCAGCCGTTCTAGCCCCGTTCCAACCTTTATATTCAATTAGGTCTTTATAATTAACTGTTTCTGCTTTGATAAAACCTCGCTCAAAATCACCATGTATAACACCAGCGGCCTGAGGAGCAGTCCAACCTTTATGGATAGTCCAAGCCTTGATTTCCTTTTCGCCAGCGGTAAAATATGTTTGTAGACCCAATAAATTAAAACATTTCTTAGCAAGGACATTTAAGCCTGGTTCTTTCTGCCCGAGTTCTTGTAAATATTCCTGCTTTTCATCTTCTGATAAATCGTTGAGTTCAGCTTCAATTTTTGCTGAGATAATAACTGTATTTTTTTCATTTAGACCGACGGACTGAGGTTTGAAATTAACTAAATGCTGCTCATCACCGTTTATTATATAGACGTGAGGTTTGGCAGATAATAAATTCATATCCAGAATCTGTTCACACTCTTTATCGTTTAAGGATAGCTCGCGAACTGGTTGATTCTTGTCGAGTGATGCTTCAATTTTCTTCAAAGTAACGACGATTTCCTTCATCTTGGGATTACTTCTTAACTCCTTCTCAGACTTTTCGATTCTTCGTTTGACAGTTTCCAGATCAGCTAAAATAAGCTCAGTCTTAATAGTTTCTACGTCACTAGTCGGGTCAATACTACCATCGACGTGAATTACATTTTTGTCATCGAAAACCCGAATGACTTCGGCAATGGCATCACATGATCGGACATGAGAAAGAAATTTATTGCCCAAGCCTTCACCTACTGCGGCGCCTTTGACTAGCCCTGCGATATCAATAAATTCAACGGTGGCAGGGATAATTTGTTTGGTAGAGATGACCTCGGTTAGTTTTTGGAGACGATCGTCAGGCACTGCAACAATGCCAACATTGGGGTCGATAGTACAAAACGGATAATTTTGAGCCTCAACTTTATTTTTTGTGAGTGCGTTAAATAGGGTTGATTTACCAACATTAGGTAATCCTACTATGCCGATGGATAATCCCATGTTTTTTCCTTACCATATTACTGGTTAATTTTAGCATAAAAACTGTCTTTGTGTCTGATTTAATTTATATTTTCTTGTTTTCAAAAAGATCATATAGTAATATTAGAAAGAGATTATAATTAGAAACAAGAAAGAAACAATGCTTGGTAATACAAAAATAAAAGATTTAGACGACATTGGAGCATCAGAGGCAGGTTTTAATCGAAAGAAACTTTTTTAATTATTGGAATCATATTAGTACTATTGTTATTAATTGCGGGTGCCCTTTGGTGGTGGACCAGTAAAGAAGCAGAGAAAAAGACTCAAGCAGAGAAAGCAAAAGCAGAAGCCGAGTTAGGCTGCGGCGAAATCACAACCGAGGACGGTAAATATGAAGGTGTTGGTCCATATTCACCTGTGGTCAAAGCTAAAATTGCGGGAGATTACCCCAAGGAACAAGAAATTTGCGAATGGACTGTCAATGGAGAATATTTTGGTACAAGTGAGCCGTACGGGGATTATTGTATTCGTTATGGACTGACCTTTTTCCATCTCGGTGAATATAAAGTAAGTTACAAAGTTGCTGGTCTCAACAATTGTCCTAAAGAAAAAACATTAACGATTACTAGCCTTACCCCTGAGGAAACGATAAGACAAAAAGAGGCTAAACAAAAATTAATAGATGGCGGGATGACAGAGGCACAAATAGAGGCAGCAGAAAACCACATGCTCCGACAATATTAAATATGAAAAAACAGAATAATAAAATCCTTCTAGCAAACATCATAAAACGGAAAATACCGGTTGCTTTAATAATGTTGGTTTGTGCAATTGCAACGATTATGGTTTACTCGTCTTCTCCGAAGCCAGAAAAAAAGGTACTATTGTTGCCTTGTAGCCTTAAGGCACAGGACGCAAGGTGTGGTTCACAAATTATGACTTGTACAAAAGGTATACCAATGGGCCAACCCGCGGATGATACTTGGACTTGTGTCGGTCAAAACAATGGCAACTCAGTAAAATGTAAAGTAGCTCAAAAAGTAACCCCTCCTCCCACCCCTACTCCTCCTCCTACTCCTACTCCCAAGCTACCTCAAGGATGTCATGCAACCTTCATGGGTTGGTGGGATTGGTGTGCAGTCCTGCCTACAGCTAGATATATCTTATCTATCCTTTTGGCCGTCTTTGGTTCTGGAGCTGTCCTAATGCTTATCTATGGTGGAATACTTTATATTACTTCTAGCGGTGATTCACAAAAGACTGACCATGCTAAAAAAGTAATTACTTATACTCTCCTAGCTGTTCTAATCGTTACTGCTACTTGGGGACTCATCTCTCTGACGGCTAGCTTGATTGGAGCGGGGTAGGGTTTTAATACAATCTGAAAAAGGATGTCTTAACTGAGGTAAATATTTTAGAGAAATACTTTACAAATTTGGTAAGAATAATAACAATAGGGTGTTTTATCGTAGCTGGGTTGTTGTCCCAGAACGAAGCTTTGGCGTATACGACTGTCGCAAATCCACCGCTATCCCAACCTTGTAATGTGGCACTGGTAATTGATAGCTCAGGTAGTATTGGTGATAACATGAATATCTACCAAAATGCCTTTATATCCTTTGTTGATGCCCTAAGCGGAAAAAATACACAATTTTCTGTGACTGATTTTGATGTTATGGGTCGTGTATTGCAGCCATTTACAACAAACGAAGATGCAGTTAAGGCAGCTATCAAAAGAGTAGAAGCAAGAGGGAGTACTAATTGGGAGGATGGGCTAGAAAAAGGTCGGTCAACATTCCCTGTTACAACAGAACGTCCAAATTTAGTTATTTTTGCTTCAGACGGCGGGGCTAATACAGCAAATGGTCCCGGTACTCCAGTGAGCAGAGCTGTCGATGTAGCCAACGCCTTAAAGAGCAATAATAAAGCAAGGATTTTGGCCATCGGGATTACAGATAATGGTGGTCCTCAAATAATTAATCTTTCGGCGATATCTGGACCAAATGTGGATACTGGAGATATCTCAACTTCTTACTATTTTTAATCTTTTCTTTTTTTGTATATACATCTCTAGACATTAAACCCTCCAGCTTTATCTTATTTAATAATAATACATTGGTCTCTTGTCAAC
>Ga0194039_1000741_pt1 | contig 18873 bp, 15 predicted proteins | sample JunL228m_MetaG_FD_148679 | JGI IMG/M metagenome (GOLD analysis project Ga0194039, IMG submission 148679) | Anoxic zone freshwater microbial communities from boreal shield lake in IISD Experimental Lakes Area, Ontario, Canada - Jun2016-L227-8m | ecosystem: Environmental > Aquatic > Freshwater >... | reverse complement strand
AAACAGATCCGGATTATCCTGAAGAAGTTGAACATGGCTTATGGGAAACCATTCACTCAGGATTATCGGAGGCCTGATGATGCAGAATCTCTTTTAAAAAAACCTTCCTGATATAAAACCTGGAATGGTAATCGGATTCCTGGATGAAACATCTCCACAAACCACAGCGAATACCCAGCGATTCTGGTCATTTGGTCACCCGACGCTCGTTAAGAACACTTCAAAATTCCGTGCGAACACATTCGGTTTTTACTCAATTAACGGATGTTCCGTGCTGGAGTTCCACGAACATTCAAAAAAGGAGGATGTCTGTGAGTTCCTTCAATCGATTCGGAAAATGAATCCCGATGTTGATCTCGTTATTATCCTCGATAATTTCCGGTCTCACCATGCAATTAAGACGCAGGAATATGCAGAAGAGAATAGGATAAATCTAGTATTTTTGCCCCCGTATTCTCCGGATTTGAACCCGATTGAGTACATCTGGAAAAGCATCAAGAGGATCATCTCACGGACTTTCATACGAGATCTCGACCACTTAAAACAGATTATTGTCGATGCTTTCAACGAATATGGTTGTTCATTGAGTTTCGCCAAAGCATGGATTGCTAAATTCCTTGGGAGTAAGTTTGGTATCAAACTTTAGGTTCTTGACTATAAATAGTTAAGGGTAATTCACAGTTTAATTGTGAATCTGGTCATTAGTAGCCCTTTTACATTTGATTCTGTTAAGAAAGCGTCAGTAACTTGTTTTGTTTCCTCGCATTTCAGTAATTCATGCAGGACGTTATCTGCTTCATTTCGAACTGCATCGTTCGTTTCTGATAAATTTCGAATCAATAAGGGAAGAAATCCAGAGTTAATAATTTCTTGTTGGTCTTGATGTTTAGCGAGAATAGTCAAAATTGACAAAACTTTTAGACGCTGATCGACAATATTTCCTTCTAATATTGTTCTAAATATCTTTTTGGTATCGTATCGGATAATGTGAGACATTTTTAACAGTTTCTTATTAGCACAATTCCAGAGTCCTCCCAACAAATTATATCGAAGCGTCCCGTTATCATATTCCAGAAAACGAAAAATCGGTTCGATCGTTTCATCGTCAATAAATTCCTCCGGAGTAAATGTTTCAAGAAAATAACGACACAAACTTGCTAACTGAAACTCGATTTCGGGATTTCTTTCATCCTTCATCGCAATCATCAGTTCTTTGCGAATTCCTCGTTCCGCCAATAATTTCAGTGTATCAAGAACACTTTTTCTAACGTTTTCGTCAGTAATCGATAATAACTCGATAATTTTGGAAATTTCTTCATGCCTCAGTTGAAGATCTGGACCTTTTGTATTGATTATAATCCGAAGATTTTTGAGTGAAATTAAAAGTACATCCAATTGTTCTGAACCCAAACAATTGATTAATCCTTTCTCTAAATCGTGTTCGGAAACAAATTTCTTCCCAGTTTCTGAGGTAATTTTGGTTGATATTGATTCGAGTATCTGCTTCGGGCAATTAGAAGTGGAGCTGCTAATTTTTCGATATCCATTGTATAAAACTAAAAAGGTAATCCCGTTTTTGCATTTTTTCTTGAGATACGATCCAAATTCTAGTAATTTTCTCTCAAAAATTTCACAAATTTTTGGGATATACCTTGTGAGAAGAATTCCAATAATAAGTGGAATAATTAGACTTAGAATGAAAACACTTAGGTTGATGGTGACAGTATCACCTTGAATTTGAAAGTATTCCATTTAGTTCAGATATTCCATCAGATTAGATTTAACGACTTCTTTCCATACGTTCCGAAATAAAATATTGGAGATTGTGGGTTCGATGCCCCCACAATTTTAGTACCTTCTGCAAGTTCTTTTTCGTGAGAGCCTAGGATAATCCCCCGGACCGCCCACCTTGGAGTCCCGCCCACCAACAGAGGGCGGGAACCATCGGGTCCGGTTGAGGCGTAGATGCTCGGTCATGTTCACTCGTCCTAGCAAATACTCGTATTTACAGCAATTCTGCAATTAAAGTAATTACATACGATGAATTCTGGCTTTTCGTTTGCCGAATTGCAGTGGAAACACCTCGAACATAGTCGTTATAGAGTGGGGCAAGTATCTCAAATTCCACTTGGCGAAGGGGACGGAACATTGTAACCTCTGAATTATTTCCGGGATCTTCTGCCTTCTGGATCATTACAAGATCCCCATATGCTATCGCATGAAACCATTTTTCAGGAACATTCCTTCTGGGATGCATCGAAACTGTATGGAAATCTCTTCCCGTGTTGTGAAGGCTATTGCAAATTTTCTTCCACGCTGAGGTGTAGTCGCCATCAGCTAAAACTCTCTTCACCGTCAATACTTTGAAATCATAATTTCCCGTCATACAAATTCCTTCGGAATTGATTGTAATTAATTAACATTCGATCGGTGAGGGAATAAGGTCTTTTATTGCATCTTCGATGAAAATGTACCGACATAATGATGTAGTTTCTGTTGAAAGGCGCTTCACAGAGATCTATACATCCGATGTTGTCGGTCAAATGCGTGCTTGTCGATAACAACCCAAAAGATAATCTCCCGGACCGCCCACCTTGGAGTTCACCCACCACACCGAGGGCGGGAACCATCGGATACGGTTGGTACGTAGACGCTCGGTCATGTTCATTCGTCCTCGCTGATGCTTCGGCTCGCTCCTCTTATACCGCTTCGCGGAAGGTCATCGCACACGAACACTCGAGACGATCGAGAACAACGATCGCGAAGGTGCGCCGCACGAATAAACCGAAATAAAGGTTGGCCCAGCATTCCTGCAGGGCCCGGGAAACGGATCAGGATAAAGAAGGGTGAATGACTATTGTAACGGAATTATTCCTATCCTTCGAAAATATATGTGTACAACTTCTAATCATGTTTTATGGAAGATCAAGATAACTGGATAAACGAAATTTCAGATCACTTGATCAAGGGGAAAATAGTTTTTCTCGTTGGGGCTGGTATTAGTGTTAATCGACAATCTTGGTTACCCCTCTGGACTGAACTAATCGAAGAGATTTTAACTGCGGTCGCTGGGGAGAATAACAAAGAAGATGTCAGACATGTTATGCAGTATCGAGGACAACTTCTCAACGAAGCTATCCTTCAAATAATGTGTGAAACAATTGGGAAGGGAAAAACCTCAGAGCTTCTCGATAAATGCCTAAATACAGAACAATTTAGTTCCACTCATCAGTTTTTTGCGTGGGGAATTCATAATTTCGATTGCATTGTTCTGACTCCAAACTATGATGAGTTGATAGAACATGCACTACTCTCAAATATCAAAAAATTTAAGGATCGCTCTGATTATAAAAAAATAGACAATGTAATCAAATTACATGGCACAATCAGCAGGATAAATGAAGCACGATTTTATATTGACAGTGTTTTTGTGCCAATCGAGAAGATGATAGCAGATCGTGTTATCGAATCTCTCGACAAACGAATGCTTGTCGTTATCGGATATCGTGGGGCAGATGAATTTGATGTAATCCCCCTCATCTTCGAGAAATGTAAACCCGAAAAAATCCTCTGGATCTCTCGAATAAATTCAGATAAGGATTCATCCATCGATTCTTCAGTCGAACAACTTTTGAAGAAATCGGGAGCATCACACATTTCTACCGACGTTGACGAATTGTTAGAAAAAATTTATCAAAAAACAATAAGTGCTTCATATCAATTTGAAAATGAGTGCCGATTATCTGTTTCCCCAAAAATACCTACAGAAAAGCGGGGGAAAAACGAAAAGGACTGGTGGAAAGTAAATTTTGAGATCTGGAAACAGGGTATGTGGGAAGAAAATCCTTCCGGAGTAAAATTATTGTGGGCCCGAATTCTGGAACATGTCCGGGTGTATGATGATGGTAAAAGGAATAATCTCGTAAAGAATGCTTACGAGCAGTTTCTCGAATCTCAACCGAATAGTCCGATTCTTGAAGTAGATACGAAAGCACATATAGCATACTCCCTCAGAACAACAAATGTCTATGACTTTCCCAAGTTCCAAAAGGTTATCGAAGAGATTGAAATTGAATTGAATCGAGAGACGCGAATAGCACCCAGAAAAAAATTAAACGAAATTTATGCCTGGACCATTCATGAATATGGAATAGCATTACAAAATTCTAAAAAATATTTTCAGGCAAATTTACTTTTCGAAAAAGCCGCAACAATACGTATTTTAAATGGTGATCCGCAACTCGCATACACTATTTTCCAGCAATTTATGAATGGATATGTTGGAAAAGTTATCACCGGAAATGTTGATACGTTTGCACCCCGGGGGTGGCGAAATTGGCTCTTGAATGAACTAGAGGAATATTCTAAAGCATTTAATGAGAGTAACCAAGTGTATCATTATTCAACGACTCAACACAACATGGGGTTTATTTACCAATATCTAGCTGGAGAATCATTAGAGAATAAGAAATATCAAGAAGCGGATCGATTATTTTCATCCGCTATCGAGCGTTACAATGAGGGATTCCGGATTCGTAATAAAATACAGGATCCGAGAAGGATTTCTCAAAGCATCGTAAGGATTGCAGAATGTAAATTAGGAAAAGCGAAAATATTGCTTATCTTTAACCAGAAAAAAGAAGCTGCGGCGGTTGCCGATGATTGCATTAATTTAGCGGTACAAGTAAAAAAAATCTATTCTAGAATCCCTCAGGAATCTCTCAGAATTAAGGATGTCGAAAATATCGTTTCAGAAGCGAATGTAATCATGCAACAAGTTAAACCGGATCTGTAAATGACTTCCGAAGCAGGAGTTGGATTACAGCGGTTTGATTTAAATCCGATGGACTGAGGTTTGCAATGAGGAAGTAACAAATGGAGTTGGAGGAAAACTAACTCAAATGGTCACGACCCCAATCATGTCTTCATCGCCTAGGTGTAATAATAACCCCAATAGGGGCTCCGTTTCCCTTCCCCTCATCCGGAAAATCCCGTAAAATCGAGATTTTACCCATCAATAAAAAACAAGCCCAAAACAAGCCCCGTTTGCCAAAATACGGCAGAAATCCGTGTCACCAAAAGGCCACCGGAGCCCTTTATTTTGGGCTGTTTTTCCTACCTATTTTATCCCATCCGGACCCCGGAAAGGCTGCCGGAATGCGAATATAAGGGTCGTTTTTTCCGGGGATGTCTGAAAAACAGGGTTTTCACCGGGAATTAAGGGAGGTTACGCTCAACGGGGCTCCGCCCCTTGCCGCGTGGGCTTCCCTAATGAGAACTTATTTTGTGGTTCATGATGACGCTCGGTCATGTTCACTCGTCCTCGCTGAAGCTCCGGCTCGCTTCACATCACCTAGCTGTTTTCTGGAGTTGCCTTGTTGGTAGGATGACGCCCCTGGCTTGTCGCAGGCTCCGGCGCCAGCGGCTGCATCGGCCCGCTTCTCGCATACCGCTTCGCAGAATGCTCGTTGCTTGTTATCACCCCTCAAAGATCGTGATATACAACCTTATGTCAATCTAAAGCACAATGTTCAATGTGACCATTGAGAGTATCGTTTCAGATCCCACTTGGATTTCTGCAATAACAGCTGTTGTCGGAATTATTGCTGCAATTTATTTCGCCTTTTTCGCTCCTCAGGCAACCCAATCAAAAATTGAAAAAAAGAAATACATCGATGGAAAAAGGAAAGAACACTATTTAAGACTCGATCTGGAATTTTTCCGACCTTTTTCAAAAGATATTTTTTTAATTCGGAGCCATTTAGTAACAAACGAAATGGATTCGTTGAAAATTGAATTCAAACCCTTAGAAGAGAAATCACGAAAAAATGCAAGTAATCATTTGAAAGTTGACAATCCCGAGTGTTATGCCGAGTATGAATCTCTACCTGGAACCGTGAACAAGTACAATTTGGCGCTGCAAGAATTTTATGATAATCTCGATTCTGATATCAAAACCGAATTTAATGGATCACTGAATCTGAATGAGACATATGTCCCGGAACAAGACTGTTTCACGATGAGTGTAAAGCAGGTAAAACAAGTCGTTCTGATTTTATATTCTCGTTTCCTTAGCAAAATATCAGATTATGATAAAGTAGCTATTCAGAAATCCTGCAAGGGGGCGATATTGTCCGATCTTGAAAAGCGAGGAAATGCCGCATTCTATGGGAAAAGACCCTTGCAACCTTTTGGAATTGGCATCACGAATATTCACTTCGAACTTCCAATCGATATAAAAAATCCGGAAGGTGGAATGACACAACGATATATCGAGACTGAACAACGTAATAAACAGGAAATTCAGGTTATTATCGATCATATTTCCTCGATCGTCTCAAATGAATCGACATTCAAAAAATTCAGGGAACTAATGAAAATGCGTGAAAATATTCTCCAGATCGAGAAAAAAATCACCGTTGTATTCAATCAAATATCTCTATCTATCAACAAGGGCGATTACGAAACAAAGGCGGAATGCTGTACAGATAAAATTTTCTGGTAGTTTTCTCTAAAAACTTTCAATTTTCACCCCGTTTTTCGCAACCGTTAAAAAATTCCTCGGGAAATACTGTTTGTGGTTCACATCGAACCAGGAGCTACCACAACTATGGCAGATTTCGTACAGAACTCACAGACCAAGAGTGCAATCCGCGAACTCGCGGAACCTATCGCAGACGTTGCGGCGTTCAACACGCTCATCCAGTCGGTCATCACCGGCAATCCGTTTGCATGCGTATCGTATATGACCGCTGGGGTGACCCACGACCCGGTTGAAAAGACCAAGGAAGGTTACGCGGTGAAGATCATCTACCAGGACTCCGATGCAAAGATTGTCGGCAACCTGTCGGACAAGTTCGACACCATCTCCGGGTTCAATGCAGGGGCCACCGCGATTCTCGCAAACACGGCCCTCTCCACTGCCCACGGCGGCATCCCGGTCCGCGACACCGATAACGAGACGTTCAGCGCGACCCTCAAGTGCCACGACCCAAATGGCGAACTCTACATGGTGAACTTCAGCCGTGGCCGGGTCACTCTCACGTCCTATTCGGATGAAGCCATCCGAACCCGTGTCGAGACCTGGGCGGACACCGTAGCGGCACTCGCCTAGATTCGCCAGACGATAAGACCCGGAGGGGAGGCGACCCTTCGGTCCCCTCTCTTTTTGGTTCTCTTGTCGTTTGCGGAGGACCGTAATGGATATCGATACGTTAGGGATTTTGCTGGGAGTTGTGCTTCCACTCTATCCCATGCTGTTTGCCATTCATCAGAAGATCGGCAAATATGATGAGATCGTCGAGGAGTTCAAGAAACTCCGGGCGGAACACGAAAGTCACAAGGATAACTATCATGGAACCTGAAATCGCAAGGCAGCCGGTCGCTACGGTGACCGGTCTGTACCGGGGAAAGTTCAGCGGTCTCGAACCGCTCACGGGGGATAAGCCTCTTACCCTGGAAGAAGTGCACCGCAATCCTATCTTCTACGAACTGGATCTTCATCCTACGCAGGGTGATGAGAACCTGATCATCGATCTGATTTACGACAATCTCGCGCCTATCCGCCTGCAGGACCTGTACCGGGGGACCGATATCCCGCGGAACATCCGGTTTTGGCCGGACTGGTTTGACATCCCGCCTTACGACGAGATGCACGACATCGACGGCTGCAGGGTTTACCCGAGAGCCCCGGGGATCCACACGGTCCAGATCCGGACCGGTTGCCGGAAGGGGGCGCAGATGGGCCGGGTCCGGGACTTCAGCCCGGCGAATGGCGGATACACCAGCCCGGTGTTTGAGATCCTGATCGCCAAGGGCGTGGCAGCCGATGACTGACGGGTCGGCGAGCCGCACGTTCTGCTGCGGGGTGCTGCACGCGATCGGGGCATTCGACCTGTCCGCTCTCACCGATGCGGAGAAGGCCGATATTGCCGGGCGAAGAACCTGGTTCTGGCTCGGTGAAGTGAGTATGGCCGGTGTCCTGGCTGGGATCATTGCGGTCCCTGCAGGGATCTGGTTTGCAAGCTGGACCGAGATCTCCCTGGCATTCATTGCCGCTGCGGTTCTGTTCCTGCCGCTCTTTGTCTTCCTGCCGAAGCTGATCCAGCGCGGTATGATGGCGGACACGGATGCAGCGATCGATGCGTTCGGGAAGAACGAGCAGGTGAAGAAGGTCTTCTGGGCCTTGTTCGTCGCGATGGCGGGGCTGGTGCTGGCCCGGGTTCTGGACCCGGTGACAGCTCAGCAGGTTGTCGGGATCATCACATCGGCATTCCCTTGAGAATTGCATGTTTCACCCGAAAATCGAAAATGGTTTAGGGTAGGGACGGTAATAGTACGATGTCACTTCGGGGAAAATAAGGATAGAAAAGGGCGGGGAGAGATTTCCCGCCCCGTTGCATTTTCATTCATCAGATACGATTTCAATTTCATTCGATTCTCTCTCGATCACATGCAGTTTAGATGCATAAAATTCAAATTTTTCCGTGTCGGTGATGTGTTTCATCGGATCTGTGAGAGTCATTACCCGGCAGTCACTCAATTGTTTGCCAATATCGTATTCCCCGACGAAAACGATATGGTATTGATCTTTGTACTCACGAGCCGTTACCTGTTCGTTCCTTGTCATAACAATTGCAAATTTCTTTTGAACCGATGATTTAACCTCTAAAAACCGATCGGGAACATCTGGCCTTGAACCAAGACCTTCAAACGATTGAATATCATATCCTGCTGCTGCGTTGTAATCACTCACCAGTTGTACCCGACGACCAAGTTCAGGGAATCCACTGGAATCCAAGCGAAAGATTTCATCTTTATAAACGAGAATTTCTGCTTGTTTTGATCTCTCAATTACTTCATCTGAAGGATCTTGTCCATCCCATTCCGAGTGTCTAAATATCCTAATACGACGAGCAATATGAGTATTAAAAATCGGGTCAAGGAAGAATATGCCATTTTCCGCTTCATCTAGGAAACCTAGTGAGCTAATGAATAATCTGATTCCCAGTCCAGGCAGACGTCCTGATGGAGCTTGATTGCTGCCTTCGTATCTTTGATTTTTTTGGTTAAATGAGAAATCCCCGAGAATCCCCTCAAATTGTTTACTTAATTGTGTTCGACCGAACAAAATTAAAGTGACAAGAAGATGAATTTGTGTTTCAGTAAGAGAATATTGATTATCAGGATTTCCGGTTAAAAATGTACGACCTGTTGGGGTGACAGATACCGAATCTTCGTGAATCTGAACCAGCCTGAAATGAAGAGCCAGATTAAGAAGATCATCGAAAGGAACGGGTCCGGCTTTGAAAGTTTGCTCTTTTAATGCCTGTTCTATTCTTTCTAAAGACGCATGTCCAATATTATTGCCGAGATCCCGAATATAAATTAAAAGACGATTTAACTCCCCCGGACTTCTAATCGTCTGCAGGCATCGAAGGTCAATCATTCAATTCTATCCGGTTCTAAATTGACGGAGGTGCTCCAATACTGCGGCAATATCTTCGTCATCCCAATCACCTTCAGATAAATCCTCGGGGACATCAAGATCAAGAATTCCAATATCATCATTCAAAATCTGATGCATGACTTCCATTTTTCGCTTAAGTCGCATCTCGATAATCTCATCTAAAGTGCCTGTTCCTATTAACAGGTGATATCGAGTATCAGTTTTTGGAGGCAAACCAACCCGGTGGATCCGGTCCATCGACTGCATAAAAAGACCGCAGTTAAAAGTTCTGTCAACATATATCGCATCGTGACATTCTTTATGAAGAGAAACTGATTCTGCTATCGCTGGAATCGTGGCAACCAAAACCATAGTTGATGGATCGGTTTTGAATTGATGTAATCGTGAATCTCTATTGTTCTCGACACTTTCGTCTTTTGCCGTGCTCCCTGTTACTAATACACTTTTAATTCCGGAATTTTCTACCAGTTTGTTAATCGTTTCAGCATTGTGAACGAACGAAGTCCAAATAATTGATTTTTTTCCTTCTTCGCTTAATTTTTTAGCAATTCCAGCAGCAATTGTAAGTTTTTTAGGGGTCTCATAAGAAGAATAATTTTGAATCAGTTGTTCGAGATCGACTCCTGTTGGTGATAGAGGTGGAATTTTGAATTCATCTGAATATTCTGAGAGTAACGTCGGATTTGAAGCAGCCTGGAGGAGCCTCACCACAAGGGCTTTTCGAAGATCACTGATTAGACTTCTTTCTTCAATTTTCGATAATGATTGCGAAAGAATCCGCCGGCATAAAACATCATAAATCCGTTGCTGCACGTCACCCAAGGGAACATGAATTTTTACAATTTGTCGGGTTGGAAGACCGAGTTGATCTTTTCGCACCCGGGTATAGTATGGATTGAGTGCATCTCGGAAATCTTCGATCCGTTCATTTGATCCATACAAATCTATTGCTTTCCTGGCTGGATTCAGAACAGGCCAAAGAATCTCGAATTGTGATACAATGTCTTCAAGTTGATTCGGGGCGGGAGTGCCGGTTAAGATGACTCTTTTTTTTGCAAGAGGTGAAATCTCATTGACGGCATCATACCAAACTCCCCCCGGACCCTTTTTGATATGATGAGATTCATCCAAAATCAGTAGACATGGATATTTTCTGAGAATCTTCGACACCGCCTCTTTTTCATTTGACAGCATCTGATAAGTACAAAGGAATAACTCGATCGATTCAGATTCTGCCAATAATTTTTTTCTTTCCTGTGGTAAACCAGCGAGTCGTAAAACATCGGGTTCGATGCCAAAACACTCAAAATATTCTTCGGTCCACGGTTCAAAAGCCGAACGTGGGCAGATTACGATAATCTTAGAAACCTCGTGTTGTTCTTTTAGGATTGAATATCCAGCGAGAACCATCGTGGTTTTGCCACTACCAGGGACAGAAAAATTTGCTGGATGTGTGACATCAATAAGATGGTGCACCGAGGGTATTTGAAAATCTTTCAGTTTTCTCTTAAATGATTGCGGAAGAGTGATCTCCATGGGGGGGTGTTTGTGGATTTCCCGACCTTTGATAGAAGAGGACTTAAAAGCGCGTAGATATTTTACATATCCTTCCAGAGCTTCTTTCGCCGTGCTGGATAATTGATTCGCGATTCTGTGATTTTCAAATAATTTTACCACATCTGCAATTTTTGTTCCAGGGCGATTATCTGAAGAGGTGAATAATCGGTCGGGACCATCAGGTTGAAAATGTAATATTACTGAAAGTGTTGTCCCGGACCTGCCTCTTAGTAGTTTCGATGCGGAAGCCCCCTGAATAAAAATTTGGTCCGAATCGTTGTCATAGTCTATTTCGAACACAGGAATTACCTAAATTTTTTTGCTAATTTGTTGAAAAGTTCCTCTAAATGATGAAATTCTGTTTTATGTGTTTTCAGTTGGGAGGTGGGAATCTCATTTAACGCCGTTAAACTTGATTCAATCTTTTTAAATATTTGATTTGGCTTATTTTTTTGCTGATTTAGCGTTATTTTTTCTTGGGTTGTCTCAAAAATATCCTTTAAATTTTCTTTCAGTTTATCTTTCTCTTTTGAAGATTTTGTTGTTTTTACCTGGGTCTCAAACGGATCACGGTCCTCCTCACTTTCGGTTTTTTGGTTTTTTCCTGTTGATTCTGGGGGTGGAGAAATTAATTTCTCTTCCAATTTCTTTAGTTCATCTTCCGAAGGTTCAAGTGTAATAGTTTCATTTTTTTTGTTAACGGTGGAATCGTTTTCACTTGTCTTTTGAAAAGTTTCGTTGATTGCCCCAGACGCTATTAAAACTTTTTTCGCAAAATCAACCGCCGCTTGTGGTTCTTTGACAAAATTGTTTAACTGACGGAATTGAAGATGTGCGATATCAGTATCATGAATCATATGATAAGCAGCATGTAATATGAGATTTTCCTGTTCGTTGGAGAGATCCTTCCATTTCGTTCGATTCATAATATTATCTAAGTTAATAAAATGCTCAACTCGTCTTTCGACATTCGAATATCGATTATCCTGATCGAAATATCGTAGATAATCCTCCACTAACGTAAGAACTCTCAATTTTTGTTTTACTTTATCAACGGTGTTATCTCCACCCAAAATTAAAGCGATTTCCTGAAGTTGGAGGCCACATTCTTTACCTTCTTTTATTTTAAGAAGTTCATTCACTGGCCCATAATCCGCTTTTAATTCAACTGCTAATTGAAAACCAGCTTCGAATCTCCAAAGATCTTTCGAAGATACGTCAGGAGGTAGTCGAACGGCTTCCAAGAATGAATATTTCTGATCACCAGTCTCCTTGAACAACTGATTTAGTATCGCTGCTCTCCGATTTCCATTAATGATATATCCATCGTAAGTAATCGTAGCCGGATATAGCTGGCCAACACGAGCGAGATCTTTTTTCAACCATTCGGTTCTTTCTGTTTTAGTTTTATCTTTCAATAAAAGATCTTCAATTTTTAAGGCGTCTTTCGGTTTTTCTGGTTTAAGTGTACACCCTTCACTTGCTTCGAATTCGTGAAGTTCGGCAGCAAATCTTCCATTCCCGATATTATAGTAAAGAAGGTTGTTTGGTAAGCGAATTACATCAAGACTAACTCTTTTCCCGGCAATTTCGTAAGGTTCTTGCCTACCAAGATATGCAATTTTTTTATGTTCCTTCAAATAATCAGAAATCAGGTCTGCGTGAGGGTTCTTAATATCCATTTCAATCAACCAGCGTCATTTGAACATGTCCATGCTGTTTTAATGAAAATTCTTCTTCAAAGTGCTTAAATACATCACGTACTTTATCGTCCGTGATTTTGCATCGAGTAAGATACGAAGCGATCAATCCAAAAACCAGACTTCTTTTATCGATATCCCGGAAATTTTTATCCTTTTGGTGTGATTCATCAGTCCATTTTGCTATACGGGATGAAATCCATCTCTTTCCTTGCTTGATGGAGAACTTCGGGGCCTTGTCGTTAAGTCCCGGTCTGCACACGAAGACGACGTCCCATTTAAGATTCCCGTGGTTGCTGTGGAAACCACTTTTACCCTCAGCTAAAACCGGGAAACAATTTGTGACCTCGAAATCTGAAGCCCGCAGTGCCATTGTCACAGATTCCCAGGCTTTCTGATTTGTGTGATGGTAGGTGAAAATCATGATGCCTTCGTCTTTAATCGCCTTTCGACATCCTGAGAATGCATGCGATAGCCCTTCCGTGTATCGGGAATGTTCCTCTTCGTCGTCACTCCGTACCAAGAGAGAATTCTTCATTGGTGCATGCTGATTGGATCGCGTATTAATCCAGTTCACATGATCTTTTAACCAAACATAGTAGAAATCTGCCATCTCCGAATACGCAAGATTATCGTAATAGGGTGGATCTGTCAGAACAAGATCAACCGATTTCTCCGGAAGCCAAAGGAGATCTCGTGAATCCGCAATTGTCAAAAAAGAAGATTGTCTGGATGACGTGTTGAGATTTTTTACATCGTCGATGATTGACGCGTTTGCGGAAAGGGTTCCCTCAACATGTTCCGTTTCCCGATCCGTATATCGATATTCAAAGGGTTTGGCTGAATATCTCTTACCCCTCAAAACTTTTTCCACACTTGAAGAGAAGCTTCCCCGGCCAATGGAGGTTCCCCAGACGTTACCCTCGACCGGCCTGGAAATTCTCCTGAAGGCATGAAGCCCGAAAAGCGGAGTGAGTTTCTGATATCCGAAAGCGTAACTACAGAACTTGTTATTGCACGCTAAAGAATCAGAAAATGCCAGGAGTAATAATTCCCTATGCTTCTCATTCTTCACATCTAAAATTCGTTTAAGAATCAAAGCGAGGCATAGTAATTGTCGATTATTGAATAATTCATGGTATTTTTTATAACCAAAACTCACCGGTCTGGGATCTGTTCTTCCTTCGAGTGGGATGTACTGATCTGGTATCGGTAATTCGGTCCACAGTTGATTCAGATCTTGGCATGCTTTCGCAAAATTAAATTCGTCATTATCATCTACTTGCTTGTAAGCCCGTTTTCCCGTATCCGGATCGATATATTCGATCGCAAAAAGACGCTGTTGAAGTGGCAATGAATCCAGTGGCACGTCTTTGACGAAGCCTTGGTGATTACAATGGGGGCAACGATATTTTCCGAGACGGAGATTTCCTTTTTCTACCTCGGTTTGTTCTCCACATTTGCAATTGATAAACTTTTCACCATTCTGAAGCGTATGCGGCTCGTGACATTTTTGACAGAAGCCGACGCATCGGGGATTTACCGACTTTTCACTTTTTCTTGAATGTAGCAAATAATGGATATGTCCTTCAAATTCGCGATGGCAGGATTGACACGGAATCAATTCCACCCAAAAAAAATGAATTACATCTGCCGTTTTTCCGTTTACTTTGGTTTTGTAATAGCTTGAAATTTTATCTCCGATGTCGTTCTGAATAACTTTCCATTCGGCAATAAAGGAAGCCTCATCAAATTCACAAATTTGTTTATTTACGATAAACCAGGCCAAAGGATCCAGATCAACGCCGATGGTTCGCGCTCCGAGCTTCGTAGCTTCAACGATTGAAGTCCCTCCGCCCATGAACGGATCCAAGACTGTAAGGTCAAGTTTCAGATCGGGATTGAAGAATTTACGCCAGATCGTTTTGTTTCGCGTCCTGCTCTGTGATGTAGCATTCAGGAGGAAAAACCGGAAATTGACCCCTAACCTTCTTGCCCACCATTTATGCATCTGATAAACGGGTTTTTTGCTATTGCCTTCCCGACGTGCCAAGGGAAACAACGGTGCTAAATCAATGTCTTTCTCTAATTTTGATAGCCCAGGGATTATCGAATTTATTCTATTTTTCGGTACTATTCTGGGCGTCAAGAAAAATCCTCAGTATGATTTAGTTATTCGTTTCAACGTTTAAGAATTTGGACGCCGGCGAGCCTCGGGCCGGTCCGGACCGGGGACCGGGCAGTACCCGTGAGCGCCCGGTTGGGTCCGTGCCGTGGCCGGGCGGACACCGGAAGCGCCCGGGGGGTGTCGGGATCGTGCGAGGTGATGCGGGGAGCGTGTCGGGCAAATGTCGGGAACGGGGCCGGAGCGGTGGCGAGCGGCCGGTCCCGGGCCGGCGAGCGACCGGGCGATGTCGGGATCGCCCGGGGTGACGCGCGGGACATGTCGGGCAAATGTCGGGATTGGCGGTGGAGCGACCGAGCGGTGCCGGGTGGGGGGATAGTGTAGGGGGTGTCGAGTGCTCGGAACGATATCGGGATTTACTTGACGAGGATGTATTCCGTCGCTTTCCCTTTCTTGTCCTGTTTTATGAAAATGTTCCGGTCAATGAGGTCCTTGAGATCCCGTAATGCAGTCCTGTCCGTCACATCTGACATATCACGGTATTCTTTGTTTGTGATTGTTCCGGTCTCCTTGACATATCGCACCGCCTTGATTTGTCGTTCAGACAGTCCGAGTGCCAGAAGGTGCTCTTTGGTATAGATGTCCTTAGCAAAGGTCACGGTGAAGAAATCGGGCTGAGAAGAAAACTCAGGGTCCAGGATCTTCTGCTCCCGGCAGAGATCTATCATACGGCTGGTCCCGGTCCCCCACTTCTCCAGAAGCTCACCATAATAGAATACCTGAGCGAGCAGGGTATTGCGCGGAAGGGACCTGTGGCGTTCACGTTTCAGCTCGTCCACGGTAATCCCGTCCGGAAGCCCGCCGGGATTCGTGATAACGACGTGATCATCGTAGACGCGAATCTGGATCTCACCGCCGGCCTGGAAATAATCCCGGTGGATGAGGGCATTGATCACCGCTTCACGCAGGGCTTCGATCGGGTAATCCCAAATTTCCCGGCGCTGCATCGCAGAAAGCGGTTCGTCTTCGCGGGATTTTCCGTCGAATTCGTACCGGACCTGAAGGTAGGTCCTGAACAACTGGATCGCGGCATCCAGCTGGGCAAAGAGATTACCTTTCAAAATTTTGTCATCGATGATGGTAATATCGTCCTTGAACCGGCCCATATGGATCTGTGTGTGGAAAAACAGGGCCTGCGGATTCTTCCCGAACAGCAGGATCGCTCCCCGGGTTACCTTCCCATCTCGCATCAGATTGAGGTTCTGGAGAACGGTCTCGAGTGTTTCATCGTCCCGTGCAAAAGGTAGCCTGGTCTGCGCAACATCAAGAAAGCGTTTCACAGCAGCTGGGTCAATCAGGTCGAGAGAATACCCGTCGGTCACGCTGTCCCATTGCACGCCAAGCTTTGCAACGAAATAGCGGCCGAGCTGTTCCGGTGGGATCTCCCGGGTCGAGTTTCCGACACGGTGATAATACCGGCCATGGCAGGTGACGAGTGTTGAACCGGGTTTTACTTCGATGACGAGGACTGGTTTACCCTGTTCCTGCTGGACCGAGACCGCTGGGTGGACCCGTAGGATCTCGACAATCTTGTTGATGATGACCTGCTGCTCCCGGTCTTTGCCATCCCAGCCGAGGATTTTTCCATTGTCCTTTACTCCGATGAGAAGCGTTCCGCCCTTGGTATTGACAAACGACGCGAGAGCTTCAAGGCCGTGCTCGTTCCACTGCTCCTTGAATTCCAGAGTTTCGCCCTCTCCTTCCCGGATACGTGCAGTCAGGTGGTCCATTATTGTAAAATACCCGGTTGGCTGTACCGGGTTCCTGCCTTCAAGATATGGGTTGGTGTGTTATTGATTTATGGATAATTGTCCGGAAAATGATTAGCCTGAGATGAATGTGGAGCCGGTCGCTGAGCGGTGCGAGCACTGCGAAGCATGCGACGCGGGCGGCGATTTGCGGGTGATTATCCCCCGGACCGCCCACCTTGGAGTCCCGCCCACCACACCTAGGGCGGGAACCATCGTGTCCGGTTGGTAGGAGATCGGTCGGTCATGTTCACTCGTCCTCGTTCCGCTCGCTGGCGCTCACTGCACTCCGGCTCGCTTCACATCACCTTCCTTGCTTTTCCGGAGTGCCCTGCTGGTAGGATGACGCCCCTGGCTTGTCGCGCTGCTCCGGCGCCAGCGGCTGCTCTCGCCCGCTCCTCACATACCGCTTCGCGGAATGTTCGTCGCTGTTGATTGTATTCATGACTAACGCTCAATGACACGTTCACCCCGACCTCGCGCTGATGCACTCGCCCGGTGCGCACGTGGGCCGCTGGGCCTTGGTTCTGATGTACTTGAGAATACAGGGGTATGGGACCTGAGGGAAAATACGCCCAATTCGGGCTCCGTTTAGCATGCCCCTATCCTGAAAACCCCGTAAAATCGTCCGTTTCGGGGTATGTAAAAAATATGCCTAAATATCGCTCTGTTTGCCAAAATACGGCAGAATTCCATCTCTCCTAAAGCCCGCCAAAGGCCCTTAAATCGATGCTATTTTCGCCCCTTAATTTACCCCATCCGGACCCCGAAAAGGCTGCCGGAATGCGAATATGAAGGTCATTTTTTCCGGGGATGTCTGAAAAACAGGGTTTTAGCCTGGAATACGAAGAGCCGGTCGCGGAGCATGGGCGAGCACGGCGAAGGTGTGCGAAGCGTGCAGCGATCTGCATGTGCACAAAACCAAACCTCTTATTTCGATGTTTAAACTAAAAAAGCATTGATAGCCAAGTTAATCGTAAGATTAATGGGGAATATAATAAACGATACTGGATAACTAAAGAGTTGAGATATGAGGCAAAAACCTACCGAACAGACAATAAAAAAATTGTTTGCCTTATCTGGAAACATTTGCGCTTTTCCAGGATGCGATCAGACAATCTTCGACAAACATGACACTTTGATTGGAGAAATTTGCCACATCGAAGCAGCGAACCAAGAGGGGGAGAGGTTCAATAAAACTCAATCCGATCAAGAGCGGGCTAGCTTTGAAAATCTAATTCTTCTTTGTGCAAATCACCATAAGGTAACAAATGATGTTTCTATCTATACAGTTACGACACTCAAAGCAATGAAATTAAATCATGAGAGTCATTTCAAGGAACATCCGTACCCAATAAGTGAAAAAGAATTAGGCACGGTCCTTTCTTCAATTGATAACAATCTAGCTCAAATCGCAAAAAATACCGCATCCGCCCGAAGAGATCCTTATGAAATGAATCTTCGATTTGTTACCTGTGTCACGGCTGATTCCGGGTATCTTGCGCTTGAAGGTATGAATACCGGCGATAGAACAATCACCCTATCATCATGGGGATTTGGACTCCCTGATGACACATATTTAACACAACTGTATATGCCACCAATCTTTGCTGCAGGATTCCGCAATAAAATCCAACCCGGTGAAAACGTTTTGGTAGGTTTTGAGTATTTTCAATTAGGTCACGAGTTGATAGCAAAAGGTTATACTGGAAAAATCCGGTTTTCAGGATTTTTTAAAGATCAAATCGGTCATAAATGGTCAACAGAGAGCGAACCCTTTGATATTGACGAGTACCGTTAAGGAAAAAGGTTATTTATTTTGTTATTCATGATGACGCTCAGTCATGTTCACTCGCCTCGTTCCGCTCGCTAGCGCTCACTTCACTCCGGCTCGCTTCACATCACTTCGCTGTTTCACGTTGTCGCATGTTGGTAGGAATGACGCCCCTGGCTTGTCGCAGGCTCCGGTGCCAGCGGCTGCTCTCGCACGCTCCTCACATACCGCTGCGCGGAATGTTCGTCGCTGTGTACTGAGCAAGTGTCTAACGCTCAGTGACTCGTCCGCACGACGCATCAGGGGCTCGGACTCACCGCTGATGCGGTTCGTTACCTTCGCGCCCTGAAGCGGTGCTACCTCGGGCCGCTGGACCACGGGACCCGCCGCCCGTGCTTTGTTCGCTTACGGGGATGGACAAGCATCCCCACGCTCACAAC
>Ga0194039_1000738_pt1 | contig 18951 bp, 15 predicted proteins | sample JunL228m_MetaG_FD_148679 | JGI IMG/M metagenome (GOLD analysis project Ga0194039, IMG submission 148679) | Anoxic zone freshwater microbial communities from boreal shield lake in IISD Experimental Lakes Area, Ontario, Canada - Jun2016-L227-8m | ecosystem: Environmental > Aquatic > Freshwater >... | reverse complement strand
GCCGGATCCCGCTGCAGTGGGCGGCGAACTCCTCATGCTCGCGCTCCGCAACGGGGTGCTCCCCATCGCCGCCCACTGCAGCGGGATCCGGCAGTTCGTCGAGGATTACGATCCGGTCAGCGGTCGCGGGAACGGGTTTGTTTTTTACCGCCATTCCACGGACGCCCTGGGGGATGCGATCCACCGCGCTGTCCGCACCGGCGACACGACTCCGCTCGTCGAGGCCGCTCGCGCGACCGACTGCACCTGGGCCGCCTCGGCCAAACGCCACGAGGAGCTTTACCGCCGCCTGCTCGCCCGTTCCGGACGCGCCGTCGCGTGATTGCAAAATAATTTCTTGCTCCGGAGTAAAGATTCCCTACATTCGCCATGAGGCCCTTATGGGGGCGTGGTAGGTTGCTAGTTGTTTTTCTTTCGGCGAGAGCCGCAAATTCTCATTGGCGATTTGAAATCCGGCAACCGGAAACAGCCGCACAGAACAGACCTCGAAACATACAAACCTATGAAAAGCAAACTCTACGTCGGGAATCTTTCCTTCGACACCACCGAGACGGATCTTAACGATCTTTTCTCTCAAGCCGGAACCGTCAGCGAGACGGCTCTCATCACCGACAAAGAAACCGGCCGCTCGCGCGGATTCGCCTTTGTCACCATGTCTGATTCGGATGGAGCGCAAGCGGCGGCCACCAAATTCAACGGCATGGAGCTGCACGGGAGAAAGCTCACCGTCAACGAAGCCAAGGATCGCGAGTCCGGCAGTGGTGGTGGAGGTGGTGGAGACCGCCGTCCCCCGCGCCGCTACTAATCACTTCAACAAAAGCGCCCCGGTTCACGCCGGGGCGTTTTTTTTGCTTTGATCGCACGATGAAACCCGAAAATCGAGATGTGAAACCACGCTGCTTCTGTGCGCCGGCGCGATTTTCGACCAACCCCTCGTGTATCAAGCGATAAGATTCCGGCTTCTCGCATGGGCCGCGCTTCTGCTCGCGGTGCCGGGGTTGCATAGCGCTTCCCCGCTCGCCGAGGGGGCCCCCGGCATTTATTCCGGATTCTACGAAAACGGAGCGTTTCAATCGCTCACGTTCATGAATTCGGTTTACGGATGGGACACATTTTTTTACGCAGGGTTTCTCGGTTCGGGGCGGGTGATTGCAAATGTCGAAGCCGGGCTGGTTTGGGACGGGCACGAGGCATTCCTGCGTCCCGCCGGATCTCCCCCGGCGGTCGGCATGACGTTTGCCGGGACCGGTGTTTTGGCGGAAACGGACTACCATGCCACGATGGTCGGGCAGGTGCTTGCGGGAACGGGATATGTGACCGGCAGCGATCCGGCACAATTCACCTACGTGGGAATCGGGATGGCTCCCCTGGCGGAAATCTGGTCCGGGGCGATCGCCACTTCGTTTCCCAAAACGGATAAAATAGAGGATATCGGATCGTTCGAAACGACCCTCGCGTCGACCGTGTCGGTTTATCAAAAGTTTTTCCAGGGTATTCCCGGTGCGACGCCGGGCGTGATCAAGAAGCCGGATGTGATCAACAGCAGTTGGGGCGGAGGGGATCCGGCGGCGAACTCCGCCGAGATGCTGGCGATCGACGGGCTCGCGCGGCAAAATCCCACGGTCGCGCTCGTGGCATCGGCAGGAAACGGCGGAAACGCGCAGATCTCCGCACCGGCTGCCAATTACAACAGCATCGCGGTCGGCTCGCTGGGCGGTGCCTCGTTTCTCGTGCCCTCATCGTTCAGTTCAAAAGGCGCCGTCGATTTCTACAACCCGGTTACCGGAAAACTTCTGACCGGCGTACGCGCGGCGGTAGACATCGCCGCCGCCGGAGAAGATTATTTCCTTGCGGCGTATCTTGGCCCGACCGGATCGCTGGGCGCATCGACCGTCCCGGTGATTGTCGGAATGCTGCAAGTCCCGTCGCCGACCGACCAGTATTTCCTCAACATGAGCGGCACGAGTTTTTCCGCGCCGCTCGTTTCGGGCGGGATTGCGCTGCTCAAAGATGCGGCGGCAAACCATCCATTTCTCAACCTCAACGCCACCCCTGCGGCCAACGACACGCGCGTCATCAAATCGGTTTTGATGGCGGGCGCGACCGAGACCACCGGTTGGGACAACGGGCAGGCGGCCGACGCGCACGGTGTGATTCGGACGGCTCAGGCGCTCGACTACGCGACCGGCGCCGGCGCGCTCAACCTGAACAATGCGGTCGACATCTATCTCCTGGCCGGCACCCGCGATGTCTGGGGGACGGCGGGCGGATTCGTTTCTGAAACCGGCTGGGATTATGGCGTCGTCACGCTCTCGGGCTCGAACGACTACCTGATCGCCAACGCGTTCGATTCCCCTGTCGAGCTCACCGTGTCCCTGAACTGGTTTGCCGACGTCTCGTTCGATGACGCGGAGTCGGTCGGGCAAAGCCTGAGCTTCGCCGACTTGAACCTCGAGGTGTGGAATGTTGTTGCCGGCGGGTTTTCGACCCTCGCCGCCGCCTCGGCTTCGATTTACAACAACGTCGAATTTCTGCGGATCGATCTGCCGGCCGGAGATTACGGCCTGCGCGTCACGTTCAGCGGGCTCATTTTCGAAACCGTTTCCGGGAGCACCACCGAAGAGGCCTACGGGCTCGCGTGGCAGTCGCAGGCGATCCCGGAACCCACCTCGATTTTCTTGATTGTTTTTGCGGCCGGGCTTGCCGCGATCCGATCCCGGCGCGCGCGTCATTTTCCGGATTCGCAGACCTGTGCCCTGAAATCATCGCGGGAGATCCGGCTGGAACCGACCGATCCGGGTCAACGTTTCTTACGTGTCGGTTTCGGGTAGGCACCGCGGTTGCGGGGTTCGATTTTTGAGGTTCCGGATCCGGATTTGAGTTCCATGATCTGGTCGCGGAGGAGAGCGGCGCGCTCGTATTCGAGGTTCGCGGCGGCGGCGGCCATGTCGCGTTCGAGTTCGCGGATGAGCTCGTGGAGGTCGAACTCCGCGGCGTCCTCATGGATGATCCCCCGCTCGAGCTCGCGGGCTTTAAGAATTGTGTGAAGGCTTTCCTGCACCGCCCGCTTGACGCTCCTGGGCGTGATATTGTGCTCCCGGTTGTATTCCTCCTGCCGCTTGCGGCGGTAGTCGCAGACATCCAGGAGCGCCTGCATGCTTTTGGTGATGGTGTCGGCGAAAAGGACCACCTCGCCGTTGATATGGCGGGCCGCGCGGCCCGCCGTCTGGATCAGGCTGGTCTGGCTGCGGAGATATCCCTCCTTGTCCGCATCGAGGATGCAGACCAGCGAGACCTCGGGGAGATCGAGGCCCTCACGCAGCAGGTTGATGCCGACTAAAATGTCGCAGTCGCCCGCGCGCAGCCCGCGCAGGATTTCCACCCGCTCGATCGTGTCGATGTCGCTGTGCAGGTAGCGCACCTTGAGGCCGGTTTCCCGAAGGTAATCCGCGAGATCTTCCGCCGTCCGCTTGGTCAGGGTGGTGACGAGCACGCGTTCGCCCTGCTCGATCCGCCTGCGGCAGAGCTCGATCGTGGCATCAATCTGCCCCTTCAACGGCCGGATGCTGATCTTCGGGTCGAGAAGCCCGGTCGGCCGGATGATCTGCTCGATGACCAGCGGCGCGCCCGGCGTGAGGACGTCGAGGGGTTCCTGCGTTCCATGCCGTCCCATAGTTCGGATCGAAGAAGCCGGCGCTGACGGAGCAGCGCCCTCCAGATTTTTCGGCGGGGCCGTTTGCCCAAACCGGCGGGATGCCCGTTCCCCCTGGGGTTTGCCATCTGCGATGAGGCGTCGGCCACCGGTGACGTCCTTCTCCGGGTTGGCGATCCAGCCGGTGTTTCCCGCGATGCTGTTGCGCATTTCGAACGGTCCGGGCGTCGCGCTGACATAGACGGCCTGGCCGCTCATCTCCATGAACTCGCCGAAATTGAGCGGGCGGTTGTCGAGCGCGCTCGGGAGGCGGAACCCGTAGTTGACGAGGACGGATTTTCGCGAGCGGTCGCCCGCGAACATCCCGCCAACCTGCGGGACGGTGGCGTGCGACTCGTCCATCACGAGAAGGGTGTCCTTCGGCAGGAAGTCCATGAGCGTGTAAGGACGCGAGCCGGGCGGGCGCCCGCTCAGGTGGCGGGAGTAGTTCTCGATCCCGCTGCAGAACCCCATCTCCTGCATCATCTCGAGGTCGAACTCGGTGCGCATCTTGATCCGCTGGGCCTCGATAAATTTGCTGTCCCGCTCGAACTCGACGACCCGCGCCTCCATCTCCCTGCGGATATCGCCCATCGCACGGTTGAGCTTGTCGTAGGGGGTCACGAACTGCTTGGCCGGGAAAAGCGTGAACGTGGTCAGCGTCGCGGAGACGTGGCCGGTCAGCGGGTCGAACCGGCTGATCCGCTCGATCTCATCGCCGAAAAATTCCACGCGCACCCCCTCGTCCTCGCTCTGCGCGGGATGGATTTCGACGACGTCGCCGCGGACCCGGAACTTCCCGCGTGCGAACGCGATGTCGTTCCGCTCGTAGAGCATCTCGACGAGCTTTGTCAGGAGGGCTTCGCGGGTCATCGGCTGTCCGGGCCGGATCGTCACGAGCATCTGCAGGAAATCCTCCGGCGAGGCGAGTCCGTAGATGCACGAGACGCTGGCGACGACGATCGTATCCCGGCGGCTGAGCAGCGAACTCACCGCCGAGAGCCGGAGCCGCTCGATGTCCTCGTTGATCGAGGAGTCCTTCTCGATGAACGTATCCGAGCGCGGAAGATACGCCTCCGGCTGGTAGTAGTCGAAGTAGCTCACGAAATACTCGACCGCGTTCCGGGGAAAGAACTGCTTGAACTCGCTGTAGAGCTGGGCGGCGAGCGTCTTGTTGTGCGACATGATGAGCGCCGGGCGCCCGAGATTCCGGATGACATTCGCCATCGTGAAGGTCTTCCCCGATCCGGTGACCCCGAGCAGCGTCTGGTGCCGGTTCCCGGCGAGGAGCGAACGGGTGAGCGCCTCGATCGCCCGCGCCTGGTCGCCCTGCGGCTCGTAGCTGGAAGCGAGATCGAATCCCACGCTTTAGGCGACCCGGTGGCGGATCTGCGACCTGAGGACGAGGTAAAGGGTGAAGAAAAGCGCGAACGTGGAAACGACGAGCACCACGGAATTGAACCACAGGATTCCGGCGCGCAGCCCCCAGTATTCCTTCACCGGCCCGAAGAAGACATTGATGTGCCGGTTCTCCCGGTAGTCGCTCTGCTCCATCTCCGCCTTCGAGATCAGGTCGGTGACTTTCTGGTTCACGTAGAGCTGCTCGGCCGTCGTCCCGCTTCCCGCGCCTTTGAAAACCGAACGGTCAAACGGGCCGCCCGCGATGACGGCATCCACTTTTTTGAACTGGGCATCCAGCGTCCTGGGATCCGAGGCCTCGAGCCCGGAGAGGACGGCGAGGGTATCCTTCAGATCCTCGAGCCGGTTCTCCTGCGCGGGCGAGAGGGCCTTGTTCCCGACGAGCCGGTTGATCTGGCTCTGGATCGTTTCCTGCCGGCGGGTGAGCGGGTTCAGTTTCGCCTGGGCGAACACCAGCGCCTCGTAGGACCAGCGCGTGGGCATGAGCTCGCAGATCAGCGGCACCTGCAGGTCGCTGCGCGCTGGCATCGCGCTGCCGGGGTGGCTGTTCACCCACTGGTGGATCGAATACACGAAATCGAGGTTCCGGTTCATCTCCTCGTATTTGATGAGCGCACCGCTCAGGATGATCTGCGGGATGAGCACCGCCGGGATAATCAGGATGGCTGTTTTGCTTTCCGCCACGAGCGAGGAAATGACCAGGCCGAGAGCCGCCCCGCAGCCCGCCGTGAAAAACATCGCCCAGAAGACGATCCCGAATCCGCAGCGCACCGACAGCAGCGCGTTTCCGATCCATGCGAAAAGCGCGCACTGGATCAGCGCGAACGCCGCCAGGGTCAGCGCCTTGGCCAGGACATAATACGGCAGCCGCACGTCGAGGTTCCGCTCCCGCATGAGCACCGGCCGGTCGCGGATGATGTCGTCCACGCTGTTCGTCAGGCCGAGAAACATCGCCACGACGAGCGCGAGGAAAAGATAGGTGGGGATGTGGAACGCCGAGGCGAAATCATAAACGTCGCTGACCGAATACCGGAGGACCATCCCGGTGAGAAGCGCAAGCAGCGGCGCCTCGAGGATCGTCGTGAGGAGGTTCGCTGGATTCCTCAGCTTGCTGATGAACGCACGCTTGAAAAGCACCATGAACTGGTGCCATTCCTCGCGCCAGCGGACCGGCGAGCGTCGGCGCACCGGCGCGGTCGGAGGAGCGGGCTCGCGCGGCGCGGACGGCTGCCGGACGTCTTTCATCAGCAGGTAGGCCTCGTATTTGTCGCGCCAGTAGTCGGGAGAAAACCGGCGGGCCGGCACGAGCTGGCCCCGGTTGTTTTCCTCGAAGATGATGTCGCCGCCAAGATCGCGCAGCGGGGTCTCGAGCACGTCGAAAATGAACTCCGGACGGGTCGTGCCGCACGCCTCGCAGCCGCCGAGCGCCGTCCCGAAATGCTGCTGGTGCTCGGCCTCCGCAAAATACTTCAGCATCTCCTGCGGGGTCCCGAAAAAGACGAGCTTCCCGCCGCGGTCGAGCAGGGCCGCCTTGTGGAACATCTGAAAAATCTTCGAGGTCGGCTGGTGGATCGTGACCAGCACGATCTTGTTGTGCGACATCCCCCGGATGATCTCGATCACGTGCTCGGAATCCTTCGAGGAGAGCCCGCTCGTCGGCTCGTCAAAGAGGAAGACATCCGCCGAGCTGACCATGTCGAGCCCGATGTTCAGGCGCTTGCGCTCGCCGCCGCTCAGGGTCTTTTTGTGCGCGCTGCCCACGACAAAATTCCTGCGCTCGTTGAGCCCGAGCTCGGCGAGCTTGCCGTCCACCCGCCGGAGCCGCTCGCGCCGCGAGAGGTGGGGAGCGCGGATCGCGGCCGCGAAATTCAGGTTCTCCTCGATCGTGAGGTGCTCGTCGAACGCATCGTATTGAGGGACGTAGGTGACATATTTTTTGAGGGCGTCGTAGTTCGTGTAGAGCGAGCGATTGTTAAAGAAGACGTCGCCCTGGTGCGGCGGGAACTGCCCGGAGAGAGCGCGCATGAGCGTGCTCTTCCCGCACCCGCTGGCACCCATCACGCAGACCATCTCGCCGCGCTGCACGGAAAACGAGAGCCCGTCGATCGCAACGCTCCCGTTTGCAAACCGGCAGACGAGGTCGCGCGCCTCGATCGAGCGAATGACATTCCTCTCCTCCTCGATCAGGCGCTCGGTGAAGTTGCAGCGGAGGATCTGGCCGATATCCACGCGGATCGTATCTCCGTCGGCCAGCGGCGAGGTGTTCCGGACCGGCACCCCCCGCACCAGGATCGGGCGGTCGGACTGGAGGACTTCCAGGCGTCCCTCGCGGCGGTCGTAGTCGCAGAAAATCTTCAGGAGCACATCGCCGCCGGAGCCGGGCGCGAGGAGGATATCGTCCTCCTGCAGGAGGCCGGGATTGTTCGAAACCAGATATTCGCTCTTCGAAGTTTTGAGCTGGAAGCGTCCGCCGTAGGATCGCGCACGCCGGCGCAGGTCGCCGAGATCGAGCTCGCTGTCGTTGTGGAAAACGATTTTGTCCTCGAGCGTGGCATCCACGACGATTCCCTGGTTCAGGCGGACGCCCTTGAGGACGGCGTCCACGTTGCGGAGGGCGCGGACTTTGACCCGGAGGCCGAACGTCACACGCAGGCAGGAGTCGCGCGAGCGGGCCTTCTCGAGCCGCACCTCGTCGGATCCGCTCACCGCGATGAAAATCTCGGGCAGCGTGACATTTTTTTTCGCGTTGAAATAAAAGACGAGATCGGAATACGCGAGGACCTGGTCGTCGATGAGAACCCGCTGTCCGGCGTAGAGGCGGGCGAAGTCGCCCGGTTTGAGCGCGCGGCCCTGCACGACGAGGTTCCTGCCGCTCAGATTTTTCAGGATCACCAAATCGCCATACCGGTAGGCGTTGAGCCGCTCGTCCGGCGCAAAATCCGCGAGCGCGACGTCCGAGTTTTCGGGGTTTCCGAAGCTGACCATCTCGAGCGGCGAGGCTCCGGCGCGGTAAACCGCCGGATCGGACTGGTTGTCGGAGTTGAGCTGGTAGACGATGTCGATCGCCTGCTCGGCCATGCCCAGCCGGGACATGAACGAGTAATACGCGATGACCTGATCCTGGCGGAGCCCGGCCTTGGCGATAAGGTCGTAGAGCTGGACGCCGAGAAGGATCTTGCGCTCGTCGCTGAGCTGCCCGGCCAGCTTCTGAGCCATTTCGTTGAGATCCTGCTTCTCGTGCAGCGCGTCGCCGAACAGTTTTCGTAGCTCGGAATAAACGGCGTCCGGATAGTCGTAGCGGAGGAATCCGAGCCCGGAGTCAATCTCCTCCTCCAGCAGTTCGCCGTCGATCCGCGCGAACGCGGCCAGCACCTTGATCAGCGTGGGCAGGAGGTTCGGCCCCTCGGTCACCGTGCGGGGCTTCCGCTGCAGCCTCCGGAAAAAATGCCGCGCGTGCGACCTCGCGGAAGAAAACCCGCGCAGGGCGCCTTCGATTCGGCGCTGCACGCTCCCCGGCGCTGGCTGAGAATTCACGGTTTCCACAAACCAATTAGCCTATCCTCCGACCCCGCCCATTGCAATCCGCGTGTGTGGCTCGATTCCGAAAGGGGTGCAGGACAAAAATCTTCCGGGAATCCCCGAAGGGGATCAATCCGACAGCCCAAGGTTGCGAAGAATGAGCTGCCTTGGGTATCGACAGGAGAATAGAACCCACCCTGAATGGGTTGTGTCCCTCGCCCGAGGCAACCCATTCAGGGTTGGTATATGGTTTCCTATATACCCAGGGTAGCTTTGCAACCCTGGGCTGCGGGATGCAGCCACGTTGTGGCGCAAAAGCTTACATGTTCCCAAAAAACGCCGATCTGGAGATCCCTCAGAATTTTGTCCTGCACCCTTCCGAAAGCAGGACAAATTTCTTCGAGGGAATTCCAGCGACGGGTTCGAGCATAGCCGCGGACGCTTACTCCGTCATCGCGCTCTCGAACGGCTACGGGACGACGCCGGCGACCTACGCCTCTGTGAGCCTCTTGGCGCCATCGAGTTCCTTTGAGATGGATTTAAATGATGGGTCGGCGTGGTCCAACATCGGGATCTTCTCATCCATGGTGAATCTGACCACGGCCGGGGCGTTCGACGCCGTCATCCCGGTGGTCGAGGTGAACGCTGTCCCCGAATCCGGCACATAGGCCGCGGCTGCCATGCTTGTGAGCGGTGCGGTTTTCGCCCGCTGGCGCAAGCGCGCCACCGCAAAATAATCCGCGAGTGAGTCTTTCACAAAACACCCGCATCGCAAGGTGCGGGTGTTTTACTTTTTGGGAGCCAAAAAAGTCGGCGCTGACGGAGCAGCGCCCTCCAGCGCGGAACCTTGGAGGGACGGCCTCCGTGCCGTCCGACTTTTTTTCCCGGCCCGCTGTTTGCTTGATATCATCCATAGTCCCGGCACATTATTCATTTCCCATGAGCAAGGATTTGCCTGATTCGCTTGAGAGGTTCTTGCGCGGCCTTCGGCGCATGGCCAGGAAGTCACGCGCGTGGGCGGTTCGGAGTCCCGGCGAATTCCTCGCGATGATCAAAGCCCTGCCCGCTTCGCTGAAAGTGTTTTTCTGCGGCATTCCGCGCTTTGTCAGCAGGCATCGTGGGCGGCCGCCGTGCTCACGGTCGTTTTTTTGGCTGCCGCGTTTCTTCCCGCGCGGTGGGCGCATATGGAAAATGGAGAGCCCGCCAAGCGCGTCACCTCACGAATCTTGCAGCAAAAATAGGACACAGCGTTCCGAGGAAGCCGCCGCCCTCTACGCCGCGGCGTGTTCAGGGAGCGAAAGCCGTCTCGACGAGCACCTCACTGCGCTCGCCTGCCTGGAAGAAGACGGCCAAACCGTCCTTTTCGAGCAAGCCCTCGCCAAACTCTTCGCCGACCGCACCAAGGCCGAACCCGCACTGCGGTTTATCGCGCCTGTCGTCCGACGCCACCGCGATGCCGCCCGGACGCGGCGGGTTTATCAATTGGCCGCGGCCTCGCCCGCGTTCGCCGACAACCTGACCGTCAAGAACGAGCTCGATTACCAAGGTGCCCTCCTCGAGATGCCTGTCGATATCAGGGCGATCGCCCTTCGCAGCAAGGCCAACCCGCAGGACTTTTCCTTCCGCGTCACCCACGCCCTCGCTCTCCTGCGGGCTGGTGAAAAAAAACAGGCGTTGGACGAGTTCGAAAGCTGCGAGCCCGAATCGATGTCGCCACGCTTGCCCCGCCCCCGAAGGCGGTCGTCGCGGCCGTGCTGACCGCCAATGGGCGGGCGGATGCCCCCGCCCTCGCCTCCCTCATCCCGAGGCAAGCCATCAGCAAGCAGGAAGCCGGGCTCCTGCTGACTTATGTCCCGCTCCGGCCGAAACGCCCGAACTGACCTTTCCTACCACAAATATGTCACGCAGAAGCCATAGTCCGCGCCGGAACAGGCGTCCGCTCACGCTCCGGTTGCTGGGGACGATCGCGCTCATCGGTTTCGGCCCGCTGCTGGTGCAGTTTTTTGTCAACCTTTGGAGGTTCGACACCTACCAGTTTTTTCCGGCTGCGCTTCTGGGGGCTGGGTTGCTCGCCAAGCGCGGATGGGACGAGGTCCGGCCTCCGCTCTTAGGGGGATCGAAAGGGATTCCGGTGACGATGACACTGTATTTTTTCGGCCTGCTGGTCGCTGCCGTCGTCCTTTGGTCGCCGTGGCTGGGGGCCGCAGCGTTTCTTCTGGCCGTTGTGGCAGTTGCTTGGGAACTCGGCGGAAGTTTGCTTTTCAAGGCCATTTTTCCCGCGTGGATCTCTTGCTTCTGACCCTTCTCCCGCCGCCGCTCAACCTCGCTGACCGGTTTGCGCTCCTGCTGCAGGGATGGGCGGTGGTAGGCAGCATCTTCTCGCTCATCTGGCAATACGAGAAGGACGGCACGGTTGCGACCCTCTCGCTCGACTACCCGTTTTTCGACTACCACGACGTGACCGTTTGCTACCGGAATTCCGGCTGGACGATCGATGGTTCGAAACTCGAGATGGCTTCAAACGAAAACGGCCACATCCCCTGCAAAGAGGTCGACATGCTCAAAGTCGAAGGCCTCGGAGCCGCCCTCCTCTACAGCACGGTGGATGAATCCGGCGTTTGGCTCGAGGAAACCGGCTCCCGCTGGCCGTTCGACGAAGAGGGCAACCTCGGCTCGCGCTTCTTCCACCGCCTGAGCCTGATGCCCTTCGCGAATGTCGCTGGCGAGAGCAGGATCAACTACCGTATCCAGATCCTCGCTGCGGCCCGCGGCGGCCTGGGCAAAGACCAGCGCAAAGAGGTCAAAAGCCTTTTCCAAAAAGCCCGTCTCCTGCTCGCCGATCAATTCGTTGCCCCCGCAGCCGACCCGACCCCTTCGCCCGAGCCCTCCGTGCCGAAGGAACACGCGCCGTAAGGTCTCATACCGTCTCTTCGCGTGGAGCGGATCATTGGCTGGAAGCCAATGCTACGATCGGCATCTTGCCGATGTTCTGAGTCCATTTGTTTTACAGAACTGGTCTCAGGGGTTTTTCCTGCATGATTGTCGGATCCAAACTCGCTCGCACCGTATCCCATATAGTTGAAGGAATCCGGGCTGATGATCTCACCGGCCAAGGAGACATTCACCAACCGTCGCGTCGGGCAGGGTGATAGTGCCTGACGCATTCGTGGCATAATTATAAGGATACCCATCGCCGGCTATTATGGAGTTTGGGTAGGCAGCCGGAGCGGACCAGCTAACCCAGTTGTTGATCAGACTGGCGTGCAGTGATGAAGCCACCGCGAGAAAGACGAAGACAAATGCAACCAGCTTGATGCTGCGCCGCAAGCCGGCGAAGACGATGTAAAAAAGGTGGAAAGGGGCACGGATGGATTTCATAGTTGGATTTATGTGGGTTGCTGGAATTGGCTGAATAAATTCAGCGGAATAAGCTCAAAAAGTAAAAAAAGATTAAATATTTCTGGAAAGGCAATGCTTTTTTGAAGTTTTTTTTGGAAGCGGCAAAAAGAGCGGGAAACGCATGGTGAAGCAAAACAGGGTTGCACATGGCATGTGCGGTTCTATGTTCCTTGAAATTCGTCCGGATATTTCCGGTTCGAAACGATCATGAACAGTTTTTGTGAACAGAAAGCGGGGGGGCGGCTTCGGTCGGTCGGTCGGGCGCTGCTCGCGTTGCCGGCCGCATGGTTTCTCACGTCCTGCGCAACGACCGGCGGCTACGGCCCAGGGGCTGGCGTTTTCGGTACGGTGGTTGTGGATGCGGGGCACGGCGGGCACGACCTCGGAGCGCGCGCGCGTTCCGGAGCGCCGGAAAAGTCCATGAACCTGGACACCGCGCAGCGCCTGGCCGGCGTGCTCCGCAGGAACGGGCTGCATGTCATCGAGACGAGAACCGGAGACTATTTTGTGACCCTCGGGCAGCGGGTCGCGATGTCGAACGGCTCCGGCGGCTCCATCTTCGTGAGCGTGCACTACAACGATGCCCCGCGCTCCAGAGCACAGGGGATCGAAATCTACTACCAGAGCCACCGGTCGAAGCGCCTGGCCGCAAACATCCTCCAGGAAACCACTCACGCCTACCGCACGGAAAACCGCGGCATAAAAAACCGCGGCTTCTACGTCCTCCGCAACAACTCCCGCCCCGCGATCCTCTGCGAGCTCGGCTTCGTCTCGAATCCCTCCGACAACCGGAACATCCACAGCCCGGAGATCCGCCAGCAGCTTGCCGAGCGGATCGCCGCAGGGATCCTCGCGGAGCGCGCGGACCGCCGGCCCTCACCATGAGAAAACCCGCCCGCCTTGCGGCAGAGCGGGTTTCTACGTGGCGGGAGGGAAACTCTTCGCTTCTTAAAGTGAGCTTTTGAAAGCTTTTCCGGCTGAGAACTTCACGCCTTTCGACGCTTTGATTTTGATCGGCTGTCCGGTTTTCGGGTTCACACCTTTGCGGGCTTTGCGGTTGGAAACCTTGAAGGTTCCGAATCCGATGAGCTGGACGTTTTTGGTTTTTTTGATGCCCAGCTTGATGCCGCTGATGACGGCGTTCAGCGCGCGCTCGGCGTCGGCTTTGCTGGAACCAAGGGTTTTCTGGACTGCTGTGACGAGTTCAACTTTGTTCATGAGGCTATTTTGTTTTTAAGTTTGTTTTGAAGTTCGGTGGTGGACTTCTCAGCGGCGACATTGCCAAGAATTTGCGGATAGTGTCAAGCGGCGAGCCGATATTTCGACAAAAAAACTGGGGCGGGATTCAATTCGATTCGTCGGCCGGCACGACGGGTTCCGGCTCGGGCCCCGCGCTCTTTTCTCCGGAGTTCTGCGGGGCGAAGACCTCCTTGAAAAGTTTTCCAATAATCGGAGCGGCGTGGGATCCGCCATGCACGGTATTGTCGTTCGGTTCGCCTTCGTAGAGCGCGGCGAACGCGTAGCGCGGGTTGTCAGCGGGCAGGAAGCCGGCGAACCATGCGGCGGTGCGCAGCCCCCATTGGGCGGTGCCGGTTTTTCCGGCGACATCGATCCCCTTGACCTGGGCGCGGTGCGCGGTGCCCTGCCCGTCGTTGGTCACGGCGACGAGGGCTTTGCGGAGCAGCTCCGCGATCTCGGGCGCGACGGGGATCTCCTCGCGCACGCGGTCCGGGTAGGCGGCGATGACGCGGTTGTCGATCGTCTGCACCTGCTTGACGAGGCGGGTCTGGTGGAAGACCCCGCTCTGCGAAACCGCCCCCATCGCCTGGGCCATCTGGAGCGGGCTGATCAGGATGTCACCCTGGCCGATCGCCATGTTCGCGATGTCGCCCTTTTTGATTTTCCGCTTGTGGACGCGCAGCATGTATTCATCGGTCGGGATGTTCCCGTCGGTCTCGGATTTGACGGGGATGCCGGTCCGGCGGCCGAGCCCGAGCCGGTGGGCGTAGTCGATGATCGGCTCGGCCCCGATCTTGAGCCCGACCTGATAAAACCACGTGTTGCACGACTGGGTCAGCGCCTCCTTGAAATTGAGCTTCCCGGATCCGGTCTTCTTCCAGTTTTTGAACGTATGGTCGCCGACGGTGAATTCCGTCGGGCAGTTGAATTCGTCCTTGGGTTTCAGCAGCCCCGAAACAAGCGCAGCGAAGCCCACAAAGGTTTTGAAGGTCGAGCCCGCCGGGTAGGCCGAGCGGAAGGCCCGCGGCACGAGCGGATCCGAGGGGTCTTTCGAATAGGCGTCGAAGACCGCCGGCTTCACGACCGGCACAAAGTCGTTTGGGTTGAACCCCGGGTGGGAGGCCATCGCAAGGATCTCCCCCGTTTCCGGCTCGATGACGACGAGAGCCCCGCGCTTCGAGTTCTCGGCCAGAACCTTCTCGCAGAGCCGTTGGAAATTTTCATCGAGCGTCGCGACGACGTTGTATCCTGGCACCGGCTGGCGCGCGATCCGCTCGGACGTCTTCCGGCCTTCCTTGTCGTAGGTGATGTGGAGGATGCCGGGCTGGCCGCGGAGCTCGTTGTCAAAAATTTGTTCGAGCCCCTCGCGGCCCTCGCTTTCCGGGAAGATGCGGTCGTTATTTTCGATGGGTCGGATCGAGAGTGGGGCCTCGCGTCCGGTGTAGCCGATGATGTGCGAGGCGAGCGAGCCATTCGGGTAGAACCGGACATACGTCTGGCGGAGGATGAGCTCCGAGGGCAACCCGCCCTGGACAATCGAAAGCTCGGCGGGAAAAAGATCCTCTGCGATGTCGAGCGGAAGCACCCCCCGGTTTTTGTAGTGTCCGAGGATCGCCGCGTCGGAGATCTGGATGTCCCGCTTGAGGAGGCCTTTTGCCAGGGTGATCTGCTGCCGGGCGAACGAGAGCACCTTCACGTCGTTCCAATCAAGCGGAGTGGGAAAATTGATCGCGAGGTTGTAGCTGAGCCGGCTCTGCGCGAGCGGGCGTCCATTGCGATCGGTGATCTGCCCGCGTGGTGCCGGGATCTCCAGCGCATACGTGCGCGCCTGCCGCTGGGTTTCCCATGTCGGCTTCGGGTTCTCGACCGAGCCGGTGTTGTCAAGTGCCACGCCTTGGGCGAAGACGGCCGCAGGCAGCAGGAAAAAAAGGAACTTCATTCGAGGCGGACGATAACCGATTCTTGAGCGGACTCGAATGGAAAATGATTGATGCCGGAAATTTCCGCTGGCATCGTCCTGCGCACTTATGAAACCAGCTTTCGACCCCGAGTTGTCCGCCCGCATCGAAACATTTGGCGTCATAGCGGTGCTGGTGGTGGACCGCGCGGAGGACGCCGTGCCGCTTGCGAAATCCCTGCTGGCTGGCGGGGTCGGGGTGATGGAACTCACGCTCCGCACGCCCGCCGCGCTCGACGCCTTGAAGGCGATCCGGGCGTCCGTTCCGGAAATGATCGCCGGGGTGGGAACGATCCTGACCCCGGCCCAGGTCCAGGCTGCGAAAGATGCCGGCGCCGCATTCGGCGTGGCTCCGGGCATGAACCCCAGAGTTCTTGCGTCCGCGCGCGAGGAGGGGCTTTCGTTCGCGCCCGGGATCACAACGCCCTCGGACATCGAGGCGGCGCTCGAATGCGGGTGCCGGCTTCTGAAGTTTTTTCCGTGCGAGGCCTCCGGCGGACTCCCCTACCTCAAGAACATCGCCGCGCCGTATGCTCACCTCGGCCTGAAATATGTGCCGCTCGGCGGGCTGAACGAAAAGAACATGGCGGGCTACCTGAGCGAGCCGATCGTCGGCGCCCTCGGCGGATCGTGGCTCGCCCCGCGCGAGCTGATCGGCGACTGGAAAGCGATCACCGCCCGCTGCGCCGCCGCCAGCGAAATCATCGCGTCCCTGCGGAAAATTTCCTGAGGGGCTCGCCGCATTGGAGCAGCAAGCAATGACGGGCTTGTGGCGGCTTGGAACTCACGAGACCCAGTGCCCGACGCCCAGCAGGATAAACTCCCCGTTCTGAAATTCAAAATCCGCCGCTTTCCCTCCAAAGTCCCGCTCGCGGGTATGGAGCTTGATCGGGCCGTCGATTTTTTCGCGTCGGATCGAATCGACCTTGGGCAGGTCGTCGGCGGTGATTTCGTTCCAGCTTCCTGAGAAAGAGACAGTCCAACTGCCATCTTTGTTTTTTGTTTTGGCGCGTGGTTTTTCCTTGGTTTTCCACGTCCTCGCTTCGATGGCTTTCAGGAGCGCGAGGGCCGTGTCGTAATCCAGCGGCTCCTCGATTTTGAGATGAAGCGTCTGAGTCGCGAGTGGGAAAATGCGCACAGTTTCCTCGAATAGTCTGGGCGCAAAAAAATCGCCTTCAATGAATCGGTATCCGAAGCCGTCCGTGTCGTGCTCCGGGTAGAACTTCCGGATTGTCTCGCCGGGGATTTGAACGACGAACATGCGAGCGGTAGCGTGCGTCTCGTCCGTCGGCTCCGGTTCGAACGTGACTCGCGCGCCCCAGACGTTGCCGGGATGGAACAACTGCCCGAGCCAGATTTTTTTGATCGGGCGGTCACACTGTTTTGATGCCACTTCTCGAACGCGATCAATCAGGCCATCCGGAAATTCCACCTGCCTGTAAATTTCCACATCAGGTGAGGTATCTGCGAACTCGCCGAGATTAACACTCGAATCCTCCTTGCGAACCACAAATTCCCTCTGGACATGGAACTTGCCTTCATCAAATGGACGGATCACGATCCGGTAGTTGCCGGGGGCGATTCCTGGGATTGCGAATGCGCCATCATCATTCGTGGCACCGAAATGTGGCGGAGTCTTGCCGCCCGAACGATCAATGATCGTCACCAGGGCGAGCGCGCCCGTATTTTTCGACAGCCTGCCGCGCACTTCAACGCCGCTGCCGCCAATCCGGATCTGGCCGTCATGTGGCACCGAGATTTCGACGGGAAAATCCTTCCACCTTTGTTCTCGCCGTCCGTTCTTGATTTCCCGTAAGAGCCCAACCACCCCGGCACCCGTGGGAAGGTTAGCGATGACAAAGCCGCCGTCATCTGCAACCGCCGCTTCGCTGGTCCAATAAACCGAACCTCTCTCGTACGCAGAAGGTCGGCTTTCAATCCGGGAGAACGCCACGCTTGCGGGGGCTTTCGGACGCGCGGATTCCTCAAGCGTCCCTTGAATTTCATTCCACGGTTGCAAGCGGACTTCCCGGGTTTCCAGAGAGATTGCAAGGTCGGCCCACCCCTTGGGATGCAGAAATACCCAACGGCCGATTTCCTTGTCGGGAATCACAATCCGCCCATCGTCAGGCAGGAGCGGTGGGGCATCTCCGTAGTGCTTGATGATGGCTCCATTCTTCACATGCAAGAACATGACCTTGGCAACGGAAACCGCCGTGGCACCCGCCGCAGGAGAACCGTCGGGCAGGATGACGCTGACCTCAGCCGCAGGGGAATTCAGCCCAGCAATGAGCCATGCCGCACAAATGAAAAACAAGAGCCTCAACTGAGAAATCACAATAACCAGTTTTCCCGCCCTCTCCGAGTGCGGACTGGGATTATCCGCCGGCCTGGCGCTCGATGTGGCCGCCGAACTGGTAGCGCATCGCCGAGCAGACTTTCTCGGACATCGTGTGTTCCTTGCGCGAGCGGAACCTTGCGTAGAGCGCGGCGGTGAGCACCTCGCAGTCCACCGCCTCCTCGATCGCAGCCATGATTGTCCAGCGGCCCTCGCCGGAATCCGCGACGTGGCCGGAGAAGTTCGAGAGCGTCGGGTTGTCCGCGAAGGCGGCCGCCGCGAGGTCGAGGAGCCACGAGCTGATGACGCTGCCCCGGCGCCAGACCTCGGAAATATCGGCAAGATTCAATTCGTAATCGAGATCGTGGTGCATGGACGGCGCGGTTTCGGCATCCTTGCCGGCCGCCTTCGTGCTGGCGTTGGCGTTGGCCAAAATGTCGAACCCTTCGCCGAACGCGGCCATAATCCCGTATTCGATCCCGTTGTGAACCATCTTGACGAAGTGCCCTGCCCCCGAGGGGCCGCAGTGGAGGTAGCCATCCTCAGCGGTTCCGCCGAGCTTTTCGCGTCCCGGCGTGACTTCGATCGTCCCCTTGCCGGGTGCCAGCGTCTTGAAGATCGGATCCAGGCGTTCCACCGCCACCTTGTCCCCGCCGATCATCATGCAATACCCGCGCTCCAGGCCCCAGACCCCGCCGCTCGTCCCGCAATCCAGATAGTGAATTCCCTTCGGGCGCAGCGCCTCGCTCCGCCGCCGGTCGTCGCGAAAATAGGAATTCCCGCCGTCAATGATCGTGTCATCCGGCTCGAGCAATCCGGCCAGTTCGTTCACGACCTGATCCGTGATCGCCGCGGGGATCATGACCCAGACCGCGCGGGGCCTCTCGAGCTTCGACACCAGATCCTGAAGCGAGGTCGCGCCGGTCGCGCCCTCTTTCACCAGATCCTCAACGGCTGCCGGGTTCGCGTCGTAAACAACGCAGCGGTGGGAGTTGCGAAGAAGACGGCGCACCATGTTGGCACCCATCCGGCCAAGACCGATCATTGCGAGTTGCATAAGAGTAAAAGAAGGAAGGATCATGCTCCGGAATCCCCCTGCAAAAAGCAACCTCATTCCCGACATCTCATTCCGGACGCTTCGGCGGACGCCCACGCTACGGCTTGAGAATCGCAAATGTCCGGCGGTCGCCGCGTTCGATCAGCAGGAGAACCCCCCGGCCGGGAACCAGCGCGTTCAGGACGCTTTCCAAATCTTTCCTGCCGGAGACCGGCCGGCCGCCGGCCTCGGTGATGATGTCGCCCCGCTCCATTCCGGCCACGGCGGCCGGGCTTCCCGGCTCGACATCCGACACGAGGACGCCGCCGGCCACCTGGCGGCGGATGCCGAAT
>Ga0194039_1000737_pt1 | contig 18953 bp, 15 predicted proteins | sample JunL228m_MetaG_FD_148679 | JGI IMG/M metagenome (GOLD analysis project Ga0194039, IMG submission 148679) | Anoxic zone freshwater microbial communities from boreal shield lake in IISD Experimental Lakes Area, Ontario, Canada - Jun2016-L227-8m | ecosystem: Environmental > Aquatic > Freshwater >... | reverse complement strand
GTGTATGATGACTGAAAGTATGCGCCCGGTAATGGATTCCGCAAACAAAAAGGAGATTGAGATCAGCTATGAAATCCCTGCCGATCTTGAAGTGTTTGCCGATAAGTATATGCTGGCATCAATCATCCGCAACCTGGCCTCCAATGCCGTGAAATTCACCCTCAAAGGGGGGAAAGTCACCATTGCAGCAAAGCCGGGTCCCGGCCATTCAGTTGAAATTTCAGTCAGGGACACCGGCATCGGCATGAGCGCTCAAATGGTTGCCGGTTTATTCAGGATCGATGTTAAATCTAACCGCAAGGGCACCGAAAACGAACCCAGCAGCGGTTTGGGATTACTCCTTTGCAAGGACTTCGTTGAAAAGCATGGCGGAAAGATTTGGGTGGAGAGCGAGGAAGGCAGGGGAAGTACTTTCTGTCTCACCTTACCGGGTAATTAAGGAGGAAGCCCGTAGAGTTTACCATCCCGGGCTGTTCCCAATAGTACGGTTTAGATATTTTTTATCAAGCATTGAGTTTGCGGGCTAACCCGGCACAAGAGGATCATATACTCGGGCTTTTCAAATTTCAGAAGAAAATCATTGAACATTTTCATGGATGCTATATCTTTGATTCGAAGATACCGGGAACTTTCTTGAGAAATCTACTTGTTTTTATGGCCAGAAAATTTATTGATTTTTTCAAAATCCAAAAAGATATCGGCCGTATCCTGTCAAACAAGTACCTGGCCATGTTCTTGATTGTCTTGATTTTGGTCACCCTCAACACCCTTTTAGTTTTGAAATTTCCTGGGATTTCGAATGCCGATGTGCGGCCCCAGATCGTACTGATTTGCCTTGCTGGATTTTACTACGGACCTGTTTATGGCTTTCTGATAGGCTTTATCGGCAACGTGTCTTCGGATCTGCTGCTCGGATATGGCTTTGAGTATCTGCCCAGCTGGTCGATTGGAAACGGCCTGATGGGCATGATCATGGGTTTTAACCGCATGCGCAGCGTGTTAAAACTTTATAAAATTTCGCAGTTACTGGAGATAACGCTGTTTCTGATATTCTCAAATGTCGCATTTGTTACCTATTCTTCCATCATCCATAATCTGAATCACGGTTCGCTGACATTGGATGAGAACCTGACGTATTTTTTCCTTCCGGTTCTTAACTCCAATATACTTGCCTCTTTGCTCCTTTTTCCTGTTTTTCTGCTTCTGCTGGGCCGCCTGAAAATAAATTTCCCCATCAAAATAGCGCTCTCAAATTTTTATATGATTGCCTTCTTTTTACAAGTCGCCTGGTTTGCAAACAAAACGAATTTTGATGTATCTGGTTTCATTTTTAATTCCCACATCGATATCGGAGAGGGAAACCAGATCGTACAAGCCTTCAACGTATGGTCGATGATGCTGATACTCTTTCTGTTGACCAGTTTTTTTATTTCCATCTTCATATCTGAAAAGATTACCCGGCCCATTGTTGAACTCGACCGGAAAGTTCATGAATTACTGCAATCCGATATCCATTCACCCGATTCGTTCGATAAACTCACCAGGCGCGATGATGAAGTAGGTCTGCTCAGTTATACCATCGGGCTTCTGAGTGAAAAACTCTGGGACAGCCAGGTCAATTTTATCAATGACTTTACGAAAAGAATGACCTTCATTTCCGCTGAGGATACAATAACTGATATTTACGAGATCGGATTGGTCTCTATTTTCGGAAAGAAGTTTGATTTCAGCAATTATGAAGTTCGGGGAACAACAGGTCATGCTGAAATCAGTCACATTGAAGCCATTGAGATGCTGATCAAACTGGCAGATCTGGAGGAACTGTCATGCACGTATAACGCATCAAAGATAAACAGCCTGTTTCATGATGTGATCAAAGATGAAGCGATTTTGTCGGATGTGCAGCTGCAACACCTTGCCGTCGCTGTTGATGTGGGCCTTGTTTTTAAAGGGAAGATCAGGTTTCTGGATATGCATTCTTCCCTGACAAAAGATTTTGCCTATCACCTGCTTTTCAAGACAGCTCTTTTCGTGAACAACAAGAAGAAGTTCATCGGCTATGTTACAGAACCTGATATTATTTCCAGACTTGAAGAAAAATGGAACAGTCCCGGAATGATTCCCAATCCGGATATTGAAAAAGTCATGAACGATCTGATAAGGAAAAAGATCATCAGCGGTTATCATATCAAAATGTCGGAGGAGGTAGCAAACTTTGATCACCACCTTAAAATCACCTATACCCACGACAATTTCAAACATGTAAAACAGCTCGTTGGATTAATTATCAGTGAAAACATTCAGGCAAAGATCAATATTGAAAAGAAGCATTCGACTTTTATCTATTACAATGAATGGGACATTACTGAAAATCTTTCAGTAGAACCAATCAATGATAAAATATTTTTGGCAAGCCGCCTTGAATCCGACATTGTTTTTGAATTTGCCTCGCCTGATAAAAAGGATCATTTCAGGGCGGTCACCAATGATTTTGCAAAAAAAGAGTATAACAGGTCAAAGAATATTCTGTTTCAATCCTGGTATGAACCCTTAATCACCTCCGATGTCCCTTTGAATTCTTATAACAGGATCAAGGAGATCACGATACAACATGGCAGTTATTTGATCCTGACCTTTGTTGCTGAAGAAACGCTGACCAAAGCGGTGAATAAAATGTCCGAATTTTATGAAAAATCCATGATCCGGTCAAGGTCTGTATGGGTCAATGATGATTTTTATCTCTATCTCAAACGCGACTGGAAAGAACGCTGACTTTGACCAGTCCTGGCCGGAGGAACCTGATTGGAACCGGGGCCAATAATTTCAACCTCTCTTCACGTCTTTTCGCGTATATACGTGATTATTTTGATCAATAAATCCAAATCTTCCAATAATCCATTCTTCCCAAATATTTCTTCTTCGAAAAATAATATTGGGATCACAATTAACATTCAAATCTTTAGCTGATCATATCACTCGTTTTTGAATTATCAACAATTTTCGGCATAACTTTTGCCTGCTATTGTGCCGCAAAAGGGAAATCCTCCCTCATCTACCTGCAGATTTTATAAATCAAATCAATTAAAATCATCTTTATGAAAAAACTCTTTGTATTCGTGATTTATTCGATCTTTTTAATAACGCTCACAGGATGTGTTGTAGGTAAGAAAGTTCCGTATGAAAAAATGAAAGTAGAAATAAATTATTCCGGAACAAAATCCATCAGCCTTGCAGTTTATGATCAAAGGGAGATGGTTGTTGCTGGAAACCGTAAAGCAGATTTTGCAGGGTACCAAATTTCAGGTATCGGTGTGGCCTGGCCCATAGGAACAAAGAGTGGGAAAAATTTTGCTGATGTGATCCAGGATGTTATTTCACAATCATTTAAGAAAAAAGGTTATACGGTTTTATTAATTCCAACCGCTTATAAAGATAATTATGACGACTTAAAGACCAGGATGATTCAATCCTCCGGTGATCGCCTGATGATAATTAAATTAAAGAAATTACAAATTGTTATGGTTGTTGCCACCATCATCGACATTGACGTGGATATCGAAGTCTTTGATAAATCGGGAAACATGCTTGCCGTCAAAAATTTTCAAAAAAGTGAGACGATTGCCACCGATATTCTGGGTACAAATTACAAGAAATATGCACCTGAATTCGTGGAAAAAGAGATCGCATCGTGGTTGAACGACGAGCAAATAACCAAAGAATTAAGATAGTTACTGGTGTTACATCCAGCTGCTTATTATTACTTTACTAACTAAAATCAACTAAGAATGAAAAAAAGAATTATTAAACTGTCGGTTGGAGCGCTCCTGTGCTCGTTTTTATTTACTTCATGCTATACCTATAAAACTCAGGTTGGTGAAGGTGCAAAAGGCACCCAGCAAGTAAAAAAATGGAATCATTACATGCTTGGAGGTTTGGTCCGCGTAAAATTATCCGATCCAAAAAAAATGGCAGGTGACACAAAAGATTACACCGTCAAAACGAAACAATCGTTTGTCAATGGTTTGGTGACTGTCGTAACCTTATATATTTATTCACCCTCGACCACGATCGTAACAAAGTAATCTTTCAGTTTACCATTGCAGGAAAACGATGATTTGTCAGATCATCGTTTTCTTTTATTATATTTATAGGTTCTAAAAAACCTTCATTCAGAAGCCATGGAACCAAATGTAAAATACAACTTTCAGTGGAAGGACCTGGGAGATATCGCTCTGGGCAGGCCCAAGCTGGGTCCCCTGACCCATGTTGCGGTTTACCGCCTGATGCAATATACAATGCGCGATGTCATCGAGAAGCAGCTCGGCCCGCAGAAAACGAATGACATTTTCATCGACGCGGGGTTTAAAGCGGGTAAGGAATTTTGCAAAAACGTACTCGATACCAGCCTTGATTTTAACGGATTCGTGGCTAATCTCACCGAAAACCTGCTGAAATTCGGCATCGGTTTGTTGCGTATTGAAAAGGCCGATACCGAAAATTTTAATTTCACGCTTACCGTCTCCGAAGATCTCGATTGTTCGGGTCTCCCCTATTCCGGTGTTGCATTTTGCGATTATGATGAGGGATTCATTTCAGGCATCATGCATTGCTATACCGGAAAACATTTTGCAGTGAAAGAGATTGACTGTTGGGGAACCGGCGAGCGCACCTGCCGGTTTACCGTTGACCTGGTTACAGAATAAACGGACCATGCCCGCGAACCAGGACCATATCTTAACCGTTTTCAACAAGACCCTTCAGCTTCTGATGGATGGCGACATGTCGGAAGGCCTCGAAATGCTTGACCACCTAGATGCCGGTTCATCCGCCGATGAGAACTGCAGATTCTTCATTACCAATTTTAAAAAATTCATCGAGCAGTATGCCGAAGGGGCCAGTCTGATCAATGCACTTGCCGAAGGGAACCTTGATCTTGAACCACCCCGGCAGAACTATGTGATATCCCACTATAAGCAACTCCAGTCCAATCTGCGGCATCTCACATGGCAAACCCAGCAGATTGCCAGGGGTGACTATACGCAGAAGGTCAGTTACCTGGGAGATTTTTCCATTGCATTCAACCAGATGACTGAAGCACTTCGCGAGAAAAAAAGAATGGAAGACCAGTTGCGCGATTTGTATGCCACGCGTGATAAACTGATGTCGATCATCTCACATGATCTGAAAAGCCCGTTTAACGGCATTCTTGGATTTGCCAACCTTATTTTGCAGGATTATGATGAGCTGAGCAACCAGGAACGGAAAGAGTTTATCCTCAACATCCAGATTTCAGCGCAGGGCGCTTTTGAACTTCTTGAAAATTTACTTGAATGGTCCCGCATTCAAACCGGCAAGATCCAGTTCAGCTTTGAAGAATTCAACCTAAGCAGGATGATCTATGAGAACTTCATCCTCCTTCAGGCATCGGCCGAAAAGAAACAGATCCGACTCTACAACCTGACACCGCCCGATGGTTTCATCATAGCCGACCATAATTCAATGCTGACCATCATCAGGAATTTACTGAACAATGCGATCAAATTTACACCCAGGGGCGGGAAAGTCACAATTACTGCCGAACAGAAGGATAACCTTTGGGAAGTTTCCATCCTCGACACAGGGGTCGGCATTAAGCCGGATGATCTCCAGAAGCTGTTTAAAACCGGAGAGACCGTAAAAACCAAGGGTACTGAAAATGAAAAAGGAACCGGGCTCGGATTGCTCCTGTGTAAAGAGTTTGTTGAAAAGAATGGTGGAACGATACGCGCTGAAAGCACCCCCAGGGAGGGAAGTAAATTCATCTTTACAGTCCCTGCAAAAAAAGAGGACAGTTAAGTGGTTGGATATGCCGGCTAAATTTACCACACCCTGCCGATCGGAACAGACGAGTCTAAATATCATTAAAACAGACAGGCAGGTCGATTTAATTGGCAGCAGGTGATCAGATGATCCGTTTTGTCCAGGGGGCTACAATTTTTTTATGATCAGCTTGTCAACGCGGTTTCCGTCAAGATCAACCACCTCCAGTTCGTATCCCATGAAAATGAATTTTTCCCCTGGTTTAGGGAAGTGTTTCATCATGCTGATGGTTAGTCCGGCCAGTGTATTGAACTTCACCTTGTGCTTATCAAATCCCTGCAGGTTGAATTTGTAGGCAAACTCATAGAATGATACCTGCCCGTCGGCCAGCCAGGAGCCATCGGCCCGCTGGTGAATCTGCGGGATCAGGGATTCACCCTTGTCGAATTCCCCGATAATGGCTTCCAGTATGTCGTTCAGCACCACCATTCCGGCGATGGATCCGTATTCGTCGACAACCAGTCCGTAATGCGTCTTTTTTTCCCGGAACAGTTCAAGGGTTTCATATACCGTCATCGAATCGAGGATAAGCTGCGCCGGCCTGATATAATCTTCCAGCTTCTGCTGGACATCCCGCTGGTAGCCCATGAACACCTCCTTCAGGTAAACCACGCCGGCCACATTGTTGATGTTATCCCTGCATACCGGGTAAACAGAGTGCATGCGCCTCCTGATCTTGTCCCAGCTTTCAGGATTACTTTCGGCCACGTCGAGCCATACCAGTTCCGAATGATGCGTCATGAGGGAGGTGATCTTCTGGTCGCCGAGGTTGAACACCCGCTCAACGAGGAGCTGTTCTATCTGCTGAACATCACCGCCCAGGGTTCCCTGCAAAACCAATGCACGGATCTCCTCCTCAGTCACCCTGGAGTCGGAAGAGGGTGTTATCCTGAGCGCTTTCAGTATAAAATCGCTGAGCCTGGTAAGCAGCCAGGTAACCGGTATGAGTATCTTTGAAAGTACAACTGCAGGGGGGACCATCACCTTGGTAACTCCTTCGGGGTTGATCAGGCCAATACGCTTCGGCACCAGCTCACCAATAAGCATGGCGACAAGGGTCACAATCGTCACAACAATGACCAGGGCCATTGTATTGGCTGTGGGTTGCGACATCCCGGTTGTGGCGAGCAGGGAAGCCAGACCTTCGGAAATCCCCGCACTGCTGAAAACCCCGGTCAGGATTCCGATGAGTGTCACTGCAATCTGTACTGTAGAAAGCACGCCAGCCGGCTTATTGAGTTGTTCGAGTGCGGCCCTGGCTCCTTTGTGCCCACCCCTGGCATCCATTTCGAGTTTTGTCCTCCGGGAAGATACCAGTGCAATCTCCGTCATTACAAAGAGCCCGTTGACAATGAATAGGCAAAACAAGATGATAATTTCTAAAATCATAAATTTTCATTTATTGAGGGGTTGATGATATTTATATCCTGCCTTAGAATAGGAACTTTGACATTATTCTCTTTTAACTTCTTAAATACTCCGAACAGCACGTCACTCTTTGTGCTTCGGCCTTCACCCTTTTCTGATATCCAGAACAGCAGCTCAAAGTCGAGCGAACTTTGGCCAACCAGGATGAAGTAAACCAAAGGTTTGGGGTCCTTCAATATCTTTGGATGATTCATCAGGATTTCCATAACGAGACTTTGGACCTGAAAGGGATCCGACTCGATGCTCACACTCAGGGGGACTTTCACCCTTCGTTTCATATCCGAAAGTGTCCAGTTTATCACCTCGTTTGATACCAGTTGTTCGTTCGGTACAATAACCTCGGAGCCGTCGAAAGTGTGGATGTTGCTGGCACGAAGATCGATTGATTTTACACGTCCTATGAGAGAGCCAACTTGCACGGTATCTCCTATCTGGATAGGCCGTTCAAACAGGAGGATCAATCCTGAGACGAGATTGCTGAATATTTTCTGAAGTCCGAATCCGACACCCACGCTGAATGCTCCAAGGATGAGGGTAAATTTGTCCATCGGGATGCCCGTTGCAGTGAATGCCAGAAAAATACCTGAAATGACCAGGAAGTACTTTACCGACATGGCAATGGTATGGGGTAGACCCTTGGACAGTGGCATGCGGTTGAGCACATCGTTTTCCAGGATCAGTTGAAGGATTCTCGCTAAAAAAAAGGATCCAAAGATGACTGCAAAGAAGAGCAGAACAATGTCGAGCGAGAAACTGGCCGTTCCAATCACGAACTTGTAAGTAAAAAAAGAGATGACCAGTTCCGATGCGTAATTATCTATATAAAAAGCCTGTAAAAAACCCATGAACCAATAAAACACTGCCAGCATGTTCAGGATCAGGATCGACCACTCTTTTATCTGTTCCCCGTAAAGGTTGAAAATATTCAATTTCCTGACCTGAGGAGAATCGATTACCAGAGCGACAATACCATTCAGCATGATGATGGCAACATAAAACATCATCGCACTCAGGGTGTTGATAAACACTGAATTGATTGCCATGTAGGTAAGGACAACCCTGCCTGAGAGATTTGAGACCAGCCCTGTTATGGCAAGGGCCAGATTAAAAATAACAAAGATGTAAACAATGCTCCTGAGAAAGCCCGTGTCCATCCTCTTCCTGAGTTTGACAAGCATCATTCCAAGGAGGCCGGCTTCAGCAAAAGCAGCAATAAGGTATATCAGGCGGGCAAGTACTATGTCGGAAACGACAAGAATAATCAACAGGTACATCAGGACGATAAAACCGAACCAATAGAGATATACCTGGTATTTGCGGTCCAGGATCCTGTTGAACAGGTTAAAGAGAGGGTAAATGGTGATAAACACAATTAACTCACGAAAGATGTAAGGGCGGTCAGGAAAGATAAACGCAGCTGCTGAAAGGGTTAGCAAGGCTGCTGCACTCAAAGGCTTTGAGATCAGGATCAGCAGCATCTCCTTGTAAAATTTTCCGTATCCTTCCAGGTTTAGATGGACCCTTCTCTTGAGAATGTAAAAAAGTCCTAGAAGGGCTGCAAAAAGCAAAAGCAGGATGATGATTAAAGGCTGGTGAACAAGGAGGTAATCGCCGAGTTCTTTTAACTTTACCTCTTTGAAGGTTTGAAGAGCATGGGTGACGGCATACAGGTAATCCTTTCGGAAATCAATACCAAAGAAAGGAACCTGGCCTTTGGCAAATAAATTCAATTCTGTCCGTTTGATCCGCTCAAGCGTTTTTTGAAGGGCTAGGTCGATCTTTATACTCAGGGTGATGGTCTTTTCAAGGATTTCGATCATCATCTCTGATTTCTTGTCAATCAGGCTCTGCGCGGAATCAATGAAAACAATGGTTGCTGCCAGATTCCGGGTAACAGGAGTGTTAAGGGAATCCTTATGTAACAGCAGCCTTGTTTTTTTCCACACATTTTCTTCCTGGTTAAGCATGTTCATCAAATCTTCAAGAGACTGGAGAATCTCTCTAAGCTGATGTTCTTCCTTTGCAATGATACGCTCCTGCTGTTGCAGAAATATTTTCCTGCTTTCCAGTGTCAGGAGGCTGATCAGGGTATCATTCCGGTCTGTTACTTTTAAAAGGCTGGTGTCGATCCTTGATCGGATCAGTTCATTCCTGGCTTTGATCGTTTCCAGGGTACCGGCTTTGTATAAGTTAAGAATTGCCCCCCGGGTTTTGGATATCAGCTGGACAGACCTGGTGGGAATTTCGCTCATTTTAAGGACTTCCGGCTGCTGAATCTCCCCATTTGAATTCACTGGTTCCACCGACTGCCCGAGCGCGGAGCCCAGCATAAAAAGCCCGTAACCAAAGAAAAACAGGAATAATCGTATTGCTTTCATCTGAAGAAAATAACTTACAAATATAAGTGGAATATCCTGACTCAGGAATGAGGGTGGTTACTGAACTTATTGAACATTACTAACCAAAGGTATAGTTAATCTTACTTTTATACAAAGAATAAAATCACCAACGGCAAGGATATCAAAAAGAATCCTTATCTTAAAACACCCCTTTCTTCACATGCACTGGCAACATCCATCCCGCAATAACCATCGGAACCCCTGTTACCACCCTAAAAAGATAAAGCAGGCAACGATGCCGAAAATGGCGCCTGCCACACGCAATCCAAGAATCTTCGAGTTCATTGACATGATCCGATGATGCAGCTGTCCAAAACTAATATCTTTTCGCAAGATTTTGTGATAATCATCGAATTTAACAGGCTCATGTTGGTACCTTTGTTGGTACCCTAACGAAAAAACCACCTACAAAAACTGATGTAAGTGGTTGATTTTCAAGTCGGGGTAGCAAGATTCGAACTTGCTCCCAACTCTCCTAATCATTTATTTTCAACACCTTCTTTGTCAGTTCGTTATACAGCTATTTCCTGATTTTTTTTCCTTGCACCAATCTCATGGTCACGATCTGGACACGCAACTCCGTTGGTTAGTATTTCAGTGAACTGAACAAATTTAACAAATTATTTCGTCTTCATCAATATGGTGCGATGATTATAAATGGCTCAGCATCTTCAATTGCTGAATCAGAATAAATTCTTTGAACAGCTTTCCAATAGACAGCAGTTTATTTAACAACAGCTTGTTTGAACTCTTTTTGTCATGCTGCGACATCCATTATGTTATAGCTAATATGTCGAGGACTATGAATGTTGAAATAGGTGACCAGTATGGTGGGCTACTTTATCCAGATTTCCAGATCAGTCGTTCCTTTTCGTGATTAATATTTTAATTGTTAAATAAAAGCGGCAGTCATTTTCATTGCTTTTTTAGGGGTTGTGGAGGCTTCAGTGGATGTACCAACTAAATTGACCACCCCCTGCCGATCGGAATAGGCGAGTCTAAATATCTTTAAAACAGACAGATACTATGGTCAGTTTAAATCGGCACAAGGTGGTCAGATGCACCGGCATGTCCACGAATCTTCATTATACACGCGTTTTCGCGTATGTAAGCATTTTTTTTGTTGAATACTCCTTAACCCTGCCCCAATCAATTTCGGAAAACCATTTTTTTATAAAAAAAATGGTTTTTTTACCATTCATTTTCAGACAAATAGCAGTTTTGAATCATCCAATTGCTATTTTCCTGCCATTTTCGGTCTATCCTTTGCATATCTGAAATTCAAAATCCATCTTTTTCCGAGTCCGACAGAAGCGATGATTGAAATATGGCTTGACAAAGAGATCTCCGGTGATTTTAAAACAACACAGTATCCTATCCAGTGATGCAATGAAATAAAAATTAAAACACAATCTTATGAAAGCGATGAACTTATGTTGCAGGGCATTTTGTTCCCTGACACTTTTACCCGCATTTATTCTGGGTAATGAACCATCAATGGCCCAGAATTCCGAGGCTCCTGCTAAAACAGGGCAGGCGAAAGTCAAACAAACTGAAACTGCCATTGTTCATCCTTCAAAAGTTACTCTTGGCACCTATTGGGGAGAGAGCCGGCCACTTCGCGACATCCCTCCCGCAACCCCCGAAGAACTCGCGAAGCTGAAAAAAACTTTCAGGCAGGAATTTTTTAACCCCACCCTGAAGTATCGTTCCTATCCTAACGCAGCGGCAGCTTTGCTGAAGGGAGAAGATCCGGTTATTCAGAAGCAAATGGGAGAAATTAGTTTTGATCAAAGCGAGCAGGTCAATTTTGACGGTCAAACCTCAGAATGGCCCCCTGATGAAAATGGCGCAGCAGGACCCAACCATTACATGCAAACCGTCAACGTGACCTATGCGATTTACGATAAATCAGGCACTATAAAGGCTGGCCCGACAAATATCAACCAGATCTTCGGCAATGTGCCCGGAGCGAGCAGAAACGACGGCGATCCCATCGTTATTTTCGATAAGCAGGCCGACCGCTACCTGGTTGCGGAATTTTCAATACCTGACACCGGAACCCTCCATTGGATTCTTGTTGCAATTTCAAAGACCAATGATCCTTTAGGCTCCTGGCATCAATACTCATTTCCGGCTGATAAAATGCCCGATTATATCAAATTCGGAGTGTGGCGCGATGGATATTATGTTGGAGTGAACAATACCAACGGACTCAATGATATCTTTGTTATGGAACGTGAAAAAATGCTCGTGGGGGATAAAACGGCACGGATGCTGCCATTCAAGAATCCCTATCGCCCCGGTCCGGGAGGGTTTATGGTTGTCCCTCCTGCTAATAACGATGGCCCCTTTGCACCCGAAGGAACCCCCGGCCAGTTTATTGCCATCAACGATGCCGGATGGGGTGGCAGTTGTCAGCTCTGGATCTATGAACTGGCCGTGAACTGGACAACACCTTCGGCCTCAACCTTTCAACGGACCCAGCAAATTGATGTGGCAACATTTTCCAGCAATTTTGGTAACGATTGGTCAAACATCAGGCAGAAAGGATCCACACAGAAGGTTGATGCCGTGCCTACCATCATTATGAACATGCCTCAATACAGGAATTTCGGCTCATACCAGACCCTTGTTTGTTGTCATACGGTCAATGTTGATGGCAAAGGACGCGCAGGGATCAGGTGGTATGAATTACGCAAAACAAATGCAGACTGGAGTATCCGCCAGCAAAGCACCTACTCTCCCGATACTACAAGCCGGTGGATGGGCAGTGTCCTTCTGAATGGGGAAAACAAGATCGGTTTGGGGTATTCTGTTTCCAGCCTGGGCGAATACCCGGGGATACGGTATTGCGGACAGACCTCCACAGCATATCTTGCCGGAAATTCAACCCTTGACATTGCAGAAACCACAATCTGGTCCGGGGCGTATTCCCAGGAGGGCACCAACAGGTGGGGAGACTATTCATCCCTGGCATTGGATCCGGTTGATGATAAAACATTTTGGTACACAAACCAATACATAAAGAGTGACAATACTACAAGAGGAACCAGGACCGCATCCTTCGTTTTCAATAGTCCGGTGGGCGTCAACTCCCTGGAGGGCAGCGACAAGCCGTGGTTCCGCGTCTTCCCGAATCCATCCGGAGGTATATTCACCATTGTTCCTCAAAACGCAGCGGTGACAAGCCTCTATGTGCAGGTCTTTGATATTGCCGGAAGGCTTATACTCGGAAAGCAATTTGGACCACAGAATGAATACAGCATTGATCTTTCGCAAGCCAGCAGGGGCGTTTATTCCCTGAGAATGCAAAACTGGAAGAGTGTTCAGACCATCAAACTGATCAAAAATTAATTTACTTCAAAGCTGAATTCCTTACAAGTGGAAAGGCCGATGGTTTTGACTATCGCAAGCCGGTGTAAATTGATCACTCCTATTCATTGATTTTTAAAAGATTGAAGTGGCCAGACAAAATCGGCTAAGGGAAGTCACCAGGACCGGCCTGTCCACCCGGCTTCTGAAGCTCATCCAGGCCGTAAATGATCTTTCCCTTCGACAGGTAAATTTCATAGGTGGTTATCGCGGGGGGCATGATGTTCAGCATCACACTGGTTCCATTGTTGAGGTTCTCCATCCATATGGAATCGAGGGGAACGGCAATCTCCCGGAAACTGGTGGTCAGGGTGATCCTGACATCCTGGGCCAGTACCCTGCCAAAAAAAGAGAGCGCAATGAGTAAGAGGTAGAACTTTTTCATAATTGCAGCGAGTTAATGTAATCCATTGGGAGCCATGATGGTCAAAATATTCTCAAAACCATGGGATCATCCAAATTACAAAGAAAATACGATATGCAAATATTATGGTGTTATTTTCAGATTTTCAGGGTATAAAAGTTTACAATTTAATCCATCTGCCCTTTTCAATAACCTTTTCTTCATTCATTATTTGCCACAGGTAAGCTCCGCAAGGGAGCGCACGGGTGTTTACTTCAATATGGGGGCTTTGGATGATTTTATGAAACACCTGGTTTCCCTGCATGTCATACATAATCATTTCCGATCCCTGAATCTGAGACCCTGATTCAACAATCAGATAATCCTTTCCGGGATTGGGAAATACAATGGCATGATGGAATTTGGGGTCTGGTTGATCGCCGGTGCCGGTAACAATGCCATTCTGGTCAACTTTGATGACATAGATGTCTCTTTCCGGATTCGTTGCCTGAAGATCGTAGCGTGACCCGAACATCAGACACCCTTTATCCTTTGTTGCCCTGATTCCATACATGGTATAATTGGCATCCCCGCCATAAAAGTGTTCCCAGTGCACATTTAACAAAGAATCCATTTGATTAAGGGAAAACCAGCAATTCACCGGGCAAAACTCTGACGCCTGGCAGAAATTATGCGTGCCCCCGACATAGATAACATTGGTGTCGATGTAGTCAAGCCTCGAACGGAGACCGGGCCATTCAACAGTATCAGGAGTTCCGATAAAGTGATCATGTATTAAATTACCCAAAGTATCTAAACACATCACCTCGATACGTTGGTACGGAGACTCAGGAGGATATTGAGGAATATCCTTTTTCACTGCAAGAATAAAAGTAGCGCTGTTTATCCATTTGGCTTCAGGATAATGCGAAACATCATTCGGAACGCCATAGATGTGTTTGATTGCAAAGGATGTATCCAGATCGGCGATAACGACATTGGCGGGAGGCCCGAAATTTGGTATGATTGCATAGTAGCCCCGGTTGTAGCTTTTCACCAGCAGATCAATTTCAAACGGGGAGATATGTTCGGTAAAGACCCTGAATTGCAAACTGTCGAATGTCGGGGATATCTTATAGATAAACCGATAAAAAACCGTAGGAGATGTTTCCACAACTCCTGAACAGATTATATTGTTATTATTCACGGTCAGGTCGCATGTATACGAAAAATCATAATTTCCCGTCGGGAATATCTTACTGCGGACTTCATTGAACAATGAATCCATTTCATAAAGCCACATCCTGTTCGAGTCGGGGATATGCGTGATTCCGGATAAAACAAAAAGATTCGGTTCAAGTTTTATGATTTGAAGAAATGTGGATGACTTTTCCATGTAAACCACCGTTTTTGACTGTATCAGTATCCCCGACCGGCTTAAGCGCAATAAATGGGCTTTTGAATGATTGGCAGGGAACACCTCATGTGCCAACAGAATAAATGAACCATCCTCTAATTCAACGGCATCATTGATCACCTGGTCAGTCAGGGTGTCTTTTATGGTGAATTCAAATGTATTTTGACAATTGCAAAGGGGGCTGAAAAAAAAGGTGAAAATGGATAATAATGCAATGAAGGTTTTAGTGAGGGTCATCTGATTTTTTTTTTAAAGGAAACTCTTTCTCTTCAATGTTAAAGTGAGAAAGGGTAAAGGTATTAAAGTTCTTCAGGGGGTTCAATAGCAACAGTAGGATGCCCATAGGTAATGGTTGCCTTATGAAAATGGCCCCAATAACCATTCGTCAACAAATCAAATTGACATAGATACGAAGCGACGGATTTACTATTGGGGAGATATTGAGGCATCAAAGCAATTTGTTTGAGGTTGCTTAAATAATAATTCATCGCTGCAGGCTCAAGACAATCATCAGTTTCGGGTAAAAAATCAGAAGAATTAAAATAAAGTAACGTTGAAACATATCCGAATGGATTTGGGCTTGATGCCTCGACTTCCCATGGAAATATTACACCAGAATTGCTAATGTTAATAAAATATTGCATACTCCCTCCAAACGGAAGAGAATTGTTTGCATATGCGGTAATTTGCGTTGTTGCATCCAATCCCTGAAAGCCGGTCTCTGTGCATTTCCCCAATCCTAATCCCCAGTACCAATGATCACTGGCACCAAAAGTCCAGCTATTTGGTGGTACTGGTCTATTTGCAATATAATCTTTCATTCTGACGGTGATGTTATGATCCGTAATTAACAGAATGCTAATATCTACCATAAGTAAACTTTTGTCGCCAGATACGGAATGATAATGGCCAGATAAGGTATCGATCAATGTGTTATAAGCAACGTTAAGGTCAGACAGCAAAACGGTGTGGTTGTTTGTCATCGAAATTTCCACAAATGAAGAATCAATCAACAACTGTTCTATGTTATTATCGGACCTGGCATAGGTTTCATTCAAAGATGCTTCCATATACCATACAAGACTGTCAATACTGATCTCCTCGCTCACTTTTAGAATGGACTTAATATCTGCTTTAAAAGTTTCAATTGCCCGATGAATTTTATAATCAGAAGCAGTTGGTGATTGATAAAGTTGAACTGGTTGATTGGATTCTTTATTACATCCAACAAGGATAATAATTAAAGACACAAAATTGAAAAACAGGATAATAGATTTGATAGTTCTCATGGTGTTCATTTTAATATTGTTAAGTTAAAAAAGTCAAGTTAAGAGAAAAATGGTCAAACTAACCCCATTCGGCCGATCTTGGCTGACCATTCCAAAACATTAAGAGCCAATGTCATATGGTAGCAATTCGCTTCGTCCGAGAGTGGTCAATATGTCTGGCTTTTCCAAAGAGCAACAGCAGTAATTTTATTTTTTTCATTGGATAGTCCTGGGCCTTGATAAAACAATCATCCAAGTTACGAACAATGCGATAGGCAAATATTATGGTAATATTTTCAGATTTATTGTTTGATCCACCTCCCCGATTTAACAGGCTCTTTATTCCTGTTTAACAATCTGTAAAAATAAATGCCTGACGTTAATGATTCAGTATTTAAACCGTTCCATCCCATGATAACCTGTTCTCTGATAACAATCTGTCCGGTCATGGTAAACAGCTCAAAAATAGCTTCAGTTTCAACAGACTCAATATTTAACCGATCAGTTCCCGGATTTGGATAAACAGTAGTTCTGTCTTCAGCAAGAATCTCCGCGAAAATATTTGTCAGAACCGACTGGTTTTCATAACACCCCATTTCGATGCTTACGCCATATATTCTTGGATTTCCAATCAGGTCAAATTCAGGAACAAACAAACCCGAAGTATCCACCGTTCCACGGTTTACACAGGGCGAATTGTCTTTCAGCGTCCAGTCGGATGCAGCGCCATCATAAGCCAGACCTGAACCAGCTGAAGGAAGTTCAAATTCAGGGTATTTATCGGTTGAATTTGACCCTCCGTTACCATATTGCACGCAGTTATAAAAAAGCGATGGAATGATATTAAAACCAATTTGAATTTGGTCTGATATCCATCCTGGATGCAGTTCATTCCCCCAACAGATGTTATTATAAACCAGGGCAGTTGAAAATAATTGAATACCTCCTTTGTCTGATTGATTGTTGACAATCGTATTATTGTAAATACGGGTCGTTGACAATTGATGTCCGTCCATGATACCTGTTCCGGAATTATTGCAGACGATATTATTGAAGATAAGGCCATGCCGGTTACTGGTATAGATTATTCCGTTCAATGATCTGTTGTTAAAAAACTGATTGTTCGAAATAGTCGGGCTAAAACCCGTATCATCACTTGTGCCAACTGCCCCACCACTGCCGAAAACAAAAGTCCACCCGGGTATAAATCTCCAACCTATGGATCTGTTCCATTTGAAAATATTGTTAGAAATAATTACCTGACACAAAGGATCTATAAACAGGGCACCACCTCTGTCGAACGACCTGTTTTGCTCAAATCTGTTGTTTTCAATGTTCACAATGTTGACCCTCTTACAATAAACAGCTCCGCCTGCAGAGCCAGTGCCCAGATCGGTGTAACTGATAACCATATTGGAATTAATAAATGAATTCCTTATTATCAGGCCTCCATAATCACTTGCAAAAATGGCTCCGCCTTTTATATCTCCTCCGGAATCTCCATATCTCTTCCCATATTGTATCTTACAGAACTCAAAAAATGAAGTGTCGGCTGAAGCATAGGTGTTCGTAATATTAAAACCGGCCCAGCCTCCGGCAACGGATAATGTATCCTCCCAAAAGCCAGTTATGTCATGAGCTGTAAATACAATTGTATCGGTTTTGGTCCCGATAGCCTTTACAGAACCACCAACAGTGATTCTGTAATATCCCTGTACTTCAACATAGGTGCCCGGGTTTACTGTTAAAACAACGCCCTCCCCAACTGTGACATCGCCTGTTATTTTTACGGTATCTGCGTTCCAGGTGGTGTTTGATGAAATATTGCCTGATACATAATTTGTTTGAGATTTAAGCCCAGAGAATCCCATGAATAATGCAAGAGAAGTGAATAATATTCGAGGCATAGGAAATTTTAATTATTATGGTTTGTTTCACAAAAAGGATCAAGTTCTGTCACCAACTTTAGGGTGGCCAACAGAGAGATGCCGGGCAATAAAAGGAGAGGGAGAGTGAAAAGAGCCCCAATGATAGCAAAGATTTTTTCATAAACTTATTCTTCGGAACGGGGTACAAAATTTCCATAATATAGTTCATATTTGTGAAATCCATTATCAGGAGTCATATTTACAATTACATCATATATAACATCTACATTGCAAAATACCAGACTTGCACTTGGCCTTTTATCAGCTTTAATATAATCAAACGTACTCAAGTAAAAGTTAAGTTCTTCCGGTGACAAACATGGCGGAGGAATCGGTGTCGGTGATGAATAATAAAACATCATATAGTAACTACTGGGACCCGGATTATTGCTAGCAGAATACTCCCAAGGAAATGCTGTTGTAGAAATAACGTTTGTGAAAAAACCCGGGTCAGGGACAATTAATGGATGATTAAATTTAGTCTCGAGTACATCTGTAGCATCCAATCCTACAGACTGTCCCTGATAATCACCACATTTTCCGTAATCAAAACCCCAATACCACCAGTCAGTGGAAGCAAATGGGAAATAGTTACCATTGATGGTTCCGAATCCCCCAGAAAGACTCATTACAAGTGAAATGGTGCCATCCTTTAAATTAGTTTCCCTCATGTCAATATCAATCACATTAATTTTATACAAGGTATCTGTTTGCAAACATATTAATGAGTTGATTTTGGTATTTAAATAAAGGTAAGCCACATTAATTTGCTCCATTGTAAGGATTCCGTTTTCAGGAATCACATATGTTGAATCCTTATAAAAGTCAATATTTTGGATATTACGCTCTAATTGACCCCTCTTATACGCATCAAATTGACCCCCCAAAGTTAACTGCCCTGTTTTAACATTTATCATACCTGAGAATGCCATAAGC
>Ga0194039_1000733_pt1 | contig 18982 bp, 17 predicted proteins | sample JunL228m_MetaG_FD_148679 | JGI IMG/M metagenome (GOLD analysis project Ga0194039, IMG submission 148679) | Anoxic zone freshwater microbial communities from boreal shield lake in IISD Experimental Lakes Area, Ontario, Canada - Jun2016-L227-8m | ecosystem: Environmental > Aquatic > Freshwater >... | reverse complement strand
TCCAGACCTTATCATGTACGGTCCGATCGAGAACGTAGAAGCAATGATCACCGCACAGGCCTACACGGACATCACTGTCCTTGAGGCGACCCGTCAGCTCGGGATCGAGTGCAAATCAGAAAGCCACCCCATCTTTAAACTCATTTAATCCGTGGTTAACACGGTAAATCTCTTTTTTTTGTAAATTGGATTAGACAAAATGCTGTAGAGACGAGAAGTGTGCTTTCCGGATTTCCTATGAAAACAGAGTTCAGGAACATTTATTTAATTTTTCAATCCTCATGAATCCAGAGAAGAACGTGAACACCATCTCTGTCGCAAAATGGGGGGGCCATTTCCCTCCCCCGGAGTAAGTTTTTTTAGATCTCCACGTTTTCATGGAGACCTTATAACATCAGAATAACTCAGGAATTGCCGGTCCGAATAATCATTAATTAGAATCACGAACAGTACAGGTTATATCATTTTTAATTTCTGGAGCGCTGAAGTGAAACAGATATTGTGGTGGTTGATAGCAGGATCAAAAGGTGGCATCAACCGTGCCCGGATTATCCTCGCACTCAATAAACGGCCTTACAACGCCAACCAGTTAACCCAGATGTTTAACCTTGATTACAAAACAGTCCGCCACCACTTAGATGTTTTAAAAAAGCACCAAGTCATCAGATCAACAGGAGAGGAATATGGGACTATGTACTTTCTTTCTGACACAATGAAGGCAAAATATGAAGACTTCATGGAGATCTGGAAGCAGATCGAAGTACCCGCTGATCTCAGGGAGGAATGACAAAAATGGATAAAAAAGACATTGTCGTGATAATTCTCATTTCGGTGATTGTGCTGTTACTTGTCAGCTTGACAGTCCCCGTTCTCATCAAAATGCCGCAATCCGGATCAGGGCAAAACCCGGCGCAATCACAGGGAGCTCAGCCCGGATCTGGACAGGGTCAGACACAGCAGCAAAATGTGCAACCCGGACAGCAATCACAACAAACCGCAGGACAGGCAGAGAGCAAGCAGCTTAAAACTGCGATCTCCTTTATCAATATCGGACTGATCATTCCCCTGTTCGTTATATATGCAGGGATCTACCGAAAGATGCGGAGTTCATTTACTCTCGGGCTGATGGTAGTAATCTTTGCCCTTGGTATGTATGCAATCACCTCAAACCCCCTCATCGTAGGTCTCCTTGGGGGTCGCACAGGAGATATCGGACTGTTCCAGATAATTCCTGATCTCTGTGCTACGGTTGCACTGATCATCCTCATACGGATCAGCCTTGAATAATTTTTTTTCTGGTATAATTTGGGTGTAATTGGGGTGTAATCTGGAATTAATTCTGGCATTTCCTTATCTCTTTTCCTGAATCATCTGCATAATGACCCCGAATGGGATCATCAGACAGGAGGATTCCTTAATGAAACTCGTACAATCATCAAGAACCTTGGGCTTTGCTATGGCTGCATTCTGTATCATATCACTTATGATAGGAGCGGTCAGTGGAGCAGGAACACCCGGCCAAGCCGGCCAAGGTGTGAAAAACATCACGGCCCAAGGAGCAAACGGCATACAGGCATATACGATGTCGCAGACCATCTCGGACCAGGCACAGATGATGACCATTGCATTTGACGCTCTCGCGTTCATGACTGGTGATGCCTGCAGCGACACCTTCCTGCCGCCTGGAAAAGTAGCAGATTATGCAGGTTTCCAGTATCTCCGGGACAATGACAAAACACAGATGGGGCATAACACGGATTTTGTCACCCGGACTGCGGATAATGTGCTCATTACTCTCAATGACGAGCAGCTGGCACAGTTTGTTGCCCTTTCCAAGCAAGAGAGTACGCTGTCTGACCAGTATGGATTAATGCGGTTCCCGCTTACAACTGCGTTCCGCAATGCGTTTGCAGGAACCACCCCATCAGGAAGCAGCGGGCTTGATAAGGCTGCTGTAATGGCATACTCGGGAAAATTGTATGACGTTGATGCGAGCATCAGCCTCGATCGGGCAAAAACATATGCCAGTGTGATCAACTCGTTAAACACGACCCAGCGGGCGTACCTGGACCAGATGAAATCCGGCGGCCTGCTCTCCTATCCGGTTGTTGATGCTTCAGAGGTACTGAAAAACAGTGGCCAGGGCAACTCGGTAGCCATGAGGACCTATGCCAGCGAGATGTTCGCATGGTACGCAGGATCTGTTGACGCAGATGTATACTTCTGCCCTGAGCGACAGGCAACCTACTTTGGATCGTTCTACATGAAGGACGCTCCAGCCGTTGGCAATGCTGGATATTCTATCAGTACTACGCTGACCGGAGACTCCGGTGAAACCTTCTTGAGCTACCTGACCGATACCCAGCGTGAGAAGATCACAAGTTTAGTGGATCTCCAGCGGGCGGATTTGAACGAGATTGTTGCGACACGGCAGGCAATTGCAACCGAATTACGGCGCCCGTTAACCGGCGGAACCATCGATGAGAATCTCGTGCGAACCCTCTCTGCACGATACGGGGCACTTGATGGCGAGATCTCTTACTACTATGCAACACACTTTGCCGATGTGGGAAAGACCCTCACTGACGATCAGAAAGCAAAGATGGTTGCACTGCGCAACCTTGCCGGATATACCTGCAATGGGGCGTACCTATATTCCCAGCCGATCAGTATGCCGCAGAACATCCCCTCGAATTTCCTCTTTGGGGTGGGCACATACGATGCTTCGGCAATGACTGCATGGTTACAGGGCCAGCAGCAGACAGTCGCATCCCAGGCACAGGGTACGGTAAAAACCGGTCAGGGGCCGGAAACGGGAACCGGGAAGAACCCGCAGGGGGGTCAGGCTTCATTAGGAAATGCTACCCAGCCGAAACAGGGCTCAGGACAGGGACAGAACACGCAGGGACAGGGGCCCGGTAATGCAGGAAATGCTACCCAGCCGAAACATGGATCCGGGCAGAGACAGAATACACCGGGACAAGGGCCTGGTAATGCAGGGAATACTAACCAGACGGGACAGGAACAACGCATTCCAATTGACGCGATTATCGCCCAGCTGGGACAAAAAGGGTATGACGTAACCGGAGCTGCATCAGCAGTCCAGAGTGATGACCGTGAGGCGCAAAAGGCATGGCTGGACACCTTTAAAAAGAATAACCCGGGTGTAGCAGAAGCCATCGAGTCTTCCGGGACAACCAACAACCAGGGCCAGAAAACTGGAACAGGAACTTCAAACACCAATGGACAGCCTCGCGGACAGGGACAAACTGCACAAAAAAGCGTCCTCGATGGAATAAACAACTGGTTTTCAAATATTGGAAAATCATTTTTTAGTTTTCTCTCCAGTGACGTTGTGATCACAAGTGAAAAACCGTAAATGACCAGAATTCGATTGGTAGAACTAAGTATGGAGGATCTTCAGGATGGTGAATAAAACCCTCCTCTCCCTCTGCTGTTTTCTCATAATGGGAATGGTAATTTTTTCGGGTTGTACTTCTGAAAAAAAAACCGCAATCCCGACAAAAGTGCCGGTCATAAAGCCAGTGAGCGGCGAATCGTCATCACCGGCCTGTAATACCCCAGTATCAGGAAAACTGAGTGAAAGCCCAGACTTCAGCTCGCATTTTACCGCAACCGAACTTCTCACAAGGCCTACCAGTTCATCAGTAACCGTAAGCCTTGTCCCAAAAGATGCTATGGAGTTCTTCTTTAAATACGGAACATCCCCCGGCTCTTATTCCTGCCAGACACCTGCAGTACCGGTAAAGGCCGGCTCCCCGGTCAATATCACTATCCAGGGGTTAGTGCCCGACACACAAAATTATTACCGCACCTGTTACAGAGCGGCCGGCAGTACCGTGTATCAATGCGGTCCGGAACATACGTTCCAGACCCAGCGAGCACCGGGCAGCACATTCACGTTTGGCATACAGGCAGATTCGCACCCGGAGCGTGACAAACAGATGTTTAACTCCGCCCTGTACGACCAGACCATGAGCAATGTGGCAAAAGATCAGCCGGATTTTTACATAACGCTAGGTGATGATTTCAGCATCGACCCCCTGATCGAGAAGGACCAGCTCAGCCAGGCTGCAGTGGATGCAGTGTATCTCAACCAGAGAAAGTACCTGGGAGTTATCTGCAGCGATTCACCGATCTTTTTAGTGAATGGCAACCATGAGGAGGGAGCCCGGTACCTGCTGGACGGCACACAAAACAATGCGGCTGTTTACGCAGGCACTTCCCGCATGAAATTCTTCCCGCAACCGGTCCCAGACGGGTTCTACAGCGGAGATGCAGAGACGGTGAAATTTGTCGGCCTTCCCGGTGACTACTACGCCTGGACATGGGGTGACGCACTCTTCGTTGTAATTGATCCGTACTGGCAATCTCCTGTGGCTGTGGATAATGTCGTAGGAAAAGATGTTGCAAAAAAACGGGATCAATGGAGTATCACTCTTGGCAATGCCCAGTATCAATGGTTCAAAAAAACGCTTGAAGAGAGTAACGCTTCCACCAAATTCGTCTTTGCTCACCACGTTCAGGGCACAGGACGCGGCGGTATCGAAAATGCCAATATGTACGAATGGGGTGGGAAGAACCAAAAAGGGACATGGGAATTTGATACACGGCGCCCCGGTTGGGAATTACCAATCCAGCAGCTGATGGCTAAAAACGGCGTCACGGTCTTTTTCCAGGGGCATGACCATCTCTTCGCCCGCCAGGAACTCGATGGCGTCACTTACCAGGAAGTGCCCCTCCCGGCAGATCCCACCTACAGCACGTTCAATGCAGACGCCTACAAGTCCGGCAAAACACTGCCCAACACTGGCTACCTCCGGGTTACAGTTTCTCCCAAGAACGTGACCGTTGATTACGTGAAGTCGTACATGCAGGGTAAAGAAACAGCATCAGAGAAGAACGGCATGGTTGCGTACTCGTACACGCTGCCCGGCGATAATTCATGAGGATAAGAGTATGATCCAAAGAAAATCCATCTTAATCCCTTTATCAATACTGGTCATCGTACTTGTTATCACAGCCGGGTTTATCAGCCAGCCGGAAACCAGCGTTGCGAAAGGATCAGGTGACATAAAAACCACAGGTGCCGCACAGACTCTGGCGACCCGAAATACAGTGGCATCTGTTACCACTACCCCCAATACCGGCAATGCACCTGCGGGTATGGCAACCGCACTGCTTGGCAGTCCCACCGATCATTCGGTCAATGTCAATGTAGTCACGGCGAAAAAACTCGAAGTATTTGTAGAATATAAGAACAGCACCAGTACTTCTTACCTCAGGACATCCGCCGTTACTGCAGAAGCCGGTGTACCAAAGAACATCGTCATCTCCGGTCTTGCACCAGATACCGGCTACATGTACCATCTGTGCTATCGCACGGACGGTGATACCACTATCCAGTACAGCCCGGTGTATTCGTTCCAGACCCAGAGAAGATCGGGTTCCTCGTTTGTATTCGATGTCCAGGCAGACTCGCATCTTGACGACCGTGCCAGCGGAGAACTCTACCGGGTCACCCTCAACAACGAGCTGAACGATAAACCGGATTTCCTTATTGATCTCGGGGACACATTTATGACGGACAAATTGGAGGTAAAGAATAAAGAGACATATCTGAACCAGTATCTCCAGCAACGCTCCTTCATTGGCACGATCGGGCACTCAGTACCGTCCTTCCTCCTAATAGGGAATCATGACGGTGAGGCTGGGTATGCACTGGATGGCACCGGGGGAAATATCGCTGTGCTTTCATCGCAGTTCAGGAAACTGTATTTCCCGAGTCCTGAACCAGATGGTTTCTATACCGGCAATTCTGGTAATGAAGCGTTCACCGGGCCACGACAGGATTACTATGCATGGGAATGGGGAGATGCGCTTTTTGTGGTCCTTGATCCCTACTGGTATACGATGACAAAACCCGGGGGCAAAACCGACGGGTGGGGCTGGACTCTTGGTGATGCCCAGTACCAGTGGCTGAAAGAGACGTTAGAGAAAAGCAAGGCTCCGTACAAATTCGTCTTTGCTCACCAGCTTGTAGGTGGGGATTCTCAGGGGAGGGGAGGCACTGAATTTGCATCCCTGTACGAATGGGGCGGAAATAACGCTGATGGAACATGGGGGTTTGACCAGCACCGCCCCGGTTGGGGAACGCCGGTTCATCAGCTGCTTGTCGAGAATAATGTCTCTGCCTTCTTCCACGGTCACGACCACTTCTTTGCAAAGCAGGAACTTAATGGCGTCATCTACCAGGAAGTTCCTCAGCCGGCTACCATGAGTTCTCCCAAAGAGAGTCCCGGCGCTGAATACGGGTATGTCAGTGGAGTGATACTGGGAAGTCCCGGGCATCTCCGGATAACCGTATCACCTGAATCAGCCCGTGTTGATTATGTCCAGTCATGCCTTCCCGGCGATAAGAGATGTATTTTGGAAAACGGGGCGGTTGCGTATTCCTATACGCTGAAACCTGGAACCTGACGGATGCGATACTAAAAGGAGCAATGACAGTATGGAAAAAAAAGACATTGTCATGATAATTCTCATTTCGGTGATTGTACTGGTACTTGCCAGCTTAACTCTACCCGTTATTTTCAAGATACCTCAGGCCGGAGCAGGGAAAAACCCGGTGCAACAACAGGATATGCAACCCGGACAACAACAACCACAGTCCCAGCAACCCTCGGCAACGGAAGAGAGCAAACAGCTCAAAACAGCGATATCGTTTATCAATATCGGCCTGATGATTCCCCTGTTCGTTATCTATGCGGGGATCTACCGGAGGATGAGGAGTTCCTTTACGCTCGGTCTCCTTGCAGTCATATTTGCCCTTGGGATGTATGCCGTTACTTCAAACCCTCTTCTCGTGAGTCTTCTTGGGGGCCATCCAGAATATATCGGGGGTTCCCAGATTGTTCCTGACATCTGTACTACGGTTGCACTCATTGTCCTCATCCGGATCAGCCTTGAGTGAGGCCTCCTGCAGTTGCCGCACGGATATTATTCGGGCTGTATTCGAGGATTATATCAAAGCACACAATTGCCTCATCATAGCGGCATATCTTCGATATAGTGTGCCTTTTCAAGCAATGCAGTAACGTCCTTACAACTCAGTATACCATTCACACAGCCTATGATAATACCCTACAAAAAAATAGAGGGGATGGATTTACTTCTTTTTCATGATAGTAGCACCCGAGCCGAGCAACACGGCAAGGAATACGAGTGCGGCGGGAAGTGGTGCTTTTGTCGTGGGTTGATGTGTGGCCGTAACTGCGGATGGCGGCGTTGTCAGCGGAGTCGGGATAGGTGTGAATGTGGGTGTCGGTAAAGTTATTTCGAGCGCCGGTACCGGGTCCGAGGAGTGCATCTCGGGATTGAGAGTGTACGTTGCCTCGCTGCTGCTTGCCACCCGTGAGGTTGTGGATTTTTTTAAGTAGACTTGCAGGGTCTGGTAGGAACTTGATCCGCCAAGGTGGGCTTTGTCAACCGGCGCATTCGAAACATAGACAAGGAACGTCCCCCCGGCTTTAATCGAGTTCTCAATGCGGGCCGTGTTCCAACGGTAAGACCACTCCTGTTTACTATCCAGATCGATCTGGGTGAACTTCCCTTGGTCAGCCCGCTGGGTCACGTCAGTTAAGGTAACACCGTTCTCAGGCAGACCCGGGCCGGTCATGAAGAGATAGACACTGCTGCCCGTGTAGGACACGCCATGAAGGTTTAAGGTATCTCCCAGTTCTGCCTCGATATTGGCATCCGCCGCAGAAACAGGAAGGATCATCATTGCGGTCAGGAAGAAGGTAAGGAGTATACAGGTATACCGGCAGGTACCGGAGCGATAGATGAAGCGGGTCAATTCAATCACTGAATAGGAAATAAACTGCTGGCGGGTTTATAGATTTGTGCCCATAATAACCAACATCATTTTTAAAAAATCCCAAGCACATAAATCCATTCACTTCCCAGTACGGAGAAGGAAGATTATGACTGAGGAAACTAACGGAATTGACGGCCCCCATCTTACCAAGAGCAGGCTGGAAGCGCTATCGGATGGCATCTTTGCTTTCGCGATGACACTCCTTGTCATCAGCCTGAGCGTGCCGGATAAGACGACACTGGTACTATCCAATGCATATGCTCTTCAGGTTCTCATCAACCTCTATTTCGGTTTCGTGCACTATGCTCTCGCGTTTCTTATCCTCGGAGCGTTCTGGCTCAGCCAGCACATGCAGTTCCATTCAGTACGGACTCCCGATAAGATATTCACCTGGATAAACCTCTTGACGCTCATGTTTGTCGCACTCCTCCCATTTTCATCGTCCTTTTCCGGTGCTTTTTCCGGTGTCCCGGTCGGAGCGATGGTATTTGAGTTAAATCTCCTTTTTATCGGTATGGGCATGTCCCTCCAGTGGTGGTACGCCACGGATGGCAACCGGCTGACAGAATCGACGCTGACACCGGCATACATCAGAAAAATCCGTTTCCGGAACCTTGTTGTCCCAGCGGTCTCCCTCATTGGCATCTTGTTCGCACTTGCGGGAAACACTTGGAGTTCAGCGATATATATGACGCTCCCCTTCGTCTTTTATGGTGTGGAGTACACCTTCAGATGAACGGGGGAACTCCGAACCTGGATCAGTATAGAATACCTGCTGAATCAATGGGGGACGGCAGTTCCCGATGATTACGGCGGAACCGTGAACCGACTAAAAAAACAAAAGAATTATCCACCCGCGAATCCTTTTTTCATACCACAATGAACATAATTACGCTTCTTACAGCATTCGTGCCATGGATTGCGTTCACCCTTGTCGCTGAAGCTCCAATGGGGGATCCTCTGACACGACTGACCCTTGCTTTTATTGTCGGTATCGTACTTACCCTCGTGACGAGTTACAAGCAACTGCTCAAGGGCTATATCCTTTCCATTGTCACGATCGTTTTCTTTGTCGTGTTCTCCATCCTGATAATCGGATTAAAACACTACTGGCTCGCAAACTACATTTCAGTACTCTCGATGCTGCTCCTTATGGTCGTCTGCTGGGCGACAATGCTGTTCCATTTCCCATTTACCCTCCAGTATTCCCGGGAAGGTGTGGAACCCGAGCGTGCCAAAAGCGCACCATTCATGCGAGTAAATTATGTCATCACAGCCGTTTGGGGAATTGTATTCACTCTCGGCTTTGCTGTGGATGCCTTCCTGCTGCTCCGGCCTGAACCGGGCCTTATGTTCTTTGACAACCTCAAATGGGTCTTCATGGTAATCGCTATCGTTTTTACCGTGTGTTATCCGGCATACGTCCATAAGCAGAGGGCGTTGCAGGTAGCTTCTGAGATAAAATCGAGAGAATAAGAAATGGGCAGAGGCCCATTCTGATAACCTTTTTTATTGGCAGAAGCGGGAATATTATTAAAAACGAAACGAGTAAGGACGCCTCCAGGGGCTTCTTTTCAGTAATCACCCATTGAAAATATAAACTAATTTTTTATTTTATCACAGTCAATAAGATAATATTTTTAAAAAGAAATACACATGAAACAGTGTGTTTTTTATATTCAGACGTAGACTAATTTCTCATGGTAAGACTTACTGAATTTCTTGAAAACTATAACAATCAAAGCACGCGCCAAGGCTACAAATCAGGAATATTAGCATTTATTAAATTCATTTATGGAATTAATGACATTGACAGAGACCGTCTTGAAGACTTGGTAGATCAGTATCTCACCGAACAGCGTGATAACAAAACAGACGTGCTAAAATTTGCAGTCAGTCTTCAAACACGTCCTCCATTATCAGCACGTCAAGTATTCAACCAGGTCAAGGAATTTTTATCAATGAATGATGTCGTAATCTCTCCGAAGGACATCAAACGTGCACGGTATAAGTTACCAAAAGGGGGAGTAGCAACACAAGAAAAAGATATGGATCTCGAAACGATTCGGTCTCTCCTCGCGCACTTGGACGTGAAAGGAAAAGCAATCATTTTAACTCTTGCATCCAGCGGGATGAGAATCGGCGAACTTCTTACAGTTATACTAAAGGATATTAATCTTGAATCAAAACCAGCAAAAATTAGCATACGCGGAAAAAATACCAAAACTGGATATCAACGAATTACATTCGTCAGCCTCGAAGCTTCGCAAGCTATCGGAGAATGGTTGAAAGTACGTGAAAAATACCTTAAAGCATCATTAGAGAAAGGATTGCACTTGAAAGGACGAACAGCGGCTAAACCGTCTGAAGATGATCGTTTGTTCCCCGTCAGTGACAATATCGTAAACCAACTTTTCGAACAGGCCGTCAAGAGTGCGGGGTTATTCGAGCAGGACGAAACCACTAACCGCACGACCTTGCATATTCATCAACTTAGAAAATTTTTCTTATCGCAAATATCTCTAAAGGCACCGAAAGAAATTGCCGAGACCCTTGCCGGTCATCAGGGTTACCTGACGGGCTCGTATCGCCGGTATACTGAAGCACAACTCGCTGAGAAATATCTTGAAGCTGAATATCTCGTGACCATCCAGATACCGACTGAAATAAAGGAAATCCAGAACGAATTCCGCGAGAAAATGCAGAACCAGACTGAGATTGTTGAGAGATTGGTTGCAAAAAATATGCGGCTCGAAGATGAAATTAACCGTATTAGTGAAATCATTGTCAAGCAGAACAGAGATTACAATAAGATGGTTAATATATGGGCTGATATGGCCGAGCCAAGCGCACGCCGCCAGAATGATCAAGAAGCTCTCAAAATCATTGAAAATGCACGTCGTGATTATGAGGTTAAGGAATAATTCTGTATAGATCGATGATGTTCAAAATTACTTTAGTTGGGTTCAGTAGAGACGTTTTTCTCTCTTTTTCGTTGTTCCGCTTTCCTGCATCGGTATCTTCCACAGGTTCTGGCTTTACCGTGATATTCCTCATGACAGATGGGACAACCTCTTGATTCATTTACAATTGAAGTTATCGACTGCTTTTTCTCTTGGTAATCGCTCGTCCTGCGACGTTCATCATATGCATTGTCCTTACACTCATCGCAGCAATACCGTTTCGTTTTGGTAAAAGAATAAAATGTTTTTTGACAGAAATCACATTGTTTTTCAGAGAGCAAGTGTTTGATTTCGATATCAACTTTTAAATTTTTATTATCTTTGGGTAATATTTTTTCCAGACCCTGTACTCGAAGATAGAAATCTGGCACGACATTATTTTGAATAGGCAACCATGTGTTAGGATAGCTAAAAGGGGGCTCCCCATCAGGAAATGAGGCCAGAAATAACAGGAACCTTTGTTTATTGATATTGAATAATATGCGTCTTTCTTGAAATAGGGGGGTTACCCATTCATCAAGAAAATTTTGTATTCCGGCATTCAATCCGGAATGCACTAGCGAATTAAAATACCTGGTTTCAAAATTGATCTTCGCTTGGATCTCATTCCTTGCAGCAAGGGACCGGAGATATTGCAAACGGAGTTCAACATTAGATTCAGACTCTTTATGAGACAAATTATCCTTCTTATTAGACTCCTGAAGTCTGTGTAGGTCTTCCGCGTTTTTTTCATCACAGGAAACCAATCGTCTCTGATATTCATTTACTCTCTCCAGTGAAAACGCACAGTTAACAAGGATTTCAAAGGCAATTTCCAGAGTATTCTTTTTCATCACAATATCCCATCGCTAAAATGTCCCAGAAATTATTGTTACCCTAATTCTTCATTTTCTGGAATATATTAAAAGCCTGTTTCCGATGTTGTCATAGATTTCCCGGAAGAGATAGGGAGATTGATTTTTAGACAGATTATGAGGGAAGAGGTGCAGTAATGGAAGAATGGATCCCAATTTCTCAAATCGACAGACCCCCGGAAACACAACCCCGCACTGCCATGGATATGTTGGTCATCGCTGAATATGCGGAGGTCATGAAAGCAGGAACAACATTCCCACCAGCTGATGTTTTCAAAGTTGAAGATCGGTATGTCCTTGTCGATGGATTTCATAGGATAGAAGCTGCTGTGCAAGCTCAGATCGACACGTATCTCTGTGAAGTCCATGAAGGCACGATGAGAGACGCGTTCCTGTTTGCATCCGGTGTAAATGCAGCACATGGACTGCGGCGCACCCCGGAGGATAAACACCGTGCGGTTGAACGGCTCCTGGCTGATGCGGAATGGTCACAATGGAACGATAGTACGATCGCCGAGAAGTGCAGAGTCAGTCATTCCTTTGTCAGTAAAGTGAGGCAGATATCTTTCCATGGTGGAAAGATACCCGATGAGCGCAAGGTCAAACGTGGAACCAAAACTTACACAATGAGCACGGCGAAAATAGGGAAACAGAAGACCGCCAAAAAACCCGTATCAAAAGAGCACGCAAGCTTGCCGGAGTCTTCTAGTCCCATCGCTAACGTAGTTGACGCGGCCTCTACCCTTCCAATTTCCCCTGTATTCTCTACAGAGACCTGCAAGACAGGCAAATGCCCGGATGGTAAGACTCACTACATTATGAATTCACGCAGGAACCGGATGGAATGTGACCTTATCGGTGTGGAAATTACGCAACTTCCTAAAAATGATTGTCCATGGCTTGTCCAACAAAGAAAAGTAGATGCAGCCAAGTCCATGATTACCACGGATGCGGCAGAACAGTGTTCTAATGCTAAACAGGAAGAGATGGAAGCCCAGCCGCTTCCGCTCAATACAACACCCCCTCAGCAACCGCCCATCAATAATGAGGAAAATGGGGCAATTGACCCACCTATAGAAAGTGGGATGGCTGAACCGGTAACAGATGTGGTCCCGGAAGATGCACCCGATGCCCCCCTAGAATGCATTCAGCACAATATCGTGCCAAGTGTTCAGGTGTCTGATAAACCCTGGACGCTTCCAACGCGGCAACTCTCGCAAGACGAATGGAATGAATTTTTCGCCGATTTCGTACGTGTTGCATGCACTGTCGAACAGCAGCAATTGATCACTGCATTAATCGCCAACGGGAAATTTGCAAATGAAATGGCGTTGGTGGATTACGCCCTCGATCTTGTCGGTAAATTGGACAAGAAAGGAGAAGGTCTCAAGGCCTTAAAGGATCAGCCTTTCACACCAGGACAAATTCTGAAATGTCCTCTTGATATTCAATGGTTTGCGCCAGTTTTCCCAATAGTATCTCTTGAAAGCACGAATTATCACAGGATGCACCCCGATGTTTTGGTGTTATCAGTCTTTGTTGAGGTCGTGTATTATTTGAAACCAGGGGGGTTGCCATGACGTGAGCAAACTACCGGCAGGATTGCAGCTCGCGTTAGTGGGGATTATTGAAAATATTCCCGGTACAGACATATGAAAAAGTTTGGAGGTATTTATGACAAATCAAAATGATGAAGTCAACCTTCGGGAAGGCGATCTGGTCTTGATGAACTTCGCCGGGATCGGCGAAAACGGACCAGTCTTCGAGTTTCTCGAAAATGTCGGTGCCCTTGACCTCACAGATGAGGCAGATACCAGTGCACCGCAGGGCAGTACATTAGAACATGATACGAGCGGAGTCGCATCGTCGCGCAAACTGGACATACAGGGCGTACCGGGGGGAATATCCTCCCAATCGCTGCTGAGTACTCTTGTGGAACAGCGTAACACCCTTAATGGTGTTATCCGGAAGCTGAAGCAGAACGCGACCGCTGCCGGAAATGAACAGTCCCGTGGTACTGTGGGGCGGATCCCACATCAGCATTCCAAGGCAAGTGACAGCAGTTCTCCCAAGACGTAACCGCGCAAGATTTCAGGAGGGCGGGAAGATGATGCTTACATCACTTCTGATGTGAGCACCATCGTCCTCCAAATCGACGAGGACCCGATGCCTTCGGGTATACTGGGTACAGAAAGAAGGCAAGGAAATCAAGATTTACGCCTAAGAAGAGTTTATCACAAAGAGATTAATTTTACCCCACCCTCAATCCAGCCTCGCAAAATGCTTGTTGGTTAATCTCATTTTCAAGTCAGCGATTGGACAGGGTGGGCAATCTCCAACACCCCAACCAGCGGCCACCAGCCCCCTTGTATGTCAGCTAAACCCACTGCAAAGCCAGCACACCCGCTGACCCATTGACGTGAATCTGGCAGTGCTGGTTTATCTGTTTGTAATGGTCCTTTTTACTGCAAAGATATTGTAGGATTCCGATTAACTGGCAATATTGAAGAGAGGACTCGAACATTCCACGACGGAAATCGCAATTACAAATTTTAAATATAGCAGGTTTTTCGAAATCCTCATTGTTTAATTTCACAAAAAGGGTATAGGGAAAATACATGCACGATATATGGCACGAAATTGACATTAATTTCCCTTATTTGTCCGTATTGATCAGGCACTATGGATCACAGAGGAGATATACGATAAAATAAGGCAGCTGGATCAATGTCACACATATGTGCCTTCAAGGTCCAAAAAATATGATTTTGAAACATATTATCAATGGCATATAGCGAAAGACATTTAATTTTCAAAAATACAATACTCAACCCTTTGGTCGAATTATAATTTTAACCTTTAATTGGGGGGTACTTTTTGCCTCAAAATCAGTTATTAATTGAATCCGTTTCTTTAAGTCATAATTCGGATCGTAGATGAAACAAATAAGAAGGTTAAGATCAGGATTTTGTCCATAATGCGCTAAATCTTCAAGTAATTCCCGACTAATTTTGTCTTCGAGATGAGTAGTTGATGCAATTTTAACTTCGATAGCGATATGTTTTCCGTATAAAGTAAAATCAATTTTTGAGAATTTGCCAGCAAAAGATGCCGTAGGTTCATCAATTCTAATATCGTCATAGACTGGCATCATTAATGCTTGTAATAAATCTTGAACGTCATATTCGTCGGAAATTTCAAATGATGGTTTATTGCGTTTTCGGTCTTTTAAGTGAATTGCAATTAAATGGAATTTATCGAATATTCGATTTAATAAATCACTCTCGTTGTTTTTTAATGAAAATTTTGGAAGCAAAGGTTCTTGAAATTCAGGGTTTTGTAAATTTAATACAATTTCATCTCTGAAACCTAACAAAAGAGCCCACCATAAATTCACGAAATGGACTGCATCTATTCCCGGAATGCCTGAAGAAATTGGAATTTGAAGTTCTCTAAATTTTTGGACATGTCGATCATCCGGACCATATATTTCTTCAAGAATATATTCTGTCCCAGTGAACCAACGCATAGTATCTCCGTAGTCACGCGCTTCCTCATCGTAGTTTGTTTTATAACTCCGGATTTGTTTTATTTCATTAATTCGTTGGTTAATTAGATCAGCCGCTTTTTTGTGAGTTCCCAGTAAATTTAACATAACTAATCAAGGATAATCTCATATGAAAATGTTTAATGTTTTTGAATTAATTTTTTCAATGATTATTAAAATTCACCAATCAGTTTATCCATCCTCTTGCACCATTCCACGTTTTCCAATGTGGCGAATTGCTCATTGTCACCGCAAAACATCATCCATTGTTCCCTTCTAATTTAGGGTTGCCGCCCATCCTGCCGTGGCGACAGGGCCCCGCCATTGCCCTTACAGTGGCAAAAGTCCCGCTGATGGGTGGATAGGGGGGATAGGATAAATAGAAACTGAAAACCTGTGGCGAGATTTAAGAGGATTGTTTTGCGCATATGGAGCATTGAAAAACAGTGCCCCCAGACACACTTATCCCAACTCCAGAGGGATTCATCTCCCCGTCACATTGGCTACCGCACCGGAGATCCCCGCGACACCGTTATTGATCTGACTGGTGGCGTTCTGGTATTCTATCCGTGTGTCTTGAGCTGCGTGCGGGTTTAATACGCTATCCACAGCACCGAGAGCTACACATCCAATAAGGAGTATCAGTAGAACGACCGCCACCAAAACGACTAAACAGGATACTCCAATCGCTATCAGCCCGAAATATTCGATTATGCTTCTCATGTTTACCGGCTCTTTGTTGGTTGTTACACTCATTGACACGATAAATGTATGGAGCCAAAAAAGAGACCTGTTATAACTGGTTCGGGCATGGTTGTTGTCAATCCGGCATTGATGGCAGACCTCGCCACAGTGGTTTAAATCGTTAAAGTCCCTGCGATGGGTAGAATGTCTGCGACAAATGAAAAGAAGGATATTTAACCTTGCCATCTTCACATCCAATTTAATCCGGTTATGACATCGCGGACACTGGACCTGAACCGATCTTCGTGTTCGTCCCAGACTTGCGAGACGTGAACCCATGTAAGTCCATTCGTGCTTACAGCGGTGACAGGTTACGCGGCAACAGGTGTATTGACTTTCTATACATCTTCAAGCGGAAATCAAGGGTATGAACTCAATGTGAATGAAGGGTGAAAGTGAGTGTGAAGTTCAGGAATAAGGGGTGAAATTTACATCCTGACTCATAAGGGGCATTGTTATTGAGGGGGTCCGGCGAATCTTTTGTTTAAGGGTGCGAAATCTGTGATAAAACGATTATAGATTATTTCAAGTAAGAAAAGTTTCTTATCGTTCGCACATGGCGATAAAATTGTATCAAGCAATGGGTATATACTTGGAAAAATAACACCTCTGTGTGATAATGGGTGGAACCTGATACTGATCCTGAATACGCAATAGATCAAATCAACTCTTTTATCAGTAAAATTGCTGATCTTCAACAAATGGATTGTGAAAACCCAGATAGCGAGAGTGAGATAGCCAAATTAAAGATAAATATTAGGGGTTTTCTTCGCGCTAATTTTAAGGATGACGATAAAAAACTTAAAGATCTCGAAAAGGATCGCAGTTCTTTTGCAACAAGACATTTTTTAGATCCGATAGATCCAGTGACAAGACAAAGAAATTATGAAAATGACCTTGAATTAATAAAAAATCATCTAATTGTATATAAAACGGAATTGGAGTCAATTAATTATTCTAGACGAAAGAGAACTCCAAGTGTCAATAATCCAAGTTACTCTATTTCGACACAATCTACCGAAGAAAATCTCAATAAATCATCTCCAATTGAAATTCAAGAAAGTCTTAAAAAAATTAGAGCCGATTTTCCGGATCCAAAAAAAGTTGCATTTATCATGATGCAATTTGGCGAGACAAAAGAACATACCGATATTTTAATTTCACTCCGAAAAACTTTGACAGAAAACGGGCTGTCTGGAGTGCGCGCTGACGACAAGACTTACCACGATGACAAACTATACAATATTTTGACATATTTACATGGATGCGGTTTTGGTATTGCGGTCTTTGAGACAATTACCGATCAATCATTTAATCCAAATGTTTCATTGGAATCGGGCTATTTAATGGGTTTGCATAAACCAATCTGTCTCTTGAAAGAAAAAAAATTGAAAACCCTCCCTTCAGATCTTGTGGGAAGATTATACCATGAATTCAGTATTGAGCAATGTGATCTCACGATTAGTAATGTGTTAAGGAATTGGTTGAGTGATAAAGACCTATCGGGAAATTAACGGGTCAAAGTGGAGGTTTGAATTTTAAATATGGATTTGGATTTTCTTAAAGAATATGAAAAACGTGAATTTGATGCTTTTCAAATAGAGGGGAATGTATCAAAGAGAATTGGGGAATTAAAATCACCGATTGTTCATATCACTGGTCCATGCTCTTCAATTTGGAGTCAGATTTCATTTTCAGGAACTGTTATATTTCCGCTTCATCCCTTGCCTAAAGAGTGTTTTGAACGAGGATGGAGAATATCAGTGGATTCATTCCCTTCACTGATTGAATTCGTGGAAGAGACAAAAAAAATACAATTTGTTCTCACAGCCCCTCCAACGGCCTATGAGGAATATGATTATTTAGAACCCCTTTTAACTAGACTCTCTCCCCCCCTTTATACGCAGATTGGGGGTGATAATGAAGAGTTAAACCGAATGAAATCGAAATGCAATGATGAAATAAAATTCTTAATGCGTTTCTCATCACACTGGCAATTTCTCTCAATGACTTATGGTGGGAAACATATTATCGAAGATTACATTAACAGTTATGCTTTGATTCGTCATTTAGGATTCAATGATATTGCCGATATATTTATTGATAATTTTTTAGCCGAACCTCAATTTGCGACTGATTACCTAACAACGGCATATGATTTATTGGTCGATCCAATTATCGATCCGTTTAATGCAGCTCCATCTTATTGTATTGAGAAAATTCGGAAAGCGAGCGAGATGAAAATCTCTACTCCCTATGTGGGAGCATTTCCTGAAATCGGTAGTATGTTGATGAGAAAATGCACACATTATCCAGAGAGTTTGACTGCATGTAAATTCTTGATTGATCGCTATGAGGAAAATGACCTTTATAGTGTATCTGATGCCTTAACAACAGCGGTCAGTAATAGAAATCAAACCAAAATTATCAACATAACAGAGTCAATCGATGAGATTTTAGATAACATTTGGACAGATAAAACGATTATACGTTATGAGACTCTGATGAAACATGAAATTGATATTACATTAGGTATTGTGGGTTTTTGTTTAGCAGGGCCAACAGGACTATTGGCTTCATTAGGGGTTCGTCTTGCTGATAGAGATAATTATATTGACAAATTTTCAGAATTGATTGCTCGAAATGCAGCCTCTCCATATTTAGCAACTATTCATGATTTTAAAAGGAAATATCGAATAATGTAACTCATAGTCTTCACAGTAATTTCATATTCCCCCAATACATGGTATGTGAAAAAGATGATACACCACGGAATGACCGGCTTCATGATATGCTGTTGCAATCAAATTTTTTATAGCAGTCATCTTACTTCTTTCTCCAGATATCAGGATATATCCCTGTTGCCCATTTTTTTTAATTAGTCCATTTGGTATCTATTGATTTCGGTTCTCTCTATGAAATCTACCATTGTTCTCTCTGGCTCCTGCCCTTGGGCTGGAATAATACTATATAG
>Ga0194039_1000732_pt1 | contig 18983 bp, 14 predicted proteins | sample JunL228m_MetaG_FD_148679 | JGI IMG/M metagenome (GOLD analysis project Ga0194039, IMG submission 148679) | Anoxic zone freshwater microbial communities from boreal shield lake in IISD Experimental Lakes Area, Ontario, Canada - Jun2016-L227-8m | ecosystem: Environmental > Aquatic > Freshwater >... | reverse complement strand
TCGTGCGAACGGAATACGGTTGCCACCGAGCACGGCGACCCTGCGACGGTTCGTTGTGGCCATCTGACGTACGTTAGCGAACGTGGCTTCCGACCTCGTTTCCCAGGTGATCACATCCGCGCCGGGGTCGTTCCTGGCCAAGCAGTTCGGCCTGCCGGCACCGGAGACGCTGCGCCGCTACCGGCCCGGCGATCCGCCACTGGCCGGCCCGCTGCTGATCGGCGGCGAAGGCCGACTGGCCGAACCACTGCGGGCAGCACTTACCGATGACTACGACATCCTCGGGAACAACCTCGGCGGACGGTGGGCCGACACCTTCGGTGGTCTGGTCTTTGACGCCACCGGCATCACCGATCCCATCGGATTGCGCGGATTGTTCGAGTTCTTCACCCCGCTGCTGCGCAACCTCGGGCCGTCGGCTCGTATCGTCGTGCTGGGCACCACCCCCCACGAGGTCACCGACGCACGCGAACACATCGCGCAGCGGGCCCTCGAGGGGTTCACCCGGTCGCTGGCCAAGGAGATGCGCCGCGGCGCCACTGTCGCACTGGTCTACGTCTCCCCCGGTGCCAACGCGGGAGCCACCGGTTGCGAGTCAACGATGCGGTTCATCCTGTCGGCAAAGTCCGCCTATGTCGACGGGCAGGTGTTTCACATCGGCGCCGCTGACTCGTCGGCGCCCGCGGACTGGAGCACACCACTGGCCGGCCGGGTGGGCATCGTCACCGGTGCGGCCCGAGGGATCGGAGCCACCATTGCCGAGGTGTTCGCCCGCGACGGTGCCCAGGTGGTGGCGATCGACATTGAGGATTCAGCGCGGGCCCTGGCGCAGACTGCGGAGCGGTTCGGAGGGACCGCACTGGCGCTCGATGTCACCGCACCCGACGCCGTCGAGAAGATCACCGCCCATCTCCGCGAACACCACGGTGGCCGAGCCGACATCCTGGTCAACAATGCTGGAATCACCCGCGACAAGCTGCTGGCGAATATGGATGAGGCTCGATGGGACGCGGTGGTCGCGGTGAATCTCCTTGCCCCGCTCAGGCTTACCGAAGGTTTGGTGGCCAACGGATCCATCGGCACCGGGGGCCGGGTGATCGGACTGTCGTCGATGGCGGGAATCGCGGGCAACCGGGGCCAGACCAACTACGCCACCACCAAGGCCGGCATGATCGGTATCACTACGGCATTGGCACCGTCACTGGCGGACAAAGGAATCACCATCAACGCCGTGGCTCCCGGATTCATCGAGACCGCAATGACTGCCGCGATCCCACTGGCTACCCGGGAGGTCGGCCGTCGACTCAACTCGCTGTATCAGGGCGGCCAACCCGTCGACGTCGCGGAGACCATCGCCTATTTCGCCAGCCCGGCGTCCAATGCCGTCACCGGCAACGTGATCCGGGTATGCGGCCAGGCCATGCTGGGGGCGTGATGGCGCTGAATAATCTTCTGCGTGCGGCCATCGGTTCGCTACCGCTGATTCCCCGCGGCGATCGGCTGCCGGATCGGATGCTCACCGTCGACGGCGTCGCGATAGACCGTGCAAACGTCGCCGCCTACGCCGCGATCACCGGCCTGCGCTACGGCGATACCGTGCCGCTGACCTATCCGTTCGTGCTGACCTATCCGGCGGTGATGGAGTTGGTCACCGGTTTCGACTTCCCCTTTGCCGCCATGGGCGCGGTGCACATCCAGAACCGAATCACCCGGCATCGGCCGATCGCGGTGACCGACACTGTCGGTATCTCCACGCGCGTCGAGAATCTCCGCGAACACCGCAGCGGTCTGCTGGTTGACGTCGTGAGCCGGGTGTCGGTCGGCAACGAGCCCGCCTGGGATCAGGTCACCACCTTTCTGCATCAGCAGCGAACCAGTCTGTCCGGGGATCCCAAGCCCGAGCAGCCGCCGGCGCAGAAACTGACGCCACCCAACTCCACTCTGCGAATCACACCGCGGCAGATCCGCCGCTACTCCTCGATAGGCGCCGACCACAACCCGATCCACACCAGTCTTCTGGGGGCAAAGGTGTTCGGTTTCCCACGGCCGATTGCACACGGGATGTTCAGTGCCGCAGCGGTTCTGGCCAATATCGAAGGACAGCTTCCTGACGCGGTCAGCTACGCGGTCAGGTTCGGCAAGCCGGTGTTTCTCCCGTCGGAACTCGGGGTGTACATCGACAGGGTAGAGCTGGGTTGGGATATCGCGCTGCGCGATCTGGCCAAGGGCCACCCGCACCTCACCGGATCGGTAAGGGCGCTCCCTTGAGGCCTCGCCAGAACAGGTTGATCAGCAGTTCGGCCGCCTCGTCGACATCGGCGTCACCGACACTGACCCGGGCCGCGACAGCCTCGCCGGCCCCCACCAGGGCTACCGCCATCATGTGAAAGTCGTTGTCCGGCTCAGGATTTCTGGTGCCGTTCTCCAGCAGCCGGGCCACCAGGTCGATGATCTTCTCCCGACCCTCCCGGATGGTCTGCGCGAATGCCTGTGAACTGGTTGCCTGGGTATAGAGCACGATCCACGACGCCCGGTTGGCATCGATGTAGTGCAACACCGACAAGATGGTGCGGCGCAGTAACTCATGCGGACTCTGTTTGAGATCGATGTCTGCGCGGACCACTTCCACGAAGCGGCTCAGTTCCCGGCTCAGACAGGCGGCGAACAACTCCTCCTTGGAGCCGTAGTACAGATAGAGCATCGGCTTGGAGATCTCGGCCGCCGCGGCGAGGGCGTCCATCGACGTCTCGTGGTAGCCGTTGACTGAGAACATCTGGACGGCGGCATCGAGCATCTGCTGCTCACGGACCGCTCGCGGTAACCGCTTGGTACCACCGGCTCCACCGGCCATGACTAGCCGCCGCAGCGAGCGCTGGGGCCCTTGATGCCGGCCATCCGCAGCACTGAACCCTCAACGGCAGGCAACGCCAACTCACCGGCATTGACCGCCTTCTCCAACCGGTCCAGCACCGCGGGAACCTCGGCGGTCGTGATCCACAGGGCCACGTCGGTACCGGCCTGCAGGGCACGCAGCACCGCCTCGGCCACCCCGTAGCGCGACGAGATCGCAGCCATGGACGACAGGTCGTCGCTGAAGATCGGTCCGTTGAAGCCGGGGCCGCCGTAGCCACCACTGCGCAGCAGGTTCACCGCGGCCGCACTGAGGCTGGCCGGGGTGTCACCGGTCAGTCCGGGCACCTCGAGATGGCCGATCATCACCGCGACCGGAGCCTCGGTGGTCAACGTGCGGTAGGGCACCAGATCACTTGTCATCAGAGCCGACAGCGGTGGGGTGGTTACCGCACCTGCGGTGTGCGAGTCACCGGAGCCGTGACCGTGGCCGGGGAAGTGCTTGAGCACTGGCAGAACGCCGGCGTCGCGTAGGCCGCGGGCGAACGCCCCCGCGTAGGTGGTGACCGTCGCGGGGTCGTTGGAGAATGAACGGTCACCGATGACGGTGTCGGCACCCTGGTTGGAGACGTCCACCACCGGAGCGAAGTCGACGGTGATGCCCAGGCCGCGCATCTGCTGACCGCGTGCCAGCGCCAAGTTGTAGACCTGCTCGGGCGTCTGGGTCTGGGCCAGGGTGCGCGCCGAGGGTGCCGCGCCGATCAGCGAGGACAGCCGTGATACCCGACCCCCCTCCTCATCGACGCTGACCGCCAGCGGCAGGGGCCCGATATTGGCGATGTCGTTGACGGTGCCGTCGTTCAGCATCGACAGGTCGGTCCAACTGCCGATCATGATGCCGCCGACGTGATAGTTGCTCACCACCGCTCGGGCGTCGGCCCCGTTCTTGATGCCGACCATCAGCAACTGGGCGAGTTTGTCGCGGGTCGACAGCGCTGCGACGTCACCGCAGAACGGCGGCGCCGGGGCAACTGGCGCCGGGACGGGCCCGGCCATCGCGGTGATGCCGTCGGACTGTCCGGAGCTGACCTCCGTGGTGGGTGCCGATGCGGTGCGCGAGGCCGGCGACGAGCAGGCCGCCAGCGCGAGTGGTACAGCCGTCAATGCCGCAATGGCGCGGACCGGGAGCAGGCGAATGACCATTCCCCCATGCTGTCATGGCCGTTACCGGAGTCCAACGCACCATCGGTGGGGCGCGCCTCCGTGCTAGGTTCACCAGCGGGGTTGATCTCGACCTGACCAGTTCCAGCGACCGCGAGGAGTGCCGATTATGACCCGGTTCGTCGTGCCGGCGGGAGCCTCCATTCTGGTCGGTCTGCTGCTCGGTGCGGCCTCGATATTCGGGGTGACCCTGATGATTCAGCAGGACACCAAGCCGCCCCTGTCGGCTGGCGACCCGGCGTCATCGGTGCTCAACCGCGTCGAGTACGGCAACCGCGGCTAACCTGAGCACCCTCGCCCCGCCCACGGCCGCGGCGGATACCACCATCGGATCGCCGCTGTCGCGTCGATGGTTGGCCGGGATCTTCCTGGCCGCGCTCGCACTGTGCTTCGTCTCCTCGCCCGGACTGATCGCCCCGGACACCAAACTGGATCTGACGGCGAACCCGTTGCGCTTCCTGGCCCGGGCCGCCGACCTGTGGAATAGCGACCTGCCGTTCGGTCAGGTGCAGAACCAGGCCTACGGGTACCTGTTTCCGCACGGGACGTTCTTTCTGCTGGGGCACGCGCTCGGGGTGCCCGGCTGGGTGACGCAACGTCTGTGGTGGGCGGTACTTCTCACGGCCGGATGCTGGGGGCTGGTGCGGGTAGCCGAGACCCTGGGCATCGGGACCCGCACGTCGCGACTCGTCGGTGCGGTGGCGTTCGCCCTCTCGCCTCGGGTGCTGACCACACTGGGGTCGATCTCCTCGGAGACGCTGCCCATGATGCTGTCGCCGTGGGTGCTGCTCCCGGTGATCCTGGCGCTCAAGGGCCACCCGCAGCCGCTGCGGACACTGGCCGCCCGGGCAGGACTCGCGCTGGCGCTCATGGGCGCGGTCAACGCTGTTGCCAGCGTGGCCGCGTGTCTGCCCGCCATCATCTGGTGGGCCTGTCATCGGCCCAACCGGGTGTGGCGCCGGTTCACCGCCTGGTGGGCACTGACCTCTGCGCTCGCCGTGACGTGGTGGGTGATCGCTCTGGTTCTGCTGCGCCGAGTCAGTCCGCCGTTCCTGGACTTCATCGAGTCATCCGGTGTCACGACCCAGTGGACATCGCTGACCGAGGTGCTGCGCGGAACATCCAGCTGGACGCCGTTCGTGGCGCCCGACACAACCGCGGCCTCGTCACTGGTGTCTCAGCCGGTTGCGGTGTTGGCCACCATCCTGGTCGCCGCCGGCGGACTGGCCGGACTCACATTGCGCTCGATGCCGGCTCGCGGTCGGTTGGTGACCATGCTGATCATCGGACTGGTGCTGTTGGGCGCCGGTTACTCAGGTGGCCTCGGCTCGCCGCTGGCTCATGCGGTTCAGACTTTCCTCGATGCGGCCGGGGCGCCGCTGCGCAACGTGCACAAGATCGAGCCGGCCGTCCGAATACCGGTGGTGCTCGGACTCGCTCATCTGCTGGGCCGAATCCCGTTGCCCGGCAGCGTCCCTCGGCCGGTGTGGGTCCGCGCCTTCGCCCATCCCGAGAACGATAGGCGAATAGCGGTGGGGATCGTCGTGTTGACCGCGCTGGCGGTCGCCACCTCGCTGGCCTGGACCGGTCGGCTCACCCCACCGGGGGCCTTCCGCGCCATCCCGGACTACTGGCACCAGACCGCCGACTGGCTCAGCGAGCAGGACACGAAGGGGCGGGTACTGGTGGTTCCCGGAGCTCCGTTCGCCAACCAGGTTTGGGGTAACACCCACGACGAACCGCTCCAGGTTCTGGGCGAATTCCCCTGGGGTGTGCGCGATTCCATCCCGCTGACGCCGCCGCAGACGATCCGGGCATTGGATTCGGTCCAGCGGCTGATCGCGGCGGGCCGGGGATCGGCCGGACTGGCCGACACTCTGGCCCGCCAGGGCATCTCCTATCTGGTGGTGCGCAACGACCTCGACCCTGATACCTCGCGCTCGGCGCGGCCGCTGCTGGTGCACCGGGCAGTGAGCGGTTCGCCGGGCCTGCAGAAGGTGGCGCAGTTCGGCGAACCGGTCGGGCCGGGAACCGTGGAGGGTTTCATCAGCGACAGCGGACTGCGGCCCCGCTTCCCCGCAATCGAGATCTATCGGGTCCGACCCGTCGGCACCGGCGATCCCGGTAGCCCCTATCTCAGTTCCGCCAATGAGATGGTGCGCGTCGACGGTGGCCCGGAGTCACTGCTTCGCATCGACGAACGTCGCCGCCTGCTCGGCCAGCCGCCGCTGGGACCCATACTGCTGACCTCCGACGCGCAACGGGCCGGACTGTCGACTCCACCCGGCCGCGGCGTGATCGTGACCGACACCCCGGCCGACCGCGAGACCGACTACGGCCGCGTCGACGACCATTCGTCGGCCATCCGGGCACCCGGCGACCGACGCGACACCTTCAACCGGGTGCCTGACTATCCGGCACCGGACGCCGCGCTGACACAGGGTCAGTGGTCAGGTGGTCGGCTGAGCGCCTCGAGTTCGTCATCGGATGCCACCGCGCTGCCCACGGTCGCGCCGGCGAGTTCCCCGGTTGCCGCGGTCGACTCCGACCCGGCGACGGCGTGGGTGTCCAACTCGCTGCAGCCGGCACTCGGACAGTGGCTGCAGATTGACTTCGACCACCCGGTCACCAACGCCACTCTCACCATCACACCGAGTGCCACCGCGGTCGGTGCCCAGGTGCGACGGATCCAGGTGTCGACCGTCAACGGCACCAGCACGGTGAGCTTCGATCAGCCGGGCATTCCGTTGACCGTAGCGCTGCCGTATGGCGAAACCCCGTGGGTCCGGATCACCGCGGTGGGCACCGACGACGGATCCTCCGGCGTGCAGTTCGGTATCACCGAACTGTCCGTGACCCAGTACGACGCATCCGGATTCGCCCATCCGGTCGATCTGCGCCACACCGTCGTCGTACCGGCACCGCCGAGAGGGTCCGAGGTGGCGGCCTGGGACCTGGGAGCAGAACTGTTCGGTCGGGACGGTTGTGCCGAGGCCGCCGACGACGTGCACTGTGCGGCCTCGATGGCGGTGGCACCCGAGGAGCCCGTGACGCTGAGTCGAACGCTGAGTGTGCCCACCCCGATCGACGTCACCCCGACCGTCTGGGTACGCGCCAGACAGGGGCCGCGCCTGGCGGACCTGATCGCCCAACCCGACCGCACCCGGACCCGCGGCGACGCTGACCTCATCGACGTCCAGGGATCTGCCTACGCGGCCACCGACGGTGACCCGCGCACCTCGTGGACCGCGCAGCAGAATGTGGTGCAGCGCGGCACCTCGCCGACGTTGACGATGACACTGCCCAGTCCCACTGCGGTAACCGGACTGCGGCTGATGGCCAGCGCATCAGAACTGCCCACCCATCCGACGATGATCGCCGTCGACCTCGGTGACGGCCCCCAGGTCCGCCGGCTCAGTACCGATGCCGGAGAGCAGACGGTGTCGCTCCACCCCCGGGTCACCGACACCATCCGGATCAGCCTGCTGGACTGGGATGACATCATCGACCGGACCGCGTTGGGTTTCGACCAACTCAAACCACCGGGCCTGGCCGAGGTCAGCGCGCTGGGTTTGGACGGTAAGCCGATCGCCCCCGCCGACGCTGAAACCAACCGCACCCGCACGATCGAGATACCGTGCGGCCAGGGACCGGTGATCGCGGTGTCGGGCCGGTTCGTGCAGACCTCGGTGTCGACGACGGTGGACGAGCTGTTGAAGAGCAATCCGATCGCCGCGCGGGCATGTGATCCGGCTCCGATTGCGCTTCGCGCTGGAACCCAGGAGTTATTGATCAGTCCCGGTCCGGCATTCATCGTTGACGGTGCACAGCTCAACGGACCGCTGGCAGCTGAAATCACCACGGCGCCAACGACTCCCGCACAGATCACTGGCTGGACATCTGACCGTCGGACGATCGAGGTGACACGATCACCCATCACCCGGGTCGTGGTGGTACCTGAAAGTGTGAACCCCGGCTGGGTCGCACACACACCGGACGACGCCACGCTGACGCCGGTGATTGTCAACGGCTGGCAGCAGGGTTGGGTGGTGCCCGCCGGCGCACAGGGCACCATCACCATGCGCTTTGAATCGAACTCCATCTACCGTGCCGGACTCATCGGCGGCCTTGCGCTGCTGCCACTGCTGCTGCTGCTCGCGCTGATACCGGCCCGCCGGCCGGTATCGCCGGAACATCCGGCCGCGCCCCGGTCGCCGGTCATCACGGCCGTAATCGGGTTGGTGGCCGCGGGCGCGGTGATCGCCGGGGTGGGAGGCATCGCGGTATTCGGCACGGCACTGATCACCGCCTACCTGCTGCGGCACCGACACCATCTTCTCGACCGGCTGACCCTGACTGTGGCACCGGCCGGACTGATCCTGGCCGGAGCCTTGCTCGCGCGGTACCCGTGGCGCTCAGTCGACGGCTACATCGGCCACTCCGCCTGGGTTCAACTGCCGGCACTGGTGGCCGTCGCGGCACTGGCCGCCTCGGTGCTGCCCGAAAAAGATCACACCGCAACCGCTGCGCCGTAGGGTGCGTCTCATGACGCAGCAGACCGAAGTGGAAACCGTTGGTGGCCGGATCGCGACCGCCGATCTGGGTGTCACGCTGATGCACGAGCATGTGTTCGTCCTGTCCCCGGAGATCATGGCGAATTACCCCGAAGGCTGGGGCGACGACCAGGCCCGCGAGGATGCCGCGGTCGAGAAGCTCAACGCACTCAAAGCGATCGGCGTGGACACCATCGTCGATCCGACCGTTGTCGGACTCGGCCGCTACATCCCCCGGATCCAGCGGGTAGCCGCCCGAACCGATCTGCAGATCGTGGTGGCCACCGGCGTCTACACCTACAACGACGTTCCGATGTACTTCCACTTCACCGGACCCGGCACCGCACTCAACGGGCCGGAAACCATGACCGACATGTTCGTGCGGGATATCACCGAGGGCATCGCCGACACCGGGGTGAAGGCGGCGATCCTCAAATGCGCGACCGACGAACCGGGGCTCACGCCCGGCGTCGAACGGGTGTTGCGCGCCGTCGCCCAGGCGCACCGCGCCACCGGGGTGCCGATCACCACCCATACCCACGCGCACTCCCGACGAGGCCTCGATCAGCAGCGCATCTTCACCGAGGAGGGCGTCGACCTCAGCCGGGTGATCATCGGGCATAGCGGCGACACCACCGATCTGGACTATCTGGCGGAACTGATCGCGGCTGGGTCCTATCTGGGCATGGACCGATTTGGTTTGGACAACATCCTCAGTTTCGATGACCGGGTCGACACCGTGGCGAAAATGTGTGAACGCGGCCACGCCGACAAAATGGTCCTGGCTCACGACGCGTCCTGCTTCATCGACTGGCTTCCGGAGGCCGCCCTGCCCGTTGTGCTCCCGAATTGGCACTACCTGCACATCCACAATGACGTGCTGCCGGCACTTCGGCAGCGCGGTGTCACCGAGGAACAGATCACCACGATGCTGGTGGACAATCCACGCACCATCCTCGGCCACCGAGGCGCCTACTAGTGGCGGACCTGGACTCGGTTGCACCGATCGGGACACAGATGAGCCAACTGGCAGCCGAGGCCCCGGATGCCCCGGCGGTCACGCACAACGGGCGCACTGTCACCCGCGGCCAGTTGGAGTCGATCACCAATCGGCTGGCCCGGGCTTACGCCGAACTCGGTGTGAGACAGGGCGATTACGTCACCATCGCCCTGCCCAACTCGATCGAATGGGTTCAGGCGGTGGTGGCAACCTGGAAACTCGGTGCCATTCCGCAACCGCTGTCGGCGAGGCTACCCGACACCGAGTACGCCGACCTGCTGGACCTGACGCCCCGAGCGCTGGTCGTCGGTCGGCCTGATCCGCGCGGGATGGTGAACTCGGTCGCCGGCGACTTCACACCCCGCACCGAGCTGTCGGAGGCCGAACTGCCCGAGGCGGTGTCGCCGTCGCTGAAGTCGATGGCATCGGGGGGAAGCACCGGTCGTCCCAAGCTGATCGAGGCGGGTAACGACGGCCGCTTTCAGGGCGCACTGGTGGCGGCGATGATGGGGAACCTACCGAGCGACACCCAGTTGGTGTCGGTGCCACTGAGCCATAACACCGGATTCACCTCGGCCACCATGGCGCTGGCGACCGGCCAGCACCTGGTGCTGATGAATCGTTTCGATCCGCTCGAGTTCCTGCGACTGATCACCGAATATCGGGTCAACTACCTGGCGACCGTGCCGACCATCATGCAGCGGTTGCTGCCTGTCTACCGCGCCGATCCGGGCGGCTTCGACCTGTCGTCGGTGCGGCGGTGGTGGCATCTGGCCGCGCCGTGCCCGCCCCATATCAAGGAAGCCTGGATCGAGATTCTCGGCCCGGAGGTGGTGTGGGAACTTTACGGCGGCACCGAACTTCAAGCGCTGACGTTCATCAGTGGCACCGAGTGGCTGAGCCATCGCGGGTCGGTAGGCCGGGTGGTGTCGGGAGAGATGAAGGTGCTCGACGACGACGGCAACGAATGCCCGCCGGATGCGGTCGGCGAGATCTATATGCGTCCTCGCCCCGGCAGCAGACCGACCTACCGCTACATCGGCAGCACCGCCAAAAACCGTGACGGTTGGGACTCGCTGGGCGACCTGGGCTGGTTCGACGCCGACGGATATCTGTACCTGGCCGACCGCCGGGTCGATATGTTCACCGTCGGCGGCCGCAACGTCTACCCGGCTGAGATCGAGAACGCACTGTCAGAGCATCCTGACGTGCTGTCATGTCTGGTGGTCGGTATCCCGCACGAGGACCTCGGACAGGTTCCACACGCACTGGTTCACACCCAGACGGACGAACTGGACGAAGCCCGCGTTATGGCTTTCGTGGCCGAGCGGCTCGCGGAATACAAGGTGCCGCGCAGCGTGGAGTTCGTTGACACCCCACTGCGCGATGACGCGGGAAAGGCGCGCCGCACCGCAGTCCGCGATGAGGTCATCGCGCGGCTAAAGGCTCAGGCGCGCTGACGTCAGCGCGCGATAACGGGTTCAGGCGCGTCGGTAACCGAACTGTCCAGCGGAGGCACCGGCACCGGCGGCCGTCCGTCTGCCCGGCCCAGTTCCGCCCGCCGGTATTCCCAGCGGCGCAACGCATTCCGGCACGGTGACTCAATCAGCGCATAACTGACCGCAGCCATGGCGAATCCAAGTACCAGCGTCAGAACAAGCACCACGAAGAAGTTTCCGTTGAACATGAACTTCCCCACCATCGGGAAAACCATAACCAGCGCCGCGAGATGCCAGACGAAAAGTCCGTAGGACCACCGGCCGAGAACCACCATGGCCGGGCTGCCCAGAATCCGGTGCGGGGTATCGGGACGGTCGAGTACCAGCGGGGCCAACAGCGCGCCGGCGACGACGGCCCCCATCGAGGTGCGCATCACGAACTGACCGAGTGTGGCCGGAACCAGATCCTTGGGACCGGCCAGTGGCGATGCTGAGATCAGGTAGGCCACCAACGCGATCGCGGTAATGGCCGGCCGGTTGCGGGCCAGCTTGTGCGCCCAGCCGATCGGGCTGACGGTCCACTCGGCGAGCAACATCCCGGCCGCGAACCAGGACGCGTAGGCCGGCGGCCAGTTGAGGAAGTTGACGCCCGCGGCGGTGTGGATCGGCAGCAACCCCCAGCCGAGGCTGATGACCGCCACCGCAGCGATCACCGGTACCCGGGCACGCAACGGCAACCGGTAGGCGAGCAAGGCCAGGATCGGCAGGGCCAGGTAGAAGCTGACCTCCACCGAGAGACTCCACATCTGGGTAAGTCCGGCGGTCAACGTCAGCGGTACGTACACCTGGGTGAGTGTCAGATTGGCGAACCACACGGTGGGGCTGGCGTGGTTGGCCTCGGGCAGCAGGGTCAGGATCACCACCACGGCGAACAGGTAACCCGGCAGGATGCGAACCAGCCGGGACCGCAGATAGTGGCCGGTGGCGGGCCGGTGGCGCAGTCCGCGTGCGGCCGCCGCGTGTCCGCGCCACAGCAGGAAACCCGACAACGCGAAGAACACCGCGACAGCCAGGTCGAAACGGTGCAGCAATCGGCCCACCACCGCGCCCGACGTGCCGGTTTGGAAGGCGACGTGGGTAAGCACCACCCCCATGGCCGCGCAAGCCCGCAGACCCTCGACTGCCGGCAGGAAGTTCCGGGTCCCACCGACCTGCTCGGACTCGGGTTTCATGCCAATCAGTGTGCCGGTGCCGACGTCCCCTGCGGTAGCGGGTGGAGCAGAATGCACGCGGCGGGCGGTTTGGGCCCCGTTTCTGCTGTTAGGGTCAATCCCGTTTACAGGACAGCCCATTACAGGACAGCCCGTCGTACGGATCAGCACTGAGGAGGCCGGGGCAGCGTGAACCGCGCAAGCGTGTTGCGTCTCGTGGCGTTGGCCGTCATGGGCCTAGGAGCCGCACTGCTGACCGCCGCAGTACTGCTGAGCACCTACACCGCCGGCAAGATCCAGAAGATCCCGCTCGACATCGACGAGACACTCGTCAGCAGTGGCACCGGGACGGCGCTGGATCCGGCCTCGCTGTCGGCAACACGATTCGTCATCGACAAGGACGTCCCACTGGTCTCCCAGCAGGCGATCACCGTCGAAGCCCCCGCCAATGCCCAGGTGGTGACATTGCAGGTGGGCACCTCCGTCCGGCGCACCGACAGGCAGCAGGAGAACGGACTGCTGCTGGCCATGGTCGACACCGTGACACTGAACCGCAGGACCGCACAGGCGGTGTCCGACGACGAACGTCCGGGCGGCTCGGTGCAGAAGCCACGCACCTTCGACGACGACAAGCCGTCGACCAACATCGCCCTGCCGCATGAGGGCCTGGCCTACCGGTTCCCGTTCAACACAGAGAAGAAGTCATATCCCTTCTTCGACGCGATCGCACAGAAGCCCTTCGACGCCAATTACGACGGCGAGGACGATGTGAATGGGCTGACCACCTACCGGTTCACCCAGAACGTCGGCTACGACGCCGACGGAAAGCTGGTCGACCCGATCAAGTACGCCTCGCTGTACGACCGAAACGAAGACGGAGAGGTCACTGCTCGGGCTGAACTGTGGGGCTTACCGGGCGACCCCTACGAGCCGATCACCATGACCCGGTTCTACGCCGCCCAGCGCACGTTCTGGGTCGACCCGGTAACCGGAGTTGTGGTCAAGGCGCAGGAGCACGCCAATCATTACTACGCGCGGGATCCGCTCAACCCTGAGATGGCACTGGCTGACTACAAGGTGACGTCCACCGAGCAGACCGTCGAGTCACAGGTGGCCGCAGCCCGCGACGAGCGTGACCGGGTGGCACTGTGGTCGCGCATCCTGCCGATCAGTTTCACCGCCGCGGGTCTGGTCGCTCTGGTAGGTGCGGGCCTGCTGGCGTGGTTCAGCGTGCGAGTCGAGTCGGCACTCGCCGGGCCCGGCGAGGACGATATCGAATTGGGAATCTTCGGTAAGGACGAGACCGGTCCCATGCCCGCCGCGCAGGCGCCGACCGAGAAGATCCCCACCCGGCGACCGGAGCAACCACCCGCGCAGCGGTGACATCGATGACCGTGGCGCGCCACCGAATACTGCGATGGGTGCCGTCGGGCTATGCCTTGGCGCTGACGCTGGCAGTGACTGCACCGGTGCTGACACCGGGGTACCTGCTGTTGCGGGACGCTGTTTCGACACCGCGTTCCTATCTATCCGACTCTGCGATCGGTCTCGGTGAAGCCGCCCCGCGCGCGGTGCCGCAGGACTTCGCCGTCGCGGTACTGTCGGCGATCCTCGACGGTGGTGTGGTCGTCAAAGCGATTCTGGTGGCCGGGCTGTTCCTGGCCGGCTGGGGTGCGGCCCGATTGGCGGCACAGCTGCTACCCGATGCCGGCATGCCCGGCCAGCTGGTCGCCGCGACGGTGGGGATCTGGAACCCCTATGTCGCCGAACGCCTGTTACAGGGTCACTGGAGCCTGTTGCTGGCCTACGGCGCCCTGCCGTGGGTGGCAGCGGCGGTGGTGCGGCTGAGAACCGGGCCGGCCGAACGCTCAGCATGGGCGGCGGTCGTCTTCTGGATCGCGTTGGCCGGGCTCACCCCGACCGGCCTGATGCTGGCGGCCACCGTCGCACTGGTGTGCCTGGCGGTTCCCGGGGACGGGGTCGACCGGATACGTTGCGGCGCTGCGATAGTGGTCGTCGCCGTGCTGGCCGCGCTGCCATGGCTGACGGCCTCGGCGCTGGGCGGCGCATTGGGTGGATCCCAGTCCGCGGGGCTGGCGCCATTCGCAGCGCGGGCCGAACCGGGTCTGGGTACCCTCGGCAGTCTGGCCGGTCTGGGCGGCATCTGGAATGCCGAGGCGGTACCGCATTCGCGGACAACGGTATGGGCGTTGGTGGCGACAGTGGTGCTGCTGACGGTGGTGGCATGCGGGATTCCCGCACTGCTGCGCCGTCCGGCGGTGAAGCCGCTGGTGGTTCTGGCGGCGGTGAGCGTGCTGGTGGTAGCGGCGATGGCCACCGGGCCGGGCCTGGCGCTCTCGCGTGCGCTCGTCGACGGTGTGCCTGGATTGGCGGTGCTGCGCGATGGTCAGAAATGGGTGGCGTGTGCGATGCCGGGCTACGCACTCGCCGGTGCCGGCGCAGTAATCACCCTGCGCCGTTGGATGAAGCCCGGTGTCAGTGCTGCGGTGTGCGCCGCCGCGGCGATCGCCGTGCTGCCCGACCTCGCCTGGGGAGTCGGGGGACATCTCGCTCCGGTGCACTATCCGCAGGGTTGGGCCGCGGTCGCAGCCAGGATCAACACCGATCCGCAGAATGTCGCGGTGCTACCGCCGGAAACCATGCGGCGATTCGACTGGGCGGGGCCGGCACCGGTACTGGACCCGCTGTCTCGGTGGGTTCGGGCCGATGTTCTGTCCACCGGTGATCTCATCGTGTCCGGGCGCACCGTCACCGGCGAAGGTGACCATGCCCGCGAGGTGTACCGATTGCTGTCGGAAGGCGCCGATCGCGCGACATTGGCCGCGGCCGGGGTGGGCTGGGTGGTCACCGAGTCCGGGGCTCAGTCACTTGCGCAACTGCCGGTCGACTATTCCGATGGTGATCTGACGCTGTATCGGGTCGGCGGTATGAGTCCGGCTGTACCGCAGTGGAAACGGGAGGCGGCGATGGTGGCCCACCTGATCTGGGCGGGGATGCTCGTTTTCAGCGCCACGGTGCTGGCCGTTACGACGGTGAGACGGCGCCCTTAGTCCTCAGAGTGACCGTGGCGCCGACGGTAATCCTCGCGTAGCTGGGAATCACGTTGTCGGTCCGCCTCGTCGACGAGTTCGGGATCGAGGCCGTGCTGACGCAACCGGTGGGCGCGCCAGATCTTGTCCAGGGCATGGGCGAAGTAGATGCAGGGGAGAAGTAACAGTGCCGACATCGCCAGATGCATGCCGAGGGTGGCCGGGATCAGCCACAGCGGCGTGATGACCAGCACCGCCGGAATCGTGACGCGAATGAGGTTGCGCCGCCGCGCACCCTTCCCGGCCAGATCGGTACGCACCCAGTCGTCGTACTCGGCGGGCAGCACCTTGCCGTAGCAGTAGGCGATGTACTCCCCCAGCCCGGGACGTGCAGCGTGCACCTAGATCACTCCGCTGACGCGGCCGCCGGCGTGAACAGTCTCCAGCACACTGCTCATCGCCGCCGCGCTCTGTGGCCAGGAGAACTCCTGGCTGCGCGCCGCGGCCTTGGCGCCGAGCTCCGCACGCAGTACGGCATCACCGAGAAGTTGCTCGAGACGCCAAACCAGTTCGTCGTGGTCGTCGACCAGCAGCCCGGTCACCCCGTCAACAACGGAATCGTTAAGGCCACCGGAGGATCGATAGCCGATGGTCGGTACGCCGTGCTGGGCCGCCTCGATGACGGCCAGGCCCCAACCTTCCTTGGCCGACGGCAGCACATGAACCCAACAGCGTTGCACCACAGCGTGTTTGGTGGTGTCATCGACGTGGCCGTGGAAGGTGACAGCATCGGCGATTCCCAACTGTTCGGCATGCTGAACCAGGTGGTCCTGCCACCAGCCGCCGCCGATAACGTCGAGGTGCAGGTCCGGCATCCGGGCGCGCAACACCGCAACGGCATCCAGAGCGTCCTCGATCCGCTTATGCGGCACCAGACGAGACAGCACCACCGCCCGCGGGGTCGCCGACCGCGGGCCGATCAATGTGTCCGGCGGTGCCTCATCGAGGCCATTGCGGACGATGGCGACCCGGTTCGCGTCGACACCGAGATCGGTGAGGTCGCGTGCTGACGGCAGCGATACCGTGACGTACTGGTTGTTGCGGTGCAGCAGTGGCGACAGTCGGGACTCCACAAACCAACCGAACCGGGCCAGGAATCGTCCGGCAACCGGCCATTGATCGCGGTGGCAGTGATGCACCAGCACAACGACCCGGCGCCCGAAAGCCAACCGCGCCAGGAACGGCAGGCCGTTCTGACTGTCGATCACCACATCGGGGCGCGAGTGCCGCAGCGGACCGAGCCCAAGCCGGGCGGCCACCATGGCCAACCCGGCCCAGATATAGACGGTGTAGTGCCCACCGCCGCGGCTGATCCGCACCCGATCGATGATCTCCCGGCTCGGTGCACCGTCGTATTGGGCGGTTCGCAGGGTGACGTCGATTCCCGATTCCGCCAGCAGTGCGCCGATACGTTGGAGGTAGGTCTCACTGCCTCCGCCCTGGGGGTGGCCGGTGTCGCGCCAGCACAGCAGCAGCACTGAGCGGACGGGAGCGGGCATCCGGCCAGCTTATATCTGGCAGGGTGAACGTTGATGGCCGTCACCGACCTGTTCGCCCGGCGGGCCACCCTGGCCCGATCCACCCGGTTGCTCGCACAGTTCCGGTACGAGCAAAGCGACCCGGGCCGCTTCTACGGTGCTCTGGCCGCCGACACCGAGGCTATGGTCGCCGATCTGTGGCGGGCAAGCCGGTCCTCGGACCACCGTGGCTGCACCATCCTCGACGTCGGCGGGGGTCCGGGTTATTTCGCGAAGGCGTTCACCGAAACCGGCTGGAGCTACGTCGGCGTCGAACCCGACCCGGCCGAGATGCACGCCGCCCATGCGGCTCGCGGCGGGCCGGGCACCTTCGTCCGGGCATCGGGGTTGGCGCTGCCGTTCGCCGACCACAGCGTCGACGTGTGCCTGTCGTCGAATGTCGCCGAACACCTGTCGCAGCCGTGGCAACTGGGCGCGGAGATGCTGAGGGTCACCCGGCCGGGAGGTCTGGCGATCCTGTCCTACACGGTGTGGCTGGGACCCTTCGGTGGCCACGAGACCGGCCTGTGGCACTACCTCGGCGGGTCGCGAGCGGCCGCGCGCTACGCCCGACGCCACGGCCGTCGACCCAAGAACGACTACGGGTCGTCACTGTTCGCCGTCTCGGCCGCCGACGGTCTGCGCTGGGCCGACTCCACCGGCGCACTGGTGGCCGCATTCCCCCGCTACCACCCCCGATGGGCGTGGTGGCTGACCTCGGTGCCCGGTGTGCGGGAGTTTCTGGTGAGCAATCTGGTGGTGGTCCTGCAATCACCGACTGAAACAGGTTCTCGTCGCCGCTTCTGATCGGTACTGTTGCGACCATGACGCAGACCGCCTACAAGACCGAATACGACAAGCTGTTCATCGGTGGCAAGTGGGTCGAGCCATCGACCGCTGATGTCATCGAGGTGCATTCGCCGGCCACCGGCGAGTACGTCGGCAAGGTGCCGATGGCCGCCGCCGCCGATGTCGATGCCGCCTGTACCGCCGCGCGCAAGGCTTTCGACGAGGGCCCGTGGCCGCGGATGACACCCGGCGAGCGCCAGGCAGTGATCGCCAACGCGGTCAAACTGATCGAGGATCGCGACGACCTGTTCAAGTTCCTACTCAAGGCCGAGACCGGCCAACCACAGATGATCGTCGACATGATGCAGTACGGGGCGGCGATCTCGGGCCTGCAGTACTACTCCACCGCCGCGGACAAGTTCACCTGGTCGGACATCCGCGACGGCATCTACGGCCAGACGCTGGTGCTGCGCGAGCCCATCGGCGTCGTCGGTGCGGTGGCGGCCTGGAACGTCCCGCTGTTCTTGGCGTGCAACAAGCTTGGCCCGGCACTGCTCGCGGGGTGCACCATGGTGCTCAAGCCCGCCGCCGAGACCCCGCTGAGCGTCAACGCGCTCGCGGAGGTATTCGCTGAGGCCGGGCTGCCCGAGGGTGTGCTGTCGGTGGTGCCCGGTGGGGCTGAGACCGGACGAGCGCTGACTGCCAATCCGCTGGTGGACAAGTACACCTTCACCGGTAGTTCCGCGGTCGGCAAAGAGGTCGGCAAGCTGGCGGCCGAAAAGCTCAAGCCGTGCACGCTGGAATTGGGCGGCAAGTCCGCTGCGATCATTCTCGAGGACGCCGACATCGACTCCACCCTGCCGATGCTGCTGTTCGCCGGTCTGATGAATTCCGGTCAGGCCTGCGTGGCGCAGACCCGGATCCTGGCACCGCGGTCACGCTACGAGGAGATCGTCACCAAACTCGCTGCGGCGGTGGCGGCGATGCCGGTGGGCCTGCCCGACGATCCGGGTGCTTTCATCGGGCCGCTGATCACCGAGAAGCAGCGCGAGCGCGTTGAGGGCTACATCAAGAAGGGGATCGACGAAGGCGCTCGACTGGTCACCGGCGGCGGGCGTCCCGAGGGTCTCGACAGTGGCTACTTCGTGTCGCCGACGGTCTTCGCTGATGTCGACAACTCCATGACCATCGCCCAGGAGGAGATCTTCGGGCCGGTGCTGTCGGTGATTCCCTATGACACCGAGGAGGACGCGATTCGGATCGCCAACGACTCGGCCTACGGCCTGGCCGGCA
>Ga0194039_1000731_pt1 | contig 18994 bp, 20 predicted proteins | sample JunL228m_MetaG_FD_148679 | JGI IMG/M metagenome (GOLD analysis project Ga0194039, IMG submission 148679) | Anoxic zone freshwater microbial communities from boreal shield lake in IISD Experimental Lakes Area, Ontario, Canada - Jun2016-L227-8m | ecosystem: Environmental > Aquatic > Freshwater >... | reverse complement strand
GGTGATCAGGTACACGTTGCCGTCGTAGTCGACCCGGCCGAAGCGTCGCGGATCACTGACCGGGATCACCGCCACCGGGTGCGGTGCGGCATGCGCCCGCGGCGCAGGCCGGGGGCCGGGACGCGGAATCGGCCGTACGGGTGCGCCGCCGCCACCGTGCTGGGGTTCGCCGTCTTCCTCGCCGGTCGTCATCGCTGGGCCTCCCTGCCCTTCACGCGGCGTTTGCCGCGCACCTGCCGCGCAAAGCGGCTCCACTACTGCACCCGAGACACATCCGAGCGTATTGAACCAGTTCGGCTGCGTAAACGTGCCGAATTCGCGCCGGGGGCTAGCGTGGGGACGTGCTCACAGCGATCGCGTTGACGCCGTCGGCGCCGGTGCTGGTGCCCGAACTCGCCGGTGGCGCATCGCAGGAAGTGGCGCAGATCCGCGACGGTGCCCTGCGTGCCGCGAGGATGCTGCCCGACCGGTGGATCGCCGTCGGGGTGGGCGACGACGACGCGGTCATCGGTCCCGGGGTCGCAGGCTCGTTCGCCGGTTACGGGTTCGACGTGCCGGTGGCGCTGGGTCCCGACGTCACTGAGGCCGCCCGCGTGCTGCCGCTGTGCGCGCTGTTTGCGGGATGGTTGCGCGGTCAGGTCAACCCGCGCGCCAGCGTGCAGGTGCGGGTGCTGGCCGCCTCGACGCCGGACACCGCCGCCACCGAGCGCGGTCGCGAGTTGCGCGAGGAGATCGATCGGGCCGGCGAGCCGATCGGTGTGCTGGTCGTCGCCGACGGTGCCCTCACACTGACGCCGGCCGCACCCGGCGGCTACGACGCCGACGCCGCAGAGGTTCAGCGCCGGCTCGACGAGGCGTTGGGGAGCGCTGATGTCTCGGCGTTGCGAAACGTCTCCGACACCGTCTCCGGGCGGGCCGCCTACCAGATGCTCGCCGGACTCGCCGGCGGAACACACTGGTCTGCCGCCGAATTCGCCCGCGACGGCCAGTACGGTGTCGGCTACTTCGCCGGTGTGTGGACGCCGGCGTGATCCGGCCGATCGCGATCGTCGGCCCCACCGGGACCGGCAAGTCGCAGCTGGCGCTGGAGGTGGCCGAACGCCTCGGCGGCGAGATCGTCAACGCCGACGCCATGCAGCAGTACCGCGGCATGGACATCGGCACCGCGAAACTGCCACCTGCCCAACGGCGTGGCATCCCGCACCATCGGCTGGACGTTCTCGAGGTCACCGAGACCGCCACCGTGGCCGGATATCAGCGGGCGGCGGTGTGCGACATCGAGGACATCGCATCGCGGGGTGCGGTGCCGGTCATCGTGGGAGGCTCGATGATGTACGTCCAGTCACTGATCGATGACTGGGCCTTCCCGGCCACCGATGCCGCGGTCCGTACCCGATGGGAACAGCGGCTCGCCGAGTTGGGTGCGGCGGCGCTGCACGCCGAGTTGGCCCGGCGCGACGCCGATGCGGCGGCCTCGATCCTGCCCAGTGACGGTCGAAGAATCGTGCGGGCACTCGAGGTCGTGGAGGTGACGGGGCGGCCGTTCGCCGCATCCGCCCCCGTCATCGGCGCGCCGCGGTGGGACACCGCGATGGTCGGTCTGGACTGGGAGACATCCCGACTCGACGAGCGTCTGCACGCCCGCACCGAGGCGATGATTGAGGCCGGACTCACCGGTGAGGTCGAGGCGCTGATCCGGCGCGGTCTACGCGGCGGTGTCACGGCATCGCGCGCACTGGGGTATTCGCAGCTGCTCGACGCGCTCGACCGGGGCGGCGGTCCGCAGGAGATCGAGCGGGCCGCGCAGGAGACCTTCATCGGCACCCGGCGCTACGTGCGCCGGCAGCGCTCCTGGTTCCGCCGTGATCATCGCATCCGATGGCTCGACGGAGCGGGGTCCGGCCTCGCTGACGCGGTGATGGCCGCTTACCGCCACGTATCCTCAACACCGTGATGTTCGCCAAGGGGCACGGCACGCAGAACGACTTCGTTCTGTTGCCTGACCTGGCTGCGCGGCTGGACCTCGCGCCGTCAGCGGTCGCCGCACTGTGCGATCGCCGCCGCGGGCTTGGCGCCGACGGGGTGCTGCGGGTCACCAGGGCGACGGCGGCTCGCGACGCCGGGGTGCTGAGCCGGCTCCCGGAGGGCGTCGACGGCGACGACTGGTACATGGACTACCGCAACGCCGACGGATCGGTTGCCGAGATGTGCGGCAACGGGGTCCGGGTGTTCGCCCACTATCTCAAGGCCGCCGGACTCGAGCAGCGCGACAGCTTCGTCGTCGCCTCGCCTGCCGGTCCGCGTCCGGTGGTGGTGCACCGCGCCGACGACGTCAGCGCCGACGTGACGGTGGAGATGGGGAAGGTGAACCGGCTCGGGACCGGCAGCGCCACCATCGGCGGGCGCGTGGTGACCGGAATGGCGGTCGACGTCGGCAATCCGCACCTCGCCTGCGTCGACCCCACTCTCACCGAGCGCGCGCTTGCCGATCTCGACGTCGCCGCCCCGGTGGGGTTCGACCGTGAGCAGTTCCCCTCGGGGGTCAACGTCGAGATCCTGACCGCACCGGCGGATGGGACGGTCTCGATGCGGGTGCACGAGCGCGGTGTCGGAGAGACCCGCTCCTGTGGAACCGGGACGGTGGCCGCCGCGGTCGCCGCACTCGCCCATCTCGGCGCCGCGACCGGCACGATGAGGATCCGGGTGCCCGGCGGTGACATCGACGTCGAGATCGCCGAGACCACCAGCCATCTGCGCGGTCCCTCGGTACTCGTCGCCCGCGGCGAGATCGCCGAGGCGTGGTGGGCCGCCCAGCACGGCGAAGACAGTTCATGACCACTCCTGACAAGCCGCTCAGTCACGAGGATCAACCGAGTGCGGGCGAACTCGCGCTGCAGGACCGCGCCGCTCTTCGCCGTGTCGCCGGGTTGTCCACGGAGTTGGCCGATGTCTCCGAGGTCGAGTACCGGCAGCTGCGGCTCGAGCGGGTGGTGCTCGTCGGCGTCTGGACCGAGGGCAGCGCCGCCGACGCCGACGCCAGCCTCGCCGAACTCGCCGCGCTGGCGCAGACCGCCGGTTCGGAGGTGCTCGAGGGCATAATCCAGCGCCGCGACAAACCCGACCCGGCCACCTACATCGGCTCCGGCAAAGCGGCCGAACTGCGGCAGATCGTCGTCGCGACGGGTGCGGACACCGTCATCTGCGACGGCGAGTTGAGCCCCGCTCAGCTGACCGCGCTGGAGCGTGTGGTGAAGGTGAAGGTCATCGACCGAACTGCGCTGATCCTCGACATCTTCGCCCAGCACGCCACCAGCCGGGAGGGCAAAGCCCAGGTCTCACTGGCTCAGATGGAGTACATGCTGCCGCGGCTGCGCGGCTGGGGTGAGTCGATGTCGCGCCAGGCCGGCGGGCGCGCCGGCGGCAGCGGCGGTGGTGTGGGCCTGCGTGGTCCGGGGGAGACCAAGATCGAGACCGACCGGCGCCGCATCCGCGAGCGGATGTCGCGGTTGCGGCGGGAGATCAAGGATATGAAGCGTGTGCGAGACACGCAGCGCAGTCGTCGTCTGCACAGCGACGTGCCGTCCATCGCGATCGTCGGCTACACCAACGCCGGCAAGTCGAGCGTTCTCAACGCCCTGACCGGTGCGGGTGTCCTGGTTCAGAACGCGTTGTTCGCCACCCTGGAGCCGACTACGCGGCGCGGCGAGTTCGACGACGACCGGCCCTTCGTCATCACCGACACCGTCGGATTCGTCCGGCACCTGCCGACTCAGCTCATCGAGGCGTTCCGCTCCACACTCGAAGAGGTAGTCGACGCCGACCTGCTCCTGCACGTCGTCGACGGCTCGGATACCAACCCGATGGCGCAGATCGACGCGGTGCACGCGGTGATACGTGAGGTCCAGGCCGACCACCACCGCGCTCCGGCACCGGAGTTGCTGATCGTCAACAAGATCGACGCCGCCGATGAACTCACCCTCGCGCAACTGCGTCGTGTGCTGCCGGGTGCACTGTTCGTCTCCGCCCACACCGGCGAGGGCATCGACCGGCTCCGGGCTCGGCTGGGCGAGTTGGTCGAGCCTCGTGAAGTCACCGTGGATGTGACGATCCCCTACGGTCGTGGCGACCTGGTGGCACGGTTGCACAGCGACGGCCACGTCGACGCCACCGAGCACACCGAGGACGGCACCCGCGTGAAGGCCCGCGTGCCCGCCGCACTCGCCGCGCGCCTTCGGGACTTCTCGAGCCGTTAGATCCGCACGGCGGCCACTCCGGGGTGACGGCCATCACAGACCGCAGCGCCGGATCGCGGTGGTCAACCAACCGCCCGGTTGGTTATTCTCGGGGCAGAGCCGTCACTCGATCACTCAGCGCCATTCCAGGAGGACCCGTCATGGCCAATGCCGTCAAGTACACCCGCACGATCTTCGAACCCGAGCACGAGTTGTTCCGGGAGTCCTTCCGCGCGTTCCTCGACAAGCACGTGAAGCCGTACCACGACCAGTGGGAGAAGGACAAGATCGTCGACCGCGGTGTGTGGCTCGAGGCCGGTAAGCAGGGCTTCCTGGGCATGGCGGTGCCCGAGGAGTACGGCGGCGGCGGCGACTCGGACTTCCGCTACAACACCATCGTCGTCGAGGAGACCGTCGCCGGCCGCTACAGCGGTCTGGGCTTCGCGCTGCACAACGACGTCGTGGCGCCCTATCTGCTGGATCAGACCAACGACGAGCAGAAGGCACGCTGGCTGCCGCAGTTCTGCACCGGCGAGATGATCACGGCCATCGCGATGACCGAACCCGGCACCGGCAGTGACCTGCAGGGCATCAAAACGCGGGCGGTGCGCGAGGGCGACCACTACGTTCTCAACGGGTCCAAGACCTTCATCACCAACGGCATCAACGCCGACCTGGTGATCGTGGTGGCGCAGACCAATCCCGAGAAGGGCGCGCAGGGCTTCTCGCTGCTGGGTGTCGAGCGTGGAATGCCCGGATTCGAGCGCGGCCGCCACCTGGACAAGGTGGGCCTGGACGCCCAGGACACCGCCGAGTTGTCGTTCACCGACGTGAAGGTGCCGGTGGAGAACCTGATCGGCGAGGAGGGCATGGGGTTCATCTACCTCATGCAGAACCTGCCCCAGGAACGCCTGTCCATCGCGATCATGGCGGCCGCGGCAATGGAGGCGGTCCTCGAGGAGACCATTAACTACGTGAAGGAACGTAAGGCATTCGGCAAACCGATCGGCTCATTCCAGAACAGCCGTTTCCTGCTTGCTGAATTGGCCACCGAGGCCACCGCGGTGCGAATCATGACCGACGAATTCATCCGGCTGCACCTCGAGGAAAAACTGACCGCCGATCAGGCCGCGATGGCCAAATGGTGGACCACCGAGGCGCAGGTCAAGCTGATCGACCGCTGCCTGCAGTTACACGGCGGCTACGGCTACATGCGTGAATACAACGTTGCCCGGGCCTTTCTCGACGCCCGGGTGCAGACCATCTACGGCGGCACGACCGAGATCATGAAGGAGATCATCGGCCGCAGCCTGGGCGTCTGATCGGCGGAGAAAACGGACACATAAGTCCGGTTTCGGTTCAATTCGGATTTCGTCTCGATTAGGAATCCAGCCCTCAGTCTCGCCGCGTGTCGTGGTTAGCTGTCGCGGGATCAGCAGTCATATTTGACGTGGCAGTTTCACTGAAATGGACGCGGGAGACAACGCATGACGCCGCTTGGACATGCTCGGCCGGCACAGAGGCCCGCGCCGAGGGCGATGGGGCGTTTCGTCCTGGCGGCGGTGGCCACCGCCGCTACGGCAATTCTGGTGGTTCCCACTGCTCTGGCCTCACCGGAAAGCGATGCGGCCGACGCGATCAACAACGCGTGGAACGCCGCCGGCGGCTCCGGCTCGCCGGTGGGCAGTCAGGATGGCGAGGTCTACTCGGTCGGCACCGGCTACGGCCAGAAGTTCACCGACGGCAAGATCTTCTTCACTCCCGACGCCGGCGCGCATCTGATCTACGGTGCGATCCTCGACAAGTACGAGTCCCTCGGCGGGCCCGGCGACAGCGACCTCGGCTTCCCGAACATCAATGTGGTGGTCGGTCTCGTGAGTCCGGACAGCCGTGTGAGCACCTTCGACGCCAGTGACAAGCCCGCCATCTTCTGGACGCCCGACTCCGGCGCCTGGGCCGTTCGCGGCGCGATCAACGCCGCCTGGGACAAGCTCGGCGGATCGGCGGGCACCCTGGGGGTGCCGGTGGAGGACGAGCGCTACGACGGCGACGTCGTGAGTCAGAAGTTCACCGGCGGTGAGATCTCCTGGAACCGTGCCACCAACACCTTCACCACCGATCCGGCCGGGCTGGCCGACTCGCTGGCCGGGCTCGAGGTGCCCCTGGATCCGACCACGCTGATCAACCTGGCCTGGCGCTCCACCGGCGGACTGGGCGGGCCACTCGGTGCACGTCAGGGTGAGCAGGCCACCATCGGCGACAACGGCGCAGCCCAGGGCTACGCCGGCGGCAAGATCTTCTACTCGCCGCAGACCGGCGCCCACGCCGTGACCGGGGCGATTCTCTCGAAGTACGAGTCCGCCGGCGGCGCGACCGGTGATCTCGGCTACCCCGTCGGCGCAGAGACCGAGGGCGGGGTGCCCAACAGCCGGATCAACGTCTTCAGCGCCCCCGACAAGCCGATCATCTTCTGGACCCCGGACAGCGGTGGGGTCATCGTGCGCGGCGCGGTCAACGCCGCCTGGGACAAACTCGGCGGCGCGACCGGCACACTCGGAATCCCCACCGAGGATCAAACCGTCAACGGCGACATCGTCACCCAGAAGTTCAGCGGCGGCGAGGTCTCGTTCAACCAGGCGACCAAGGAGTTCAGCACCAAACCCGCCGAACTCGCGGCCGATCTCAAGGGCCTGGAGTTGCCCGATGCGGTCGCCCAGACTCCGGCCGGCTCGGGATCGACGTCCGGATCGCCGAAGGCGTCGTGGCACTGGTGGTGGCTGGCGATCATTGTGCCGCTGCTCGCGGTGCTCGGCCTGCTCGTGGCGCGCGCCGCGCGCCGCGGCGGCGAGGACGGGACGGGCAGCGAGTCCGCCTACAGCTTCGACGGCGATGAGGATGCCATCGACACCGCACCGACGCGTATCCCCACCGAGGCCGAACTTGCCGGCTTCTCCTCCGCCGATGACGACTGGACCCGACGTTCGGGATCAGGACGACACTCCGCCGATACCGCCGACGGGCCCGCACCGTGGCAGGTCGATCTCGATGAGCTGCCTCCGCCTCGGCGACGCCATGCCGTCGACGATGACCTGTGGGATTCCGAACCCCGATTCGATTGGGGCGCACCGGAATCCGGTGAGGATATCCAAGAAGTCATCATCGAGACCCAGACCGTGACGCAGACCTTTGAGGTCGGCGACTCCGGCGAGGCGGGCGACGGGGGAGAGCCGTGGCGCCCCGCTATCCACCTGCCGCTGGCCGACCCCTATCAGCCGCCCGAGGGCTACCACATCAAGGCCAACACCCATTCCGGGCTGTACTACACACCCGAGTCGGAGTTGTACGACAACACCGTCCCGGAGGTGTGGTTCGCCAGCGAGGACGTGGCACAGGCCAACGGCTTCATCAGGGCGCCGGAATAAACAGGGCGCCGGAGTAAGTCGGCCGCTTGGCGCTAAATCTTGCGGATCACCGTGACGATCTTGCCGAGGATGGCCGCGTCGTTGCCGGGGATCGGATCGAACGCGGGGTTGTGCGGCATCAGCCACACCTGGCCGCCGGTGCGTTTGAAGGTCTTCACCGTGGCCTCCCCGTCGATCATGGCCGCGACGATGTCGCCGTTGTCGGCGACGCTCTGCTGACGGACGACCACCCAGTCGCCGTCGCAGATCGCCGCGTCGATCATCGATTCGCCGACCACCCTCAGCAGGAACAGCGAGCCTTCGCCGACGAGCTCCTTGGGTAGCGGAAAGACGTCCTCGACGGCCTCCTCGGCGAGGATCGGGCCACCCGCGGCGATCCGGCCGAGGACCGGCACGAACGTCGGCTCGGGCAGGACGTCACTGCCGGCCACGTCGGTGGTCACCGCTGTGGCGACGTCCTCGGACCCGCGGACGTCGACCGCCCGCGGACGGTTGGGGTCACGCCGCAGATAGCCCTTGCGCTCCAGGGTGCGCAGTTGATGGGCGACCGATGAGGTCGAGGTCAGGCCCACGGCGTCGCCGATCTCCCGGATGCTGGGCGGATAGCCCCGGCTGGTGACCGAGGCCCGGATCACCTCGAGGATCGTGCGCTGACGTTCGGTCAGCCCGGATCCGACCCGCTGAGACGTGCTTGCCGTGGCTGACGTGGGTTTTTCCGTGCCAGAACGCTCTTTCATGGCGCTGAATGTAGCCCGGATCCAGGCGAATATCAAACATGTGTTCGAGCGTGTCGCGGTACCGGCGCCGGGACGGGGGAGAAGTCGGGCGGATGTGTCGGTGGCCGCATTTACCGTGAGACACGCTCGATCAGATGTTCGGACATTCGAACATGTGGTCGAGTAATATTCGAACACAGAAGCGAACGATCGCTCACGAGGGAGGAGCCGCCATGACGGTGATCGACGATCGACGGTTGGCCGGAGGGGTCCACCGGGATCCGCGACAGGACTCACCGACGGCCGGGAAGCCGGTGACCCGGCGGCCGCGGGCGATGCGGCCCGGCCCGGCCCGTCCTGCGACGGCGCCGCTGCACTATCGCGGTCACGCGGTGGCGGTGTCCCGGGCGCCGCATGCGCGCCGGCCGGTGTCCGCGCGGGTGACGGTGGCCCTGGCCGGACTCACGGCCCTGATCACACTGTGGCTGGGAACGCTGGCGCAGTTCAGCGGTGAGCGGGGAACCGCCGTCGCCGTCCCGGAGCGGCTGGCCGTCGTGCAGGTGCAGGCCGGGGAGACGTTGCAGCAGATCGCCCGCCGGGTGGCGCCCGACGCGCCGTCGGGTCAGGTCGTCGACCGCATCCGCGATCTCAACAAGCTCGACTCGGCGTCGGTCGACGCCGGGCAGACGCTGATCGCCCCCCTCGCCTGAGCCGCCCGCAGCCCTGACGCAGGTGGGGGGTAGGGCAGGGCCGCAGGTAGGCTCCATGTCGACCGCGGCGTCACTTCACGGCGGGAGGCAGCAGGCGCTCATGCACTGTCCGTTCTGCCGTCATCCGGATTCCCGCGTGGTCGACTCCCGCGAGACCGATGAGGGGCAGGCGATCCGTCGCCGGCGCTCATGCCCGGAATGCGGCCGGCGATTCACCACCGTCGAGACCGCCGTCCTGGCCGTCGTCAAGCGCAGTGGGGTCACCGAGCCGTTCAGCCGGGAGAAGGTCATCAGCGGTGTGCGTCGCGCCTGTCAGGGCCGCCAGGTCGACGACGACGCGCTGAATCTGCTGGCTCAGCAGGTGGAGGACACCATCCGCGCGGCGGGTTCCCCGGAGGTGCCGAGCAACGAGGTGGGTCTGGCAATCCTCGGGCCGCTGCGCGAACTCGACGAGGTCGCCTACCTGCGGTTCGCCTCGGTCTACCGGTCGTTCAGTTCGGCGGAGGATTTCGAGCGCGAGATCGAGGCACTGCGCGCGCACCGCGACGTCGGCTAGATCGGTCGCACGCCGTCATCGACAACGCGGCCGGACACGGTCACCCAGCCCGCGGGATCCCACGTCGTGCGGATCTGCGATCCGCGCCCCTGGGTGATCCTCAGATGGCGGCTGAGGTAGTCGGTCATCCGTACGGCTGCCGAACCGGTGGCTTCGTCTTCGGGCACGCCGAGTTCGTTGGCGAACATCCGTGCGCGGATGTGGCCGCTGTCCCGGTCCTGCCAGGCCCACAGGTAGTGGTAGGCCTCGTCGGCGTAATCAGCCGGATCGGCGGCCAGGACGTCGGCCACCGATGCCATGTCGTGGACGGTGAACTGCGGCGACCACTCCGCACGAGCGCGCACGGAGGTCATCTCGCCGTCGCGGCCGATCTGCACGATTCCCGCGGGCACAACGAGAGTACGAACCGGCACGCCCCGCCGGTGCAGCCACCAGCCCGCGCCCACGGTGGGGTGGCCGGCGAACGGAAGCTCAAGGGCCGGAGTGAAGATGTGGGCATGCGCGGTCGTCGATCCGGGAGCGGGAAGGTCGATGAAAATCGTTTCGCTGTAACCCAATTCGGTCGCCAGCTGCTGGCGCTCGCCGGCCGGAACAGCAGCGGCGTCAACGACCCCCAGCGGATTGCCGTAACGGCCGTCGGCGTCGGTGAACACCCGCAGGACCGCGACGTCGACTCCCATGGCAGGGTTCAGCTGTCGCCGTCGGGGCTCGGCCCGTCCTTGAGGTCCTCGGCGTGCTGGGCGAGGAAGCGTTCGAACTCCGCTCCGAGTTCCTCACCGCTGGGCAGGTCCTCGTCGCGGGCCAGCAGTGAGCGGTTCTCCTGCGCGGCGACGAATGCGTCGTACTGCTGCTCCAGCGCCGAGACCACCTGGGCGACCTCAGCGGAGGCCTCGACCTGTTCGTTGATCCTGGTGCGGACCGTTGCCGCGGCTTCGCCGAGAGCGCGCAGCGGGAAAGCCAGTTCCGCCGTCCTGGACACCTGCTCGAGCAGCGCCTCGGCTGCCGCCGGATAGTCGGTCTGGGCAAGGTAGTGCGGTACGTGCACGGTGAAGCCGACCGCGTCGTGGCCGTGCTGCGCCATCCGGTACTCCAGCAGATTCGACACGCTGCTGGGGACCGCGACCTCGCCGACCCAGGGCTGATGGTCGGCGATGAGTTCCCGGTTGTTGGAGTGGGCGGTCATGGTCACTGGACGGGTGTGCGGAACCGCCATCGGGATCGAGCCCAGCCCGATCGTCTGACGCACGCCGAGGCGTTCTGCGAGCAGGCGCACCGCGGTGACGAACTGCTCCCACTTGAGGTCGGGCTCCATCCCGGCGAGCAGCAGGAAGGGCGTCCCGACGCTGTCGCGCAGCGCATAGAGGTTGAGCTTGGGATCGTCATAGTCGGTGAACCGGTCGGTCTTGAACGTCATCATCGGCCGGCGCGAGCGGTAATCGAGCAGATCGTCGATGGCGAACGATGCGACGAGTTCGGTGTCCATGGCACTGGTGAGATGGTCGGCGGCCAGCCGGATCGCATGGCCGGCGTCGGAGAAGCCCTCCAGGGCATGGATGAGCACCGGCCCGCGACCGTCGCTGGACGACAGATGCGGCGCCGGGAACTCGAGTTCGTAGATCCGCTCGGGTTGCTGGTCGTCAGCCATGTGGTGTGCCTCCTCGTACGCATTCACAACGCGCTGGGGGTGGCGCTTCGTTCCCGCCGCAGGTTATCGCAGTTCGACGAGGACTTTCCACAGCTGTGACTTGCTCCACAACCCTCGTCGCCGCGGCCCCGGCGCGACGGCGTTCTGACGGCGGCCCTTGTCAGCGTGGGCGCATGAGAAAGCACCGACCTGACGTCCATTTCAGAAGCCCCGGCGCTCTGATCGCCGCACTGCCCGCCGTTCTCGGCTTCGTCCCCGAGAAGTCCCTGGTGCTGGTGTCCATCGAGGATGCGCTGATGGGCGCGGTCATGCGCGCCGACCTCACCGCGGAACTCGCCGCGAACACCGGCCATCTCGCGGGGGTCGCAGCGTCCTCGGGGGCGGACACGGTGATCGCGGTGATCGTCGACGCCGACGGTGCCCTGTGCCCGATGTGCACCGACGATCACCGCGAGCTGTGCGATGCGCTTCGCTCAGGCCTGCAGGCACATGGCATCGATCTGGAGGCATGTCACGTCGTGGACCGGGTCGAGGCCGGCGGCCTCTGGCACTGCATCGACGACTGCGGGGCCAGGGGCACGGTGGAGGACCCGGGCGCCTCGCCGCTGGCCGCTGCCGCGGTGCTCGAGGGCCGCCGGCTCTATGCGCGAAGGTCGGATCTGCAGGCGGTCATCGCCCCTGCCGACTGCGCACGCTCACGCGCCCTGGTGGCGCTGATCGACGCCGAGGCCGCACGCCGGGCGGAGTCCTGGCGGGCCGATCCGGACGCATGCGGACGGTGCGACGTCGTGCGGGTGATCCGAATGGCCGCCGAGGTGTCCGAGGGCGCAGAGCCGGCCGACGACGATATCGCCGCCGTGGCCGCCGCGCTGACCGACGTCGCGGTGCGCGACACCATGTACGCACTGGCGATCGGCACCGGCGCCACGCAGGCCGAGAATCTGTGGTCGGTCCTGTCGCGGCTCCTTCCCGAGCCGCACCGGGCGGAAGCCCTTGTCCTGCTGGCATTCTCGGCCTATGCACGGGGTGACGGGCCACTTGCGGGCATCTCGCTGGAGGCAGCTCTGCGTGTCGACCCCGACCATCGCATGGCGGGCATGCTCGACACCGCCCTGCAATCCGGCATGCGCCCGGAGCAGATCCGCGAACTGGCAGCCACGGGCTACCGGCTGGCCAGCCGGCTCGGCGTCGTGCTTCCGCCGCGGCGCGCGTTCGGCAGGCCCGCCTAGACCTTCTCGCGAGACCTTCTCGCTAGACCTTGCTAGACCTTCTCCACCTTGACCGCGTGGGCCATCTCGTGGGGCAGTTCGACGTTCTGGTGTCCGCTGACCACGATGGTGACCTCACCGTCGTGGCTGGTCTCCACGAGCACCCGGGCATTGGGAACGACGCCGGCTTCCTTGAGCCTGCCGATCAGGGCGGCATCGCCCTGTACATGCTCGGTCAGTTGGCGCACCACCACCGCCACCGAAGCTCCGGGCGGCAGTTCGGTCAACCGCACCAGCGGCGTGCCGTCACCGTGGTCGGGGGTCACATCCTCGAGGCCCAGATGGGCCAGGCCAGGAATCGGATTGCCGAAGGGGGAGACGGTGGGGTTGTCGAGCACCTGGACCAGGCGCCGCTCGACGTCTTCGCTCATCACGTGCTCCCAGCGGCACGCCTCGGCGTGCACGTCCTCCCATGGCAGGCCGATGATGTCCACCAGGAGGCGTTCGGCCAGCCGGTGCTTGCGCATGACCGAGATCGCCAGTGTGCGTCCCTTGTCGGTGAGTTCGAGGTGGCGGTCCCCGGCGACTCGCAACAGTCCGTCGCGTTCCATCCTGGCGACCGTCTGGCTCACCGTTGGCCCACTCTGCTCCAGCCGCTCGGCGATCCGTGCGCGCAGCGGGACGACTCCCTCCTCCTCGAGGTCATAAATGGTGCGCAGGTACATCTCGGTGGTGTCGACCAGATCGTTCATGAGGGCACCCTTCGTCGCACCGCGAGTCTACTTCTCCCGCTGGGGGGTTGCCCCTGCAGCGATGTGCCCGCCGGACCAGCCGGCGGGCACATCAGTGAAGGAGGTCGGTCAGCTCGCGTAGGAGCGCAGGCGGTCTGCCCGCTCGCCCTGGCGGAGCTTGGTCATCACTTCGCGTTCGATCTGGCGCACCCGCTCCCGGGACAGGCCGAAGAGCTTGCCGATCTGGTCGAGTGTCCGTGGCTGACCGTCATCGAGACCGAACCGCAGGCGGATCACCTGCTGCTCGCGTTCGTCCAGGGTTGCCAGCACGTGGCGGATGTCGGTGTGCAGCAGTTCGGCGATCACCGCGTTCTCCGCCGACATCGCCTCGGCGTCCTCGATGAAGTCGCCCAGGGGGGCCTCCTCGTCGCTGCCGACGGGCATGTCCAGGCTTACCGGGTCGCGGCTGTGGGCGAGCAGATCGGAGATCTTCTCGGCCGGGATACCCGACTCCTCGGCCAGTTCCTCGTCGGTGGCTTCCCGTCCCAGGACCTGGTGCATCTCCCGCTTGATCCGGGACAGCTTGTTGACCTGTTCCACCAGGTGCACAGGCAGCCGGATGGTGCGGCTCTGGTCCGCCATGCCGCGGGTGATGGCCTGGCGGATCCACCAGGTGGCGTAGGTCGAGAACTTGAAGCCCTTGGTGTAGTCGAACTTCTCCATGGCCCGGATCAGACCGAGGTTGCCCTCCTGGATCAGGTCGAGCAGTGGCATGCCGCGCCCGGTGTAGCGCTTTGCCAGCGAGACGACCAGGCGCAGGTTAGCCTCGAGCAGGTGCTGACGGGCCGCGTGCCCGCCGCGGGCCACGATCTCCAGGTTGCGCCGGCGGGTGTCGCTGAGCCGCTTACGGGTGTCCAGGAGGTGCTGCGCGTAGAGGCCCGCCTCGATGCGCTTGGCCAGTTCCACCTCATCCTCGGCGGTGAGCAGAGCTGTCTTGCCGATTCCGTTCAGGTACACGCGAACAAGGTCCGCGGCTGGACTTTGGGCATCCAGATCACTGTCGACACCGCTTATGGTGAAGCTTGCCATGGTGGCCTCCCTGTCGGGTCCAACGTGTCTCCAACGTGTCACGGGCTCAACGCCTGGACAGATCGGAGAGTTCCCGCAGGGTCCTGATCTCACACCCGTTGACGTGCGCGAATGCGCCGACGATTTAAGAATGTACTGAGAAAGGGGAGCCGTGCGCGCTAGATGTGATGCTCGTCGGCGGCCTGTGGAGCCTGTGTTTGTGCGCCGCGGGGGGGCCGAGGCGGCGCCGCCTCCAGCGCCTGACGCTCCGCCGTCGGGAACAGGGCGGTGCGACTCGGGGCGTCGGGGAATCGGCGCGGTTCCTCGGCCCGGCGCGGCGGCCGGTCATTGGCGATCAGCACCGCCATCCACGGCAGCGGGATCGAGGCCGCAAGGATGGCCAGCGACAACAGGCCGTTATGCCAGATGCCGTAGGCGATGGCCGCGCCCAGGAATGCCGGGATTCGCCAGGACATCAGCTTCAGGTACTTGCGGACCCGCGCGCGGTGTTGCTCCTCGTAGGAGTGCGCGGCGCGGGTGATCAGCACAGGCCGGCCTTCGTCATCGAAACCCAGGTCCTGCTCCATAACGTCACTGTCCCACATACCCCGCACCCCGAACGAGGCGGTTTTCCTTACGGCAGTCTGACCCGTGGGAGACACGGTGGCGGGGGAGGCACAATGGTGGGCATGGAAACCCAGACGATCGAGCGCACCGACAGCGACGAGCAGGTCGACGACGGTTCCGACTCCGACCGCCCCAAGTTCTTCCACTACGTCAAGAAGGACAAGATCGCCGAGAGTGCGGTCATGGGCACCCACGTGGTGGCGCTGTGCGGCGAGGTCTTCCCGGTGACGCGCTCGGCCAAGCCCGGTTCGCCGGTGTGCCCGGATTGCAAGCGGATCTACCAGTCCCTCAAGAAGGGCTGACGGCGGTCTCATCGCGCCGCACCTTCGCCCAGAGTTGGGACAGGTGCGGTTCGGGGGCCGGCCATTCCTCCTCGATGGCGGCGTTGAGTTCGGCGCCGATCATGATGGCGAAGCCGAGGAAGAACGCGAAGAGCAGGAAAGCGATCGGAGAGGCCAGCGCTCCGTAGGTGTAGCCCGTTTGAGTGATGTATCGCAGATACACGCGCAGTGCGGCGGTTGCCACCAGGAAGAAGGCGGTCGCCAGTATCGCGCCCCACACCAGGCGGTGCGTGGGCAGCGGCTTGGGCAGCGAGACCCGGTAGAGCACCGTCACCACGATCACCAACACGATCACCAACATCGGGTAGTAGCCGTAGCGCAGCGCGTTCTGCCAGTCCGGCGGTATGTACTCGGCGATCTTGCGCGGGCCCAGCGCCAGCAGCGGTGCCGAGGCGATGACGATCAGCAGACCGACGACGTAAACGCCGAGTGCGAAGAACCGTTGGCGCACCGGGTGACGCAGTGGTGTCTGATCGTGGGCCTCCACCACCGAATCGACGAATGCCGACACCGCCGACGAGCCGGCCCACAGGCTGATCAGGAAACCCAGTGAGACCACTTCACCGCGTGCGCCCTGCACGATGTCGGACACCGTCGGCTCGATGATCTCGGTGACGATGGAGTTCGAGAACAGGTTGGCCGATGTGCTGATGATCTGGCTCTGGATGGCCGGCAACGCGTCGGGCCCGAACAGCGGCGCAACGTAGGCGAGGCTGCCGAGCAGGCCGAGCAGAAGCGGCGGAAGGGACAGCACCGACCAGAAGCCCGCCTGAGCGGACTCCGAGAAGATCGAATCGTCCCAACTCTTGGACAGGGTGCGCTTGGCGATCCGCCAGGCGTGATGACGGGTGGGTGCGGCAGGTTGGGCGGACATCGCACCGGGACCGGGGTCAGTCCTCCTCGGAGCTGACTTCCAGCACGGCCGACAACTCGATGAGCTTGGCCTGGTGCTCGTTCGCGTGATGGCGGCAGAACAGCAATTCGGCGCCCGAGGGAAGTTTGGCCCGCACGTGCGCCGCCGCTCCGCAGCGGTCGCAGCGATCAGCCCGGGTCAGTTCGGGACTGGTCAGCGTTGCGTTCATGGGCTCCTCCGTAAGGTGCTCAGCGCCTCGGCGGATGCCCCGCCGGCGGCGTGTGTCTACTGTCTCAGACGTTTCGGCTTGAGGGCTTGTTCCCCGCCCGTACCGATGTGTCGTGTCTCACGCCCCCCGTCTGTCCGGATCCCTCCCGCCGGGTCCGGCCCCGGCGCGGTTCATGCAGTCTGGGGGTGTGTACGCCGAATCGCAACCGCTGGTCCATCTCTGCGGGTACGCCGACTGGCAGCAGGCGCTGGCTACCGGCGAGTTGCGGCCAGCGTCGCTGCTCGACGCCGGGTTCGTCCACCTGTCTGATCCGGAGCAGGCCCACCTGCCCGCCAACCGGCTCTTCACCGGCCGCACCGACCTGGTGGCGCTGTTCCTCGACCCCGGCCGGCTGGGAGCACCGGTGCGATGGGAACCGGGTCTGGCGAGTGATCCGCCCGGCATGTTGTTTCCGCATCTCTACGGTGCGGTTCCGGTGCCGGCTGTGATCGGTGTCCGCCGCTATCTGCCCGACGCCGCGGGCCGGTTCGGACCGCTCATCCACAGCGGTGGCGAGGAAATGTATTCGGGCGAGACGCGGGACTGTTAACTTCCCCCCGGTGGCCGGGTGATGCGACCGCCGTGGGGCGCCCCCCATCCCACGGCGCAGTACCGCAGCGCCCGGTCACCCCCTGGGGAAGGCGGGTCGGGTGAGTGATGAGTAAGAAGTCACCGAAGCTCGACGTCGCCGATATCGCTGACGTGCCGCTGCGGGAGGTCTCCGGGCTTGCGATACAGGGCAGCAGGCTTCTCGCCGTCGGAGACCGCGATCCCGTGGTGTTCGCCGCGGAGCTCGGTCCCTGGCCCCTGCAGTGGCACGGCATCGATCTCGCCGCGCTGGATCTGCCCGAGGGTGGTTCGCAGTTCGAGGCCATCGAGTCGACCGGCGAGCACACGGTGCTCGTTCTTCAGGAGCAGCCCGCTCGGGTGCTGCACCTGGAACTCAACGGGCCGTCGGTGATCGGCATGTCGGAACTCGTTGTTCCCGAAGGCCATCCGCTGCGCGAAGCATGGCTCGGAGACCGATCCTCGCGAGGCGAGTCGCTGCTGGCGCTCCCGGACGGTCGTCTGCTGGTCATCAAGGAGAAGGATCCGCCGGCTATTCTCGAGTTCGGCCCCATCGGGGAGCCGAGCCTTGAGGTTGTCAGGACCTGGTGGCTGGGGGAGGACACCGTCGCCGCGTTGCCCGACATCAGCGACGTCACCCGCGGTCCCGACGGCCGGCTCTACGTGCTCTCCGATCAGGGCAGCGCCATCGGCCGATTGCCGGCGACGCTGCCTGCCGACACAGACTCGGTCGACGTCGAGGCGGTGTGGCGGATCGCCGGGAAGCCGGCGAAGGCGGAGGGACTGGTGATCCTTGCCGATGGCACGCCGCTGGTGGCACTCGACACGAAATCGCCGCGGAAGAATCTGCTGCGCCTTGAGCCGTTGCCGCCGGCCGGCTAGTCCAGATAGTCGCGCAACACCTGCGAACGGCTCGGGTGGCGAAGCTTCGACATGGTCTTGGACTCGATTTGGCGGATGCGCTCGCGGGTCACTCCGTACACCTGGCCGATCTCGTCGAGCGTGCGCGGCTGGCCGTCGGTGAGTCCGAAGCGCAGTCGCACCACGCCCGCTTCACGTTCGGACAGCGTCTCGAGCACCGACTGCAACTGGTCCTGCAGGAGCGTGAAGCTCACCGCGTCGACTGCCACTACCGCCTCGGAGTCCTCGATGAAGTCACCGAGCTGGCTGTCGCCCTCGTCGCCGATGGTCTGATCCAGTGAGATCGGCTCGCGTGCGTACTGCTGGATCTCCAGCACCTTCTCCGGCGTGATGTCCATCTCCTTGGCGAGCTCCTCGGGAGTGGCCTCCCGGCCCAGATCCTGAAGAAGCTCGCGCTGGATGCGTCCCAGCTTGTTGATCACCTCGACCATGTGCACCGGGATGCGGATGGTGCGCGCCTGATCGGCCATGGCCCGGGTGATGGCCTGGCGTATCCACCATGTGGCGTAGGTGGAGAACTTGTAGCCCTTGGTGTAGTCGAACTTCTCCACCGCACGGATCAGGCCGAGATTGCCCTCCTGGATGAGGTCCAGGAAGGCCATGCCGCGACCGGTGTAACGCTTGGCCAACGACACCACCAGACGCAGATTCGCCTCGAGCAGATGATTTTTCGCGCGTTCGCCGTCGCGGCAGATCCACAGCATGTCGCGGCGCTGCTGGACGGGGAGCTTCTTGCCGCCCTCGGTCATCTCGGCGACTTTCTGGGTGGCGTAGAGGCCGGCTTCGATGCGCTTGGCCAGCTCCACTTCCTCCTCGGCGTTGAGCAGCGCCACTTTGCCGATCTGTTTGAGGTAGGCGCGCACCGAGTCCGCCGATGCGGTGAGCTCGGCGTCCTTGCGCGCCTGACGCAGTGCCTCGGACTCCTCCTCATCCCAGACGAAGTCGCCGGAAGCCTTGTCCTTGTCGGACGGCTCGGCGATGTCCTCCTCGTCGGAGACTTCGACCTCGACGACGACCGCGGCGTCGGGTTCGAGATCCTCGAGTTCTAAAACAGGCTCGGCGACCTCGATCTCATCGAGCAGTACGGCCGCATCCTTCTTGCCCCGGGCCTTGGCGGGAGCCTTCGCGG
>Ga0194039_1000730_pt1 | contig 19028 bp, 14 predicted proteins | sample JunL228m_MetaG_FD_148679 | JGI IMG/M metagenome (GOLD analysis project Ga0194039, IMG submission 148679) | Anoxic zone freshwater microbial communities from boreal shield lake in IISD Experimental Lakes Area, Ontario, Canada - Jun2016-L227-8m | ecosystem: Environmental > Aquatic > Freshwater >... | reverse complement strand
TCAAGAATGACACGTGGCGGTCGACGGATAAGGGCGCAACATGGACGCTGATGAACACGAGCAGCGGGTGGACGGCACGATACTTACACACCAGCGTAGCATTACCGGACGGCAGCATCATCCTGATGGGCGGTTATAACTACATCTCTCCAAGATACAAGAATGACACGTGGCGATCTACGGATAACGGTGCAACATGGACGAAGCTGACTTCGAGTGCCGAGTGGTTGGGAAGATCCCATCACAGCAGTGTAGTGTTGTCGGATAGCAGCATCGTCCTTATGGGGGGTTCTGACGGAGTTAAACAAAAGAATGACACTTGGCGGTCGACGGATAAGGGCGCAACATGGACGCAGCAGACCGCGAGTGCCGGGTGGTCAACTAGAGAAAGTCCTAGCAGCGTGGTGATGCCGGACGGCAGCATCGTCCTTATGGGTGGTGGTGACGACTACAAGAATGACACGTGGAGGTCTACGGATAACGGCGCTATGTGGACGCTGATGAACGCGAGCAGCGGGTGGACGGCAAGATGGGATCACAGCAGCGTAGCGATGCCGGATGGCAGCATCATCCTGATGGGCGGAATTGCTTATGCCGGCGGCAGCATCTATTATAATGACACGTGGAGGTCTACGGATAACGGCGCTATATGGACGCTGATGAACACGAGCAGTGGGTGGACGGCAAGAAGGGCTAACAGCGTGGCAATAGCTGACGGCAGCATCGTACTGATGGGCGGTGAGGATAGCGTGGGCTACAAGAATGACACGTGGCGGTTCGTGCCCACCGGATCAACGGCACAGAACCCGTTGCATGCGTATAACACGGTCGGGATCTATCAGGTTGCGCTGCAGGCATTCAATAGCGTTGGATTCAACAGCACGCGGAAGACCAGTTACATCACGGTATCAGCACCTGCCCCGGGACCAACACCGGTTCCAGACCCGGGTGGCGGAGGTTCTGATGGCCCGGGTCCCGTTCCCGGTCCGGTTGCACCCGTTGTGCCAGTTGCTCCGGTAGTCCCTGTCGCTCCGGTCGCCCCAGTAGCACCTGTCGCACCAGTTGCGCCGGTAGCTCCGGTTGCGCCGGCTGCCCCAGCCATTCCGGAAGCGGCGCCGGTTGCCGGTCTTACCGGTGTCACCGTTGTCGAGAGTTACCCGGTTGGATTTACTGGGATGAGCTACAACACTGGCGGAGACAACTCAGTCAGTATCAATCTCGACCTCGCCAGAGGCGCCGGAGCTACCGTAACGATGTACAACAATCGTGTGACCAGCTACCAGCACAACTCCCCCGGCGTCCTGATCACGTTCTGGGGGGACAAGTTCGCAATCAAGGAGGGAAATATCATAGGGAACGCGAGCAGTGCGGATCTGTCAACCGACCCGCTCACTATCAACGTATCAAGTGGGAAGGTAGCCGGTTCCGTTCGTGCGATTCTGAACTCCATCAACCAACCGGTCAAGATTGAAAATACGATCACCGGTGACATTCCGCTGACTACATTTGAAAAATATAACGCTCTGCTCGCACAGAACAACCAGTCCCTTGCCGGCATCGCATATCTCATGAAATTCCAGCGCGGGAATCTCACATCGACCGGCGCAGCAAACGTAACAATGACAGTGCCCCAGTCATGGGTGGAACTGCATGGCGGGAAAGATGCAGTCCGGATCACCCGTATCAGTGACGAATCGGGAACGACGGAGTTGCTCAAAACGATCTATATCGGGCCGGACTCCGGAGGCAACATGGTGTTCCGAGGCGATTCTCCGCATGGGACATCGATCTTTGGTCTTGTCACTGCAAAAGCCATAGCTGTTGAAAAACAGGCGCACCCCAACGAGACGCCCGAACCGGCTTCCAAATCCCCGGCAAACGCGTTTGAGATCATGATAGGGTTAGGCTTCTGGGGTAGCGGGCTCATTATGAATAACCCTATCATTACCGTCATCGGCATCATTGTAATTGGGATCGGGTATGTCGGATGGGTGCAGTATCGCAAAAAGAAAGAACACGATTTCATGATGTCAGGAAGGCGGAAATGATTGACCTTTTTCATTGTGATCCCGATCGCTGTGTTAATCGCTGCCGTCTACTTTGGTGGTGGAAGCAGCGGTTGTGAAACCCTTTTCCCAAATACATGGACAATACTCTCTTTGATCTTGTCGGCGCCCAGATTTCTGCCTGTCATGCGGTTGCAAAATATCTTGGAAATGATGATAGTGACGCACTCTTTGAGTATTTCCTGCGCCCGGTTCGTGGATTTGAATCCCATGAAAACATTCTTGACTATATGATTGACCGCTCGCTTTCTCATGATGGAATGTATAAAGAAGCCTGCCGGATTTATGAAACCGTAAAACTCCGCAACATTACACCATATCCTGGAGTTTTAGAAACTCTTGAAATACTCAGGGAATGTGGGTATATGATGGGGATTGTAACAGACGCTCATTCTAAGGACGCGACACTTCGTCTTGAAAAAGTTGGACTTCTCCCGTTTTTTTGCGGGATGGTAACTTATGATATGGTGGGTGTAAAGAAACCCTCGCCCGATCCGTTCCTTTTCGCACTTGAGATGATGAAAGCTAAAAACCATGAGGTGTTGTTAGTAGGGGACAGTCCCCGTAGGGATATAGAACCGTGCAGGTTACTTGGCATCCGTTCGGTCTATGCCCGGTATGGTGACAGATTTTCAGATGATCGAAGTGAGTGTTTAGCTGATTTTACGATTGATGCTATGGATGAGTTGCCCGATATTCTGGTCAGATTGTGATATAAATTTCGTTTTTTCTCTGCGATGACCGCTCTTTTCTCTTAAAATTCATACATAAGGGCGCGGCCGGTTTTTTTAAGGGAAATGCACTTTATTTTTTTTAAAATATTACTAAAATGACCAAAACTTAAAAAGGAAACAGATAATATTTTAAAAATATGTATGTTCCGACCGGGATTTTTTTCACCAAAGGTGTGGGTGTCCATAAAGATCGTCTTGCCTCTTTTGAATTGGCATTGCGAAGGGCCGGGATAGAAAAATGTAATCTGGTGTACGTTTCGAGTATCTTTCCTCCCAACTGTAAACAGATCTGCAAATCTGACGGATTGGATCAACTGCTTCCAGGGGGCATTACGTACTGCGTGATGGCCAGGAATGATACAAACGAACCTAATCGTCTGGTATCTGCCGCGATCGGTCTTGCCCTGCCCAAAGAAGCCGCAGAGTACGGGTATCTGTCCGAACACCATGCATATGGTGAAACCCAGGAAAAGACCGGGGAATATGCTGAAGACCTTGCAGCCACCATGCTTGCCACCACACTGGGAATCAAGTTTGATGCAAGTCTTGCCTGGCAGGAACGTGAACAGATCTACAAGGCAAGCGGGAAAATTATCAAGACAAAACATGTCTGCCAATCGGCAGAAGGGGACAAAAACGGTCTCTGGACAACTACCATTGCAGTAGCAGTTTTCATCTGATTTTTTATGTGCTTATCTGTTCTTTTGCAATTGAACAGATCTTTTCTGCCAGTTCCCGAACAAAAATCCGGGCGGGACTGTCAGGGGAAATTCGTGAAACCGGCGTTGCAGCAAGATCCGCAGCTTCTACTTCGGGATCATCCGGAAGAATTGCAATGGGTGTTTCATTGCCGATATCAACCGGTGCAGTGCCGGTTTTGTATTTATTGAATACAATATGGATCTTTGCCGGTTCCAGCCCGAGCTGGGTGGCGATCTCTCGTATCCGTAATATAGTCCGCAGCCCACGGGCACCGGGATCACTGACAATCAACAGCATATCGGGTTTTCCTATTGTCCCCCTGCTGATATGTTCCATGCCCGCTTCAGTGTCGATAACGATGAACCGATATTCCCGCTCCAGCTCCGTCATACATTCTGAAAGGAGATCGTTTGCAAAACAGTAACATCCGCTGCCTTCTGGTCTTCCCATTGCAACGAGATCAAATCCTTCTGCTTCGACAAGCGCCTGGCGGAACCTGAAACGGACATAATCATGCCGGTTCATACCAGGAGGAATCTTTCTTGTAAATGCTTCTTCGCGCATGCTGCCCAGTGTTTCATTGACTGTAACCCCAAGTGCCTCGTGAAGATTTGCATTGGGATCGGCATCTACAGCAAGCACTGGTTTTTCCCCGATTTCGATAAATGACCGTATGAGCAGTGAACTGAGGGTTGTCTTTCCGGTCCCGCCTTTACCTGATATAACAATGGTGAAAGGATGTGGTAACATAGTAACAATCTGTATTAGTCTTTATTAGGCAGATTTCTCAAAAATTCGGTGTGAAATCTCTGCTGCTGCCTGCATAATAGCCCGAGCCATGGGGCGATCGGCAAAACGGATACCACAACTTGGTGTAATAAGTGACTGGGCATCAAAGAGATCTTCCGGCATGCGGTTACAGAGCTTAGTGCGGATCTCAAGGTATTTGTTGTAGAGCGAATCTGTAGTTTCTGTAGTAAAAAGCTGAGGATCAGAAGGTACAATGCCCCATGCAACAACCCCTCCGCGCTCCATATAGGCAATTATTGTATCAGCATACAACAGGAACTCATTTGCCGTTGTATACGCATCCAGTGAGACCACTGATGGGTTTAGCCCCAGAACAAATTCCCAATCTGTATTTGAGCAGCAATGAATTCCTAATCCCCCTTTTACAAGTGCCGCGGTATCTTCCCACCCTGCCCTTACGGTCTCACGGTCAATGGGAATAACTGAAGATCCTAAAGAAGCTAAATATGGTTCGTTAAGAAAAATAAGGGTCTCTTTCACCCCGGTCTTTTCCTGCATCTCAACTTCGCACCAGCGTGCCTTTAAAGCCAGCATTTTTCCCAGTACATCTGCCAGCTGTGCATCAAAATAGATCGGGCGTTTGGCCTCATCTACCACTTGCATGCCGAAAGTGACCGGTCCGGTGATCTGGAATTTCAGGATGCTGACATCGGGAAGTTTATGTGTCATCATCTCGGTAAATGCCGACGAATATTCGGTGTGCAGGGCATAGGGTGCAAAATTTTTCTCAACATAATCCATGTACACCTGTTCCATGGCAGCAGTCTGATCAGAATAACTATCAAAGAAGAGACGTTCATCCCGTATTATCCGTCCTGGCAATTGCTCAGAATCACTAAAAACAATTCTCTCTAACAATCCTCTGCGTGGTAGTGAGGGTATATAGGGAAACGCGGGAAAGATATCCAGCACATCCTGGCAAGCTTCAAGCGGATCTAAATTTGGGAGAGAACCAATACCGGTTGCCTGTGAATGGGGAGAGGGAATCATCTTTGCCATGACACTCACTTCCGAATCAGCCGGCATGTTTCAAGGAGTTTCTGAACCATGGGAAAGAGCGTGAGATCTGTATGAGGCAGGAATGTGCTGGAGGTGTATTCATCCATGAATGCTGACTCAGCATTGAGCTCGATATAGGCAATCCGGCATGCAATATCGTCAAGCGTTTTTCTCTTCCTCCGGTTGATGAGCGCTATATTTGCGCCGGTTACTGCCCCGTTTCCGATATTGACGATCTTGTCAATTCCTATTTCAGGGATGAGTCCAATGATGGTTGCATTCTTTTTGTTGATGTAGTTTCCAAATGCCCCGGCAAAATAGATGGTACTTATCTCTTTTCGGTTAATACCAGCCTGGTTCATTAGGGTGACACAGGCTGCATGTACTGATGCTTTACTCATGATCAGATTTTTGATATCGTTTTCGGTAATGACAATATCTTTTCCTATACCGGTTCCGTTCGCCCATTCAATAACGTATTCGGGGAAGTGGCCGTTTGTCCGTATTCGCGGATTGGCTATACTCGTGTTGATGCGCCCGGTTCTATCGATGACACAAGTGCAGAGAAGTTCTGCTAGAAGATCGATAAGTCCAGAGCCGCAGATGCCACGGGGTTTTATACCATTGATCGTGGTATACACGGGTTTGAGAGTGCCCGGTTCGATGGAGATCTTTTCAATCGCACCCGGGTTTGCCCGCATGCCGAAGAGTACCTCACCGCCTTCAAGTGCGGGGCCGGCCGCACCAGCGCATGAAAACATCCACTCACTGTTGCCGAGTACAACTTCAAAATTGGTACCGATATCGATCAAGAGGGAGATCTCCTCTTTATCACTCATACCACAAGAGAGGATATCTGCGATGATGTCCCCCCCGATAAAATCGCTGACTGCGGGAAAGACAAAGAGTCCTCCATGGGTATTGCAGGCAATGCCGATCCTGCCCGTTGATACAGAAAGTGCTCTGCGCACCACCGGAACATAGGGTTCAGCGATCATATAGGCCGGATCAATACCCAGCAGCATATGTGTCATGACGGTATTTCCTGCTACAACAACTTCGTAGATATCCTCACGGTCGATTCCTGCCGTATTGGATGCTGTTGTGATAGCCGCATTGATGCTCTCGGTAGCAAGAGCCTGAAGTTTTAAAAGCCCGTTCTTGCGGGCAAAATTCACGCGGGCTAAAATATCTTCACCACAACTGATCTGCCGGTTGTAATTGGATGCAACACCGGCCACTTTGCCCGTGACAAGATCCCAGAGGTACACCACAATTGTTGTAGAGCCCAGATCAACGGCTGCACCATAGAGTCTTTGTGCCGTATTATTTTCCTGCACATCGACAAGACGGTATCCACCCGGCACAAGGGCAACCGTCCCGGTCGCTTTCCAATCGGAATGGCGAAGGATCGCCGGGATTTTCCGGAGTATCTCTAGAGGAGCATACATTTTTTCTGCTGCCGGGCCTCCGGTTTTCTGGATGCCCCAGAGCAACCGGGAAAGATCCGGAGATGGATCGGAAATAGTTGGGGGTTGGAGTTCAACATAATATTTCCGGACCGATGGATGAAATTCAATAGCGGTTTCCTGTCCATCAATGAGAATTTTCTGTTCCTGGATCAATGTGCTCTCTGGTATAAATACCTGCAAATCACTTTCTACTGTTGTCTGGCAGGCTAGGCAGGCTCCCCGTGCACGTTCATCCGCTGTAAAAAACTGCCCGAATTTCTGCTGGTCAAAGTTTGTCTTTCCTGACTGGACATAGACAATGCATTTCCCGCATTTTCCCTGACCTCCGCAGACCACGTTAATGTTAAGTCCTGCACGCTGGGCTGCATCAAGGATCGTGCTTCCCTGTTCGACCTCGATCTTACGATAACCGGGTATAAAAGTAACGGTACGCATTTATTGTTTCCACTCCTGATTGAGAAAATCTCCAATTTCTGCTGCATCCCGTGGCCCGACCATTACTTTCCATCCGGTTGCTTCTTCGATCCTGCCCGAGAGCGGGGATGCGTATCCAGGAATAATGAGTTTCCTATGAGATACCTCATCTTCAACAGCAAATTTTGTTATTGATTCTTTTACCAGCATCTCACTGAGTTTTCCTGCTGCAACTGCTGTGAGTACCGAGAGTCCTTCTGTGTCAACAATCAACATGAAGCAGGGAACACGGGTGGATTCAAGATATCCCTGTAGGGTAAAGAACGTGAGCGAGAAGTTTACAGTCATTAAGACGGGGGCGTCCTTTCCGGGGTTTCCCACACGATACAGACCTGGGTTCATTTGGATCGGTTTCTGGGGATCAGTGTAAATATTCTGGCGCAAGGTCAGTGCCGCTCTTGCAGTTGCAGGAGAAAGCGGGGTAGAAATAATGACAGAAGCATATTTTGCAATGCCCAGTGCAATCGCTGCATCCTGCATCTCCATTATGGAAGCATCAAGAAATACCGGGTACCCAAGATCGGGTGCTGCCCGGGTGATGGCAAGCTGGCGAATATTTGTAGACCGGACAATAAATGCCTGCAGTGATTCCGGTGAAAGATCCAGGAGCAGATCCTGCACTCCTATTGCTGTGCAGTCTTTAGCGAGTTGTGCAAGTTTATCGATATTATTTCCTTTAATTACAAGCGGGCAGCCATGATGTTTTGCAAGTGCACAAAATTCTTTGTAATTTTCCTGTGTGGCTGCGTGGATAAGAGGACGATAGGTTCCGCAATGCATAAGAGCCGCGGATAGTGCTGCAGGGTCTCTGGCCATAAGTACCAGCGGCAGGTCGGCAGTTTTTTCAACCGTTTCAACCGCCCGTGCAAAAGTATCTGGAGACCCACTTGTATTATCAATCGCAATCCCGTTAAAACGGAGATCCGCTCCCACACGTGTAAACGATTCATCCCGGACACGTGTTGTTACTGTCCGTATCTCATCTAGAGTCTGAGTGTCAGCAATCTTAAACAGGATTCCCGGGGGGTGATAAAACGTTTTTTCGTGACGATAAAGTACAAACTCTTCACCAACAGCAAAGGATCGTTCACCAATCCCGAGTTTTACAAGCCGGATTGGCGGGCGGGTTGTTGCGCCAAGTATAGCTTTGGCTGCATCATCGAGATACGGGCAGAAATCCACATCAGTTTTACCACCAGCAAGTTTCATGGCAAAGGTCAGGCAAGTGGGATCGCCACATTCCTTACAGTTTTTTCTTGGCAGGAGTTTGTAGATATCGAGTGCTTTTAGTGCCAAGTTACTGCCCTCCTGCTACAATTTTTTCAGATTTGAGGCTGACAAACGCTTTTCTGAGCAGGGGAATTGTCCGGGGGTGCCGGACACAGATGATCTCAGCCCCGGCTGCTGCAGCTGCAAGTCCGGTTGTGAATTCCCACTGGACTGCGATATTGTCCTGAAGGGCTGGTTCTGCATCCCTTACTTCCTTTACGGTTAATGAATCAATGGCTGAGCAGATGATCGGCATGGCAAGATCCGAATCTCCTTTAAGCGCAGCGAACCGGATCCGTTCCATGGCTGAATAAGAATACTCAAATCCGTAGCCCAGCGAGCCGGTATATGGATCGATGATTATGTGGTCTCTTGCTACACCGATCTCTTTTAACAGGATGTTGAGTTGTTTTGCCAGATTGACATCAATGGGCGACTGAGCAATCACTGAATGATTATAAGCCATTGCAGCAGCAGCAATACTGCGGTACCTGCCGGCTTCAGCAGTTCCAAGAAGCAGGCGTTCACCCTCACCGGCTTCTCCGCATTTTAAGAATACCTCGCTGTCTATTGTTGGTTCGTTGCTGCCCTCGATAATGAGTGGTAGGCTTGTTTTGGATAACACGGATTCTACGGTTTTTCCCACAGATGCAATATCTGAAAAATTCCGCTGTCGGGTGCTGGTCAGGTACAAGCGGATCATGTCTGCGCCATAGACCGAATCTGCAGCATGTGCCCATTCACCACAATCATTTACAACGTCCCTGCAATAGTTCCTGACAATTGGGGACCAGTTCTGCAGGTCATCACAGATCTCAAAGGCGATAAGCGGACCAGAAGAGTCCGGAGTCGTTTCAAGGAACGGAAGTGTCGTTCCTCCACCAATCTGGTATGAGCGCCGGCGGGTTCCTCCGTTGGATTTTGTTGCACCAAGGATTACTTTTACGATGGTACTACTCCAGCCAAAATTCACATCAATTCCCATGTTCTCCTCACACCAGTGGTTTCATAGTTAGAGCCGGGTGTTTTACTTCATCAAGATAAACCATAAGATCTTCGATGGTGGCGGCTTTAGTTTCATCTGCGATCTTATCAAACAGGTCCGTTTTGCCCCGATCTTCAAATTTTTTTATCAGGCGCGGTTTAAGTTCTTCTTTAAGTTGCGCGGGCATCCAGACGAGGCGTTCTATTCCCCCCTCGCCTTGTAAGAACCGGTCAGAAAGAATATACCCTTTCGAAATTCCTGCAAACCCCGGTGTCTGTGCACCGCCCCCTATAGTACCGGCAAGGGTTGAAAACGACATGCCCGAAGGAGTGAGGCCTTTGAACTCACGGTTCACAACCATGATCCCGTTCACTTCCGGAAGCATTAGGGCAATACATTCAAAACACCCGCAACAGGTCATCGGGTATTCCATGACGCTGTAGAGTGAACACCGGTCAATTTCTCCATGGCTGGCTTTTTTAACAAATCTGTTGACTCCATCGAATTCACCATTCAGGGCATTGATTACCGCTCCTTTTTCGATCGGCTGGTTTGCACCGGCAGGTGAAATCTCGTAAGCGATCTTTCCATCTAGCCAGCTGATGGCTCCGCACAGGGCAGGGCGCTCAGGTGTGATCACGCAGACATGGTTGGGTGCAAATGTCTGGCAGAGCGTGCAGGAATAATATGTGTTGACATCCCCATCATGCATGCCCTTGATGCGGGCATCCCGTTCATCATAGATTCGCTCTGCTTCATTCTTTGCGGCGAGTACTTTTTCGTTATCAGTGATGAGTGTGACCGATACTGCGTCTAACAACTGGGGGAAATCCATGCGGAACTTACTTGCGAGAAGTTTTCCCAGATGTTCGATTTTCACGCCTTTTGCTACGGCCTCTTTTGATAACCGGACCCAGATGAGATCCCGCTGGGCTACATGCCAGGATCCTTCGCCGTAGTTAACAAAATTATGAATCCTTCTCTCTAGAACCGGCTCATAATCTTTTTTCATGGTTTTTCCGGCTACTTCGATAATGATTGCCAGCGGGTTTGCAGATCCTTCTTTCATGGAGTCGATCTCAGGACCAATGACAGTAACCTGTCCGTCTTTGATTTCGCCCGGGTTTTTCATCCGAAGCAATTCAAATGCCGGTGATCTGCCGCCACCAAACTCCACGTACATCTCTTCTTTACGGATACTTTTCCCTTCAAATGCTGGTGAACAACCCATGGGAATCGGGATTGCTGTCACATTGACACGAATTCCTTTTAGTTCCATTCCGTTACGGACAATATTTTCTGGAGTTGAAGAGATCCATGCGCCTTTTTTATAATCTCCCAATGACAGGATGGGAAATCCAAGCACCCGCATACTATCAACAAGTGCAATTTCCTCATCGGAAAGACCGGGCAGTACGATAACAATAGCCTTTGCCCGCTCCGCTGCATAGGTTAAAAGCCGGTGCATGTCTCCGGGAGTCACACCTCCAAACATCATAGCTACGCGGGCAATGATATCGACAAAGTGTACACCATATAACGTGTTTGAACCAAGGGGGATCAAGCGATATTCAAGACCCAGTTTTACACCAGCCGAGGATAATGAGGGTATGACCGGGCCGGCAAGGAAGGTAAGCATATATTTTTCCTGGAGTTCGCGACAGATGGCAGCAGCAGACCCGGTACTTTCAGGGGATCCAACAATGAGAGCAAGTCCAAGAATACTACCGTCAACAAGTGAATATCCGAGCTTACGGATTGTACTATCGCCAATAAAACCTGTTAAGGGTGATTCTTCTTTTCCATCCTGTGCAGTTTTTTTTGCAAGGATTATTTCAGAGGCAACCAGTGGATTATCTTTTGTACGGGAAAAAACATCCAAAGAGGTATTCCGGTCATGCACAGGTATACCCGTCAGCGCATAGGAAATGGGGAGGTGATAGGCAGTATCATCATAAGAAAATGTTCCCTGAATCGTCGTTATTGCTGTTTTTAACTGGAGTTCTCCATTTTTTATTGCCAACTCAACGTCGGTCATTGTCAAATTACCTCGGATACAACAGTTTCCTTTGTAATACAGATATAGTTTCGTTATAGGGTAAAAAACAATAGTTCATTTCCATTTTCTTATGGCATACGCGGCTGACGATAACGAAAATATATATCCCTTTTAAATGATATTCTCTTTAATGAGAGGCTAGAAAATGAGTTTAATGCGAATTAACAGGTTTTGTTGGGTTATTGTGCTGCTGATTGCAGCAATTTGTATTATCCAGCCGGTGCTGGGTGTGAACGGGACAGTAAGTATTGCCTACAGGGGATCTGGCGGGAGCTATATTGGTGATACGATTATTTTTGATGGTCAAAACACGGTTGGAAATATTACATTTCTGCGAATCACTGGCCCTGATCTTCCCGCTGATGGTGTCCCCATATATGATCTCAACGGAATTCCGGGTACGGGAAATCCCGTAGAAGTGAACCCTGATGGTACCTGGAAGTTTGCATGGTATTCATCGACTGTCAAAGGAATTGAAAAGATGCAGACTGCACGATATTCTTTAATTGCTGCAGATCTAACCCATCCAGAATTTTCCTCGACAACTTCAGTGTTTATGAAAAAAGCAGAATTTTATGCCAACCTTTCACCGAACCCTGCGACATTTGCCGACTATGTGACGTTAACAGGTTCTGCAGAGCGTGGAATAACTTATCTACAGATTGATATAACAGACCTATCCGGCAAAATTCTTCGTTCATATTCTTCGCCGGTAAGTGCATCCGGATATTTCAATTATGGTTTCCATGTTGACATGCCACCGGGACAATATTATATCACGATGAGCAACCCTTCGCTTAAAAGTCCTCTCGTGATGATTCTTACTGTTCTTCCTCCACGAACGCCAACTCCAATCATGACAACTGTGGGAGTATCTCCTGGTAATCCAACATCATCACTAACAGCTGCTATCCTCCCATCTGCAACAACGCAGAATCCACCGGGTATTTCTGCTGGTACCGGTACACTCTCCATTACATCAACTCCGGCAGGTTCTTCAGTATATCTTGATTCGGTGCTGATGGGAAAAACACCGGTTGATCTGGGTAATATTAATTATGGTAGCCATCTGGTTGAGATAAAATCTCCCGGATACCAGACCTATTCGGTTCAGGTAACCGTAAAGGATGGATCACCGGTTACCATATCTCCGGTTCTTCCAAAATCCCCCTCTCCAATTCCTCTATCACCAGTCACAGTAATTATCGGGCTTTTAATCTCCGGTGTAATCGCCCTTTATGGAAAAGGACGTAAAAACCAATAATCAGCCTCTCTTTTATCTTTTTTGTACTTCTGATAATTTTTCTGCCATAACTTATATCGGTATAAACGCCTACGTGTATTGATATTATCGGTGAATATCTTTGATGAAATTCTCTTTTATCGCTCACATGCCCGATACTCCGGGATCGCTTTACAAGGTTGCAGAGATTATCAAAAAATATGATGGCAATATCAACCGCATCCAGTTTGACCGCCGTATTGACCCCGGAACTGTTTTTTACGAGGTTACGGTATCCGAAGAATCCTTTAAACAGATAACAAAGGATCTCAAGCAGATCGGGTATCTCCAGAGTTCCATAAAACCCCAGAGTTTCTTAAAATTCTCCGTCTACCTGCCCCACCGCCCGGGTGCACTGTACGAATTTTTGAGTTTAACAACATCAGCTGACGCAAATATCTCATTTTTGGATTTCGACGATAAGGGCCGGCACCCAGATCGTCTTACGGTAAGCCTGAATCTCGAACAGGGTACAGTAGTTGACCATTTGTTAAACCAGTTAAAATCCCTGTACCGCATGGAGATCATTGAATACGACACAACCGGAAAACAACTGGATGATACGGTGTTTTATGTCCGGTACGCACAGGCAATCCGCGAACTTATCGGTGAGTATGAGGACAAATTTCTGCTCTCGTTTCTTGCAGACACCAACCGCATTGCGCAGGAATTGATGAACCGTGATTGTGATCCCAAACAGGTTTTTGAAAGCGTTCTTAAGACCGGTCAGACATTGAAAGCTACTACCGGAAAAAATTTTTACGCCGATGTTCAAAAATTCCGGATTAATGATCATACAAGCTTGTTCTGTTTTCAGGTTCCCTGTGGCGGAAATATATTTCTTTTAAGATCCGGAGATAACCTGCTGATGATTGATACTGGATACGGGATTTATCATCACGATGTAATCGCCATGTTTTCCCGGTATGGAGTGGGGGACTTAAAGAAAATCCCCCGCATTGTTGTAACCCACGCCGACGCGGATCATTGCGGAGCTGCCGGTTTTTTTGCAGTGCCGGTGCTCATGCACCAGAGTACTCTTGAGATTATCCGGACAAATAACCGGGCTTACGGTTCACGAAGTGATCACTCCTCTCTGGATGAATTCTACACAAAGATGATCAACCTGTTCTCACGGTTTAATACTCCAGACGAGATCGAATGTTTTTTTGCACCAAACGGAAATACCCGTGGAATTTTTCCGTTGATCGGCAGGGTCTCTATTGGAGATATTGAACTCGAAGTGCTGGACGGTTTAAGCGGACACACGGCAGGACAGGTGTTCTTGTATTCCCGGACATCTGGGTTGTTGTTTTCCGCAGACAGTGTGATCAATTTTACCAGTCTCTCAAAAGAACGGGCGGATTATAGTTCGCTTGCCGCATTTCTTGTTACGTCAGTGAATGTGGACAGCGACATGGCAAAGAAGGAACGAAAAGGTTTGCTTGAACTGGCACAGGATACTGATAACGAACTGATATCTGCCGGAAAACACTGCCTTATCTGCGGCGGTCATGGAGCGGTATCGGTACTTGATGGTGGAAAGCTTGTGATATGTGGAGATATAGAGCGGTACATACCGTAATATTTTATTCTGCTGTTTTTGTTCGTTATCTTTCAAACTTTTATGCCACGTTCTTTGGAGAGGTGACTGTTTGACCGCTTATATTTACCCGACTTATACCAGAAGGGGCGAGAAATCGCCCCTGATTAATCGAGATTACATATCTTTTACGAAATTCTCATCTACTATGCAATAGCATCTTCTTGTGGGGAAAAGCTTGGAGAGCCACAGGGTACAGGAAATGATGCGGCTGATGGCATCAAAGATCCGTTCAATTGCCGATACCATATCAGATGATGATATCGGGAAGTTCATTACCGAACTCTTAAAAGCTAAACGCATTTATGTGATCGGTGCAGGACGGTCAGGACTTGTGGCAAAAGCCTTTGCCATGCGTCTCATGCATCTCGGGTTTCATGCATATGTGGTTGGCGAGACAATAACTCCGGCATTGAACAAGGGAGATCTGATGGTCATTTTCTCGGGTTCAGGCCGGACAAAGACCGTTGCTGATCTGGCAGAGACTGCAAAGGAGATTGGTGGAAGAATATGCCTGATCTCTTCGAATGCAGATTCCCGTATAGGAAAGATTTCTAATTGCATAGTGATAATCGAGCAGCACCGGGATTCTATAGAAGATGATGCGGTCGAGTTTGAAATCCGGCAGATGATGGGTGAGCACAAATCGTTTGCTCCTTTAGGAACGCTCTTTGAGACGGTCTCCATGATCTTTGCAGATGCGGTTGTATCAAGGTTAATGGAGATCACAAAGACTGATGAAAGCGCTCTCAAGAACCGGCATACGAATATCGAATAGGAGATAACAATGAGCATGAAATTTGCAGAACGGGTAAAAGATATTGAAATTTCGGGTATCCGCCGCTTGTTTGAAGCTGCAGGTCCGGACTCCATCAATTTAGGGCTCGGACAACCCGACTTTGATACACCCCCGCACATAAAAGATGCAGCGATAAAATCTATACAGGAAGGAAAGACCGGGTATACCGGTAACAATGGTATTCCTGAACTCCGCAGTGCGATAAGTGAAAAATTCAAAAAAGAGAATCAACTCTCTTACACTCCGGATCAGATTATTGTTACTGCCGGTGCAAGTGAAGCGCTCCATATTGTGATGCAGGCAATTGTGGGAGATGGCGACAGGGTGCTTTGCCCGGATCCAGGTTTTGTCTCCTATGCGTCACTCGCTATCTTAGCGGGCGCAACTCCAGTCAGTTTCCCGCTTACTTCTGATCTGCATATCGATGTGGAGCGGGCAAAGGAACTGATGGATGGAGCGAAAATCATTGTCTTGAACTCCCCGGCAAATCCCACCGGTGCAGTCGAGAGCAAAGAGTCAATAAAAGCCATAGTTGAATATGCAGACGATGCCGGTGTTACTGTTGTGTCTGATGAAGTGTACGAGCATTTCATTTATGGTAAAAAGCACTGGAGCGCTGGTCACTTCGGAGACAATGTCATCACCATCAATGCGGCCAGCAAGACCTATGCGATGACCGGCTGGCGTCTCGGGTATCTTGCTGCATCTCCCGATATCATTGGCCAATGCTTGAAAGTACACCAGTACTGTCAGGCCTGTGCCACTTCCATCTCCCAGTATGCAGCAGTTGCAGCATACAAAGGCGACCAGCATCCCGTAAAAGTGATGTGCGATGAATACCGGGCGCGGCGGGATCTCTTCTGCAAAGGATTATCTGCACTTGGGCTGAACTTCCCGCTTCCTGAAGGTGCATTTTATGCATTTGTTCCAATGAAACCTGTGCTGACCCAGAAAATTATTGATGCCGGTGTAGTGATTGTACCCGGCTCTGCGTTCGGCGTCAATGCGCCAGAGTATGCCCGCATGAGTTATGCCACATCCCGGGAGAACCTGAAGCGTGCCCTTGATAGGATACAAAAGATAATGTGTGATTAACATGGTCAAAGAACTGTTACGTAAATTATCCAATGCCCACGGTGTTTCGGGCAGTGAAGGCAACGTCTATGCACTTATTAAAAAAGAGCTCAAGGGGCATGTCGATGAGATTCGCGAAGACCCGATGGGCAATCTGATCGCAATCAAGCACGGCAACAAATTCAAAGTGATGCTGGCAGCCCATATGGATGAGATCGGGCTCATGGTGAAGTACATAGAAGAAAAAGGTTTCATCCGGTTCGTTGCACTCGGCGGATGGTATGGGCCAACGCTCTATAACCAGCGGGTAATCCTGCATGGGGCAAACGGTCCTGTTATTGGTGTCATTGGCGGTAAACCCCCGCATATGATGGACGACGAAGAGCGTAAGAAGGGAGTGAAAGTCGATGATCTCTTCATTGATATCGGTGCAACAAATCCTGATGAGGTTGATTATCTCGGTATTGATATCGGTACACCGGTAACCATCGACCGGGAATTCTGTGAACTGGCAAATTCCCGGGTTACCGGAAAAGCCTTTGACAACCGGGCTGGCGTAGCCATGCTGATAAAAACTTTACAGGAGGTAAAGTCCCCGCTCACTATCTTTGGCGTTTTTACGGTACAGGAAGAAGTTGGCTTAAAAGGCGCACGTACAAGTGCTTATTCACTCGATCCCGATTGTGCAATCGCAACCGATGTCACCATCCCCGGAGATCATCCGGGTATTGAGATGAAGGATGCTCCTGTTGTGATGGGAAAAGGCCCTGTCATCACTATTGTTGATAGCAGTGGAAGAGGATTAATTGCCAATCGTAAAGTGGTCAAATGGTTAAAGGATGCAGCTGATTCTAATTCAATTCCAGTGCAGATGGAAGTCGGCAGCGGGGGAACGACCGATGCAACTGCAATCCACCTAACTAAAGGCGGCATCCCGAGTACAACTGTCAGCATCCCTTCGCGGTATATCCATTCACCGGTAGAAGTGCTGGATTGTCAGGATATTGAAGCTGGTGTGAAAATTCTTGTAGCTGCGCTAAAGAAAAAGCCGGTATTATAATTTTATTTCTTCCTTTTTTTGAAAAATTGTGTTTCTGGCACACACGATTAAAACTAAAATCTGAACGCCTCGGCCGAGGTGACTTCTCCGGGGTTTGAAGTCGTGTTTTTCCAAATTTTTTCCATAATTTCGAACCTCCATTTGGTTCTGATCAATAATTTCCGGGCGAGGAGAAAAAACCTCTGTATCAGCGCAAAGGGTTGGGAAAAACAATTTTGGTTTCTCGGAGTAATGGCGTTAGCCATCCATTCTTTTGTGATCACCTATTGATATGATAGATCAACATTACTCATAAAAAATGGATGGGAAACAAGGGCTTTTGTATCTCACAAATCCATTTTGTTCATGTAACTTTTTACATACAAATTTCCATTGTATTGGACGGTTCCATGCACTAGTAATAATCTCGACGATATTGTTCGTATAGGTCCGTATTGTTCCATACGCATACACGTCTCTATTTTGCACATGCTGATTTCAGATCACATTTTATGTAGAGATATGGTATGAAAGCCATTCATAATGAAAACGGACATGATGCTTGCGTGCCACAAGCATACACGATGAAAACAGAAGTTCTATTTTTATATTATGTAAGGAGCGGGCCGGAGCAGCCAACGGTGACAGAGGGAAGCGATGAGCCTTTCCAATTAGTCAATGGAGTAACCTGATTATCGGGTATTTAACCGGCTCACAAAAACCGCCATCCTCCAGCCCCAAGCAACTGCATTCCCGCAGTTTTTTTAACCCAGCCTACAGTCACGTCCGGTCTGGCATCAATTTTAGGTACAAAATGTTTTGCAATTACATTCCAGGAACCATATGTCACCGCTCCTCACTACGACACGTACATGCGGGCACATCCTCCGGCCTTCCTTCCCATTCTTTTTTCCCCCGACATATGACGTATACCCTGTCACCGATGTCCCTGCTGTCGGTAATCCGATGAGTAACGACAAGACAGGGTATTTGCATCTCGGTCACAAATGTCCGTGTCAATTCTTTCACTAACCGGATGTTGTCCGCATCCAGCGCAGTGAACGGCTCATCGAGCATGAGAAGTGCCGGCTCGGTGGCAAGAGCCCGGGCAAGGGCGACTCGCTGCTTCTGTCCTCCCGACAGGTTTCCTGCTCTCACATCAGCGAGATCTTCGATACCTATCGCACTCATCCATTGCCCCACACGCTCTTTGATAAAAACCGGGGATTTATGCTGGGAGCAAAGACCAAATGCGATATTATCCTGGACAGAAAAGTGGGGAAATACTACAGAGTTCTGGAATACGTACCCGATGCGTCGATTTTCAACCGGGACATCCACTCCCATACCCGGATCAAAGAGCACAGAGCCATTAAGCTGGATCGATCCTGTATCCGGAGGTACAAGACCCGAAATGCTATTGAGTACAGTAGATTTCCCGGCTCCGTTCTCCCCCATGAGAACAACGATCTCACTCGGCCCGGCATGGATGGTGATATCGAGAGAGAAATCCCTCAGTTTTTTGTGGATTACTGCATCAAGCATGGGACGCCTCCCTGCGGGCAAGGAGCCGGACTGCAATCATGATCGCAAACGATATGATCACGAGCAGGATGGAGATCGTAAGTCCGACGGTAAAATTCCCCTCCATTCCCACATAC
>Ga0194039_1000728_pt1 | contig 19036 bp, 14 predicted proteins | sample JunL228m_MetaG_FD_148679 | JGI IMG/M metagenome (GOLD analysis project Ga0194039, IMG submission 148679) | Anoxic zone freshwater microbial communities from boreal shield lake in IISD Experimental Lakes Area, Ontario, Canada - Jun2016-L227-8m | ecosystem: Environmental > Aquatic > Freshwater >... | reverse complement strand
GAAATGAGCTTATAGAGCATCTTTTTTATAAAAATAATTTTAGCAAAGCTAGTTTGACATTCTATTGAATATATTCGGTTTGCTATAATTAACTGAGTTTCTAATTCTGATGCGGAGGCAGAAGCAATATAGAGAAACTGAATGAACTCCTTTGTTGTCTGTCTTTCGTGTCCCTCTGCAATATTCGACGGTACAGATATTGCGCTTCGCCTAATCTGGTCAGTTAAAGAGTAATTCTCTTTAGGTGGTAATGTAGATATGACTTTATAACCTTCTTCTACAAGAATAATAGACTCTTTCCAAACTTCTAAATCTTTATAATCCTTTATCATTGCATTACCCTATCCTCTGTTCCCCATTCTCCATACCCTAATTCCAGACTTTCCATGGCGCTGTATTAGAATTCCACAATTCATTTAATTTGTTTTTCTCTCTTTGTGTGTCCATACATTGCCAAAAACCATTATGAGGAAAAGCCATTAGTTCACCTTTAGTTGCTAATGTTTGAAGAGGCGTCCTTTCGAAAATTGTTGAATCCCCTTCTATGTAATCAAGCACTTCAGGTTGACAAACAAAAAAACCTCCATTAATCCAATTATTATCTCCTTTTGGTTTTTCCAGGAAGCTTGTTATTTTATTTCGGTTATTAATATCCAAAGTGCCAAATCTTCCCTCAGGCTGAATGGCAGTCATAGTAATTAGTTTATTCTGTTTGTTATGGAATTCCAGCAATTTGCTGATATCAACATCAGAGACACCATCCCCATAAGTAAGCATAAACTGTGAATTTCCAATAAAATCTTTAGCCCTTTTAATTCTGCCGCCAGTCATGGTATTTAAACCTGTGTCAATAAGTGTGACTTTCCATGGTTCGGCAAAATTGTTATGGTATTCAATACTATTGTCTTTCATATCAATTGTCATATCACTCTGAAACAGATAGTAATTTGCAAAGAACTCTTTAATGATATAAGCCTTATAGCCAAGAAGAATAACAAACTCATTAAAGCCATAACTGGAATAGATTTTCATTATATGCCATAGAATTGGTTTGCCGCCAATTTCTAGCATTGGTTTAGGTTTGATCTCAGTTTCTTCGCTGAGTCTTGTACCGTATCCCCCTGCTAAAATTAAAACTTTCACAGGAACTCCTTTTATGCTTTAATCACATTGGTTGAGGGTTTTATAGCATTTCTAGTATCTATAATAAGAGATGCATTGGTTCTAATAAATTCGTAGTCGATACAATCATGATCAGTTGCGATTATGACTACATCGTAAGCGGCTATATTCTTTATGTCCAGTATTGATTTTTTGTGAGCATACTTTGGATAATGTCTTGTGTCCTTTACTTCAGGGCAATAAGGATCATAAAAATCTACAATCGCTCCATTCTCTTCCAATAGATCCCAAAGCTTGAAAGAAGGACTTTCTCTGATATCATCTATATTTTTCTTATAAGCAAGACCGACAAGAAGCGCTCTACTCCCATTTAACACTTTCTTTCTCTGGTTCATAGCCCTGAGCGTCTTTCTTATGACATATCTCGGCATTGAAGTGTTTATCTCCCCGGCAAGTTCGATGAATTTGGTCGGATAATCGAACTCTCTGGCTTTCCAGGTCAGATAGAAAGGGTCAATTGGTATGCAGTGCCCTCCAAGTCCCGGACCTGGATAGAAGGGCATAAAACCAAAAGGCTTTGTTTTAGCCGCATTGATAACTTCCCAAATATCAATTCCCATTTTGTCGAATACTATTTTTAGTTCATTAACTAATGCGATATTGATACACCTGAAGATATTCTCCATCAGCTTTGTAGCTTCGGCCGTTGCGTTCGAAGATACTCTTACAGTTTTGCATATTACTGTATCATAGACAGCGCAGGCTATATCTGCTGAATCTTCGTTGAATCCGCCGACTACTTTTGGGATAGTAGAAGTGCTGAAGTTAGGATTATTGGGATCTTCTCTTTCAGGTGAAAATGCCAGATAGAAATCAATTCCTGCTTTGAGTCCGCCTTTTTCAAGAATAGGCTTGAGAACCTCGTCTGTTGTTCCAGGGTAAGAAGTTGACTCTAAACTGATAAGCTGACCTTTTTTAATATAAGGAGCAATTGCTTCGCCAGATTTAACTATGTAGGTCATATCAGGTTCACGCTGTTTTGTGAGAGGGGTAGGGACACAGATAATAATTGCATCACAGTCTTTAGCTCGGACGAAATCAGAGCAAAATTCAAATTTTCCTGATTCTGTAAGATTTTTGATGTTTTCAGAGGGAATATGTTTCAAGTAACTCTTTCCAGCTCTTAAAAAATCTCCCTTGGACTTATCAGTATCAAACCCTACAGTTTTGAATCCTGCTCTAGAAAATTCTATAAGCAAAGGTAGCCCTACATATCCCAAACCTACTATGCCAATTACAGCATTATGATTTTTTATGTTGTCTAGAAAAGTTTGCTTTCCCATAATCCGATAACCTCATTTATTAATAAATAACTTAATAGAAACATATTACATGATTCTAATCTTGTTTTATATTTTTTCTACGATTAACTAAAATTTATTGAGTAAAAGAGAATTCGCCATTTGAGACGGATATTTTGAGTTTTTTGTTCTCTTTGATTTCTCCAGCTATAATTTTTCTTGAAACAGGTGTTTCTATGCTTTTTGATATGAGGCGCTTTATTGGTCTAGCTCCGTAAACTGGTTCATAGCCTCTCTCTGCAATCAGAGTCTTAGCTTCTTTGCTTACAGATATTTCTACACCAAGCCCCGAAAGTCTCTTTGCGAGGTTGTTGAGTTGAATATCGACAATTTCAATTATGTTTTCCTTTGATAGTGAGTGGAAAATGACTATATCGTCTATTCTATTCAAAAACTCAGGTTTGAAGGAATTTTTAAGTTCATTCATTACTTTACTTCTGATGTTTTCATCCTCAATTTTTCCATCAAGCAAGAATCTGCTTCCGATATTTGATGTCATTATGAGAATGGTATTTTTGAAGTTAACCGTTCTGCCCTGAGAGTCTGTCAGTCTGCCGTCGTCAAGGAGTTGAAGAAGTGTATTGAATACATCTGGATGAGCCTTTTCTATCTCATCAAAGAGAATAACACAGTAGGGTTTGCGTCTAACTGCTTCTGTAAGCTGGCCGCCTTCTTCGTATCCGACATATCCCGGAGGAGCGCCTATGAGCCTTGCTACAGAGTGTTTTTCCATATATTCTGACATGTCAATTCTAATCATTGCTCTTTCGTCATCGAAGAGATATTCAGCCAAAGCTCTTGCTAATTCTGTTTTTCCTACGCCTGTAGGCCCAAGAAATATGAATGACCCAATGGGTTTATTCGGATCTTTTAGCCCGGCTCTAGCTCTCAAAACTGCATCAGAAACTGCGGTTACTGCTTCATCCTGACCAATCACTCGCATGTGTAGATTTTCTTCTAGTTTGAGAAGCTTTTCCTTTTCTCCCTGAACAAGTTTGCTTACGGGAATATGCGTCCACCTAGAGATAATATCTGCAATATCCTCTTCAGTAACTTCTTCCTTGAGCATTCTGGTTTCTTTTGAATCATTCTTCAGATTATCTTCAGCTTTTTTAAGCTGGAGTTCAAGCCTTGGCAGTGTACCGTGTTTAATTTCGGCGGCCTTTTCGAGGTTGTAGTCTCTCTCGGCCTTTTCCAGCTGTTGTTTGGCTAACTCTACGCTTTCTCTGAGAGTTCTTATATCGGATATGGCTTTTTTCTCATTGTCCCATCGCGTTCTAAATTCCAATTCTTTAGCTTTTACTTCGCCGAGTTCTTTTTCAAGTTCAGTTATTTTTTCTTTGGAGGTGTGATCCTTTTCTTTCTTGAGTCCTGCAATCTCAATTTCAAGACGCATTTTTTTTCGATTAACTTCGTCTAGCGCTGTCGGGCTTGAATCAATTTCTGTTCTGAGTTTTGCGGCGGCTTCGTCAATAAGGTCTATAGCCTTATCAGGTAAGAATCTATCAGCAATATATTTATCTGAAAGAGTAGCGGCGGCGACTATGGCAGCATCTCTGATTTTAACTCCGTGGTGAATTTCGTATTTTTCTCTAATGCCGCGAAGAATTGAAATTGTATCCTCTACTGAAGGCTGTTGAACCAGAATTGATTGAAACCTTCTTTCCAGGGCAGGGTCTTTTTCAATATGTTTTCTATATTCGTCAAGGGTAGTTGCTCCTATGCAATGCAGTTCTCCTCTTGCAAGCATGGGTTTAAGCAGGTTTCCTGCGTCCATGGCTCCTTCAGCGGCTCCTGCTCCGACGACTGTATGAAGTTCGTCGATAAAAAGAATAATTTCCCCTTCAGCTTCAAGAACTTCCTTTAAAACAGCTTTAAGTCTTTCTTCAAATTCACCTCTGTACTTTGCTCCAGCAATCAAAGAACCCATATCCAGAGCAACAATCCTTCTGTCTTTTAATCCTTCAGGTACATCACCTCTGATAATCCTTATGGCAAGTCCTTCAACGATAGCTGTTTTCCCAACACCTGCTTCTCCAATTAAGACTGGATTATTTTTGGTTCTTCTTGAAAGAATTTGAATAGTTCTTCTTATTTCATCGTCTCTGCCTATCACAGGGTCAAGTTTGTCCTGCCTTGCCATTTGAGTTAGGTCTTTGGAATATTTTTCAAGAGCCAGGAAGCTATTTTCAGGTTCTTGCGAAGTAACTCTTTGGTTGCCTCTAGCTTCTTTTAATGTACTTAAAAGTGTATTTTTAGTAATATTGTGTTCAGAAAATATCTTCTTGCAGTCAGGTGATGAGAGTAGGGCAAGCAAGAGATGTTCAACGCTTATGTATTCATCCTTCATGCTTTCTGCTATAGTCTTGGCATTAATGAGAATTTCGCTAAAAGACCTAGAACTATAAATCTGCCCGGCTCCGCTTCCCTGCACAGATGGAATAGAATTTAAAGACTTATCAATACTTTTTTCTAGAGAGCTTATATTCACATTCATCTTGGTGAGCAATGAATGTATCAGACCTGTTTTTTCTGAAATAAGAGAATAAAGCAGATGAAACGGTGTCATCTCCTGATGGTTGCGTTTAATGACCTCTTCCTGAGTATGGATTAAAGCTTCTCTTGTTTTTGTAGTGAATTTGTCTTGATCCATAAATAAGCCTCCAATAAAGTTAATATTGGTTTTGATTTAGCATAGTATCAACAAGTGGGCCGCAGTGATTACTCTGGCACGGTCCCATTCCGGCTCTGGCTCGCCTTTTGACTCCGTCTCTAGTGGTAGGTTTTGGTGTACGGGAGATGGCATCGAGGATTTCGCCTTCAGTTATTTGTTCACATCTACAGATAACCTTTTTATAAGTTTCAGAGGAAGCCAAGGCTTTAATCATTTCTGATTCAGATTTGTATCTAAGAAGCGGATTTTCTCGGTAGTTAATGAAATTTGATTTCTTCGTTGCGGTTGGAGTTTTTTTAAGGATTAAATTAACTATATAGGATGCGATGGCAGGAGAAGAAGTCAGTCCAGGTGATTTTATTCCTGCGGCATTAAAAAGCCCTGGACAATCAGGCGCTTCTTCTACAATGAAGTCTTTGCGGTCGGATTCAGCTCTTAACCCTGCGAAAGTCCTAATGGTTTTATTGAAAGGAATATTTTCAATGCTTTTCGACGCAACTTTTTGGATGAATTCGATGGTGTTCTTATCTGTAGAAACATCATCTTTATCAAAGATCTGTTCAGAATCTGGACCGACAAGCGTATTGCCGTAAACAGTCGGGGTAACAAGTATTCCTTTTCCTTTTTCTGACGGACATTGGAAGATGACATGTTTGGCTAAATTGCCTGTGGATTTATTCAAGACCATGTATTGCCCTTTTTTGGGTTTAATCTCGAATTTGTTTTTTGAGACAAGATTATTGATTCTATCTGCATAAACTCCTGCGGCATTAACTACAAATTTTGCTGATAATTCGCCCTTATTAGTAAAAATATCGAAATTGTCGCCATTTTTTTCTAAGTTCAAAACTTCAGTGTTTAATTTGATTTCAACGCCATTTGCAACAGCGTTTTCTGATAAAGCGATAGCAAGTTCGAAAGGACTGATAATTCCGGTCGTTCCTGAATAGAGAGAGCCTTTTATATTTCTATTAACATTAGGTTCTATTGCGATTGTTTCTTCGGCCGTGAGAATTTTCAGGTCTGGCACACCGTTTTGAATCCCGCGTTCATAGAGTTTATGGATTGTATTTATATCTTCGTCTTCAAAAGCAAGAATGATGGCTCCAATCCGCTTGAAAGGCACCGAAAGCTCTTTGCAGGTTTCTTCAATTGTCCTATTACCCTCAACATTGAATTTTGCCATCAAGGTTGAAGGCTTCGGATCGTAGCCGCCGTGAATTATTGCGCTATTGGCTTTCGTACTTCCGTTGCTTACATCGTAGGATTTTTCTAAAAGAACTATTTTAAAATCATACTTAGATAGTTCTCGAGCAATGAATGAACCTGTAACTCCTGCGCCGATTATAGCAATATCGTACATTATTTTATCAAGTAGTTATTCTTTTTTGTAGGAGCTGTTAATTCCCCAGAAGTAGAAGGCAAGGGAAACCACAACTACTACCAGCTGATCCCATCCATTGGGGATAAGGTCTATGCCTCCAAATTCTTTGCTTCCGATAAAGGATAAAAGGGCGGTAACCAAAAGAAATACAATCAACCATATGCTCGATTTAAACTGTTTGCCAATACTGCTCCAGCCTTCTTGATTCTGATAATATACATAAAATACGAAACCACAAAGGCCTAGTAATATTACTTCAGCCGAAACAGGCCATGTGCCCCAATGCAGGAGCAGACCGCAAATAATGAAGCCAATTGCTGATATTATTCCTGCACATGGGAGTCTGAATGGCCTTTCGACATCCGGGCGCGATTTTCTTAAAGCCATCAGCGCGACAGGACCGCTTATATATGTTATTACTTCAGCTACGGAGAGAACTGCAGCAAATTTCTGCCATCCTCTAAAGAAAAAGAGGAATATAAAGCAGACGACTAGAATTGTAATAAGAGCCCCTCTTGGCACTCCATATTTTGCATCTAATTTGCCTAAGTATTTAGGCATCTGTTTATTGTGGCTCATACCGAAGAGCATTCTCGATGTTGTAGTAAAATAAGTTAACCCCACGCCGCTAGGAGATACGAAAGCATCTAAATATATAAGGAATAATAAGAGATTTAAATTTAGAGCTGCTGCAATCTGGGCGAAAGGCGACCTGAATGAAAGACCTTTCCATCCATTTATCAGATCTGTGGGCGATAATGAACCTATAAATGCCACTTGAAGAAGGATATATAAAATCAAACAGAACAAAATACTGCTAAGCATGGCGATAGGAAGATTCCTTCCGGGGTTTTTTACTTCTCCTGCCAGGTTAGCGGGGGTTTGGAATCCATTAAATGTGTAAATAATGCCGCATGCAGGTATTGCAGTAAGAACAGCGTCCCATCCGAATGGAGCAATCGTGCCTCCCAATGTAAAGTTCTCTGGATGAAATGATGCGGCTAAGAGAGAAATCACGCTGAATATTGGGACGAAAATCTTAAGGTAAGTTATGTACTTCATTGACTTTAAAAAGAGCTGAAGAGACCAATAATTTAAGAAGAAGTACACTAGGATTAAAATTGATGCAACCAGTAAGCCGCTTAGGGTGAGGTCGCCTGATACAGGGTTATAAAGACCTTTGGCCCATGCGAAATTCCAGGAAGAAAGATATTGAGTCGAAGCTACTGCTTCAGTTGCTATGACAGGAGTAATTGCTATCCAGTTAATCCATGCGCCGAAGAACCCGGCCAAAGGGCCGTGTGACTGATACATGTAATGAACCATTCCGCCAGACTTAGGGAACATTGATCCAAGTTCTGCCACGGTAAGCGCTATGAAAGAAACAGCTACGCCTCCAATTATCCATGAAAATATTCCTGCCGGGCCGGCAGTATGAGCTACTGTGGCTACACCGAAAAGCCAGCCGGAGCCGATTATACAGGTTATTCCTGAAAGTATTAGCGGGAAAAGTCCTATTACTCTTTTGGGTTGATTCGGATCTTCGTTCATTATTTATCTCCCTATTTTATTTTAAATGTAAGACAACTTTTCTTTATGTCTCTTGCCCGATTTTCCGATTACTGTGTAATCTTTAAACCCTGCATTTATGGCTAAAGATGAGGCTGTATCGAAATCTGAGCCAACTTCATCCGGGCTATGAGAATCAGATCCGAATGTGATACTGCCTCCATTTAGTTTGATCAATTGCATTATATCTAATGAAGGATAGAACTCCTTCACTGGTTTTCTTTTTCCTGCTGTATTAATTTCTATTAGAACTTCCTTGTCTGATGCTATTTGAACAACTTCAGAAATCTTTGATCGAAAGAAGTCCATATTCCTCGGAAGCATCCCAAACTTCTTTGGTAAATCAATGTGTCCAATTATATCTAATTTGAAAGAAGCGACCATATCTTTTAGTAAATTGGCATATTTATTCCAAATATATTCAATCTTTTCTGGAGTACTCCATTTGTCTATATATTGCGGATTGTCAAAAGGATAGTCATCGACATGGTGGATAGAGCCTATGATATAGTCAAAATCGTAACTATCTATTAGTGAAGCAACTTCATCCATTTTTCCAGGAACATAGTCAATTTCCATTCCACATAAAACTTCTATTCCATACGGGTTGTTCTTTACTTCCTCGATTATCTCTATGTATCGCTCAATCTGGGATAAATCCATCCTGCATTCAGTATCGAAATTTGCAGGAGCAGGGCAGTGGTCGGAAAAGCCTATTACTTTCAATCCAATTTCGTGAGCACGCCTTACATATTCGATAGGCTTGCCGCAAGCGTGTTTGCACAAAGGTGTGTGCATGTGGTAATCGCAGATAACAGACATATTATCTTAACATTCCTAACAGTAAAAAAGAGCCTTGGAAAACCAAGGCTCTTAAATTTGTAACTATCTAGCAGTAATTACTTTTGCTTAATAGCTGCATGAGCGGCGGCTAATCTTGCGATTGGCACGCGGTACGGGCTGCATGATACATAGCTCAAACCTATGTTGTGACAGAATTCAACTGTCTTTGGGTCTCCTCCGTGTTCGCCGCAGATACCAAGCTTGATACCAGGACGAGCTTTCTTTCCAAGTTCGACGGCATACTTAATAAGTTTGCCTATCCCGCCCTGATCAAGGACTACGAACGGGTCGTACTCGTATATGCCGAGTTTTACATAATCTTTAAGGAATTTTCCGGCATCGTCACGAGAGAAACCGCAACCCATCTGGGTCAGGTCATTTGTTCCGAAGGAGAAGAATTCAGCTTCAGCTGCTATTTCGTCTGCTGTCATAGCGGCTCTTGGAACTTCAATCATTGTTCCAATCTTAACTTCGAGCTTAACTTTCTTTTCTTTTTCTACTTCAGCTATCACCTTTTTAGTGATTTCTTTCTGATGTATGAATTCTTTTACATTTCCAACGATCGGAATCATGATCTCAGGTTTTGAACCCTTCACAGAAGCAGCAGCTTCGCATATAGCTCTAACTTGCATTTCTGTAACTTCAGGGAAACTGATACCAAGACGGCATCCGCGAAGTCCGAGCATCGGATTGTATTCATGGTTTTCTGCTACCAAAGATATAATCTTGTCTAGCTTTACTCCCATTGTTTTTGCCATTTCTTTCTGTCCGGCTTCATCAGCAGGAAGGAATTCATGGAGCGGAGGATCTAGGAGACGGATTGTAGCAGGTCTGCCTTCGAGAGCCTTGAATATTCCGATGAAGTCTGTTCTTTGGAGTGGAAGCAGTTCATCTAAAGCTTGCTTGTACTGTTTGACAGCAGCAGCCTGCTCTTTGGTCATACAGCAATCTTTGCCTGATTTAAGGTCATAAACAGATTTTACGCTGTGAGCTTCTTTTATCTTCTTGACTTCTTCAGCTACAAGGATAAGTCTGCGGAAAGATATGATTTTTGTTCCTTCGAAGAACATGTGTTCTGTACGGGTTAAACCAATTCCTTCTGCGCCGAATCTAACAGCTACTTCAGCATCGTGAGGGGTATCTGCATTTGTTCTTACGCCGATTTTCTTGTATTTATCAGCGAGCTTCATAATTTCAGCAAATGGCCCGACCAAAGCGGCCTCAACTGTTTCGATTTGGCCTTTGTAAACAGCTCCAGTTGAGCCATTAAGAGAAATCCAATCGCCTTCTTTTATTACTTCTTTGCCAACTACGAATTGCTTCTTGGCATAATCCATTAAAACTTCACTGCATCCTGCTACGCAGCAAGTTCCCATTCCGCGAGCTACGACTGCAGCATGAGATGTCATGCCACCGCGAGCCGTAAGAACGCCCTTGGATACATGCATTCCGGTAATATCTTCAGGGCTTGTTTCGATACGGCAAAGAATTACATCTTTGCCTGATTTTGCCCATTTTTCAGCATCTTCAGCATTGAATACAACCTGACCTGTAGCAGAACCAGGAGAAGCTGGAAGACCTGTTACAATTTTCTGAGCCTTAGCTTCTGAAGCTTTAACAAATACAGGATGCAGGAGCTGGTCGAGAGAAGCAGGTTCTACTCTTAGAACTGCTGACTTTTCATCAATAAGCTTTTCTTTAACTAAGTCAGTAGCAATTCTTACCGCAGCCTGAGCTGTTCTCTTTCCATTACGGGTCTGGAGCATATATAGAACGCTTTTTTCAATTGTAAACTCGAGGTCCTGCATATCTTTATAATGCTTTTCGAGTTTAGTTTTGATAGCATCAAGTTCTTTGAAGCATTTTGGCATAGCTTCTTCAAGTGATGGGAACTTTGATTTTCTGGTAGCTTCTGCTACGCTCTGAGATTTGGCCCATGCTTTTGAGCCGGCAAGAGTAATTTGCTGAGGAGTACGAATACCTGCAACTACATCTTCGCCTTGAGCATTGATAAGGAATTCACCATAGAAATAAGCGTTTTCGCCTGTGGATGGGTCACGGGTGAATGCTACGCCGGTTGCGCAGTCTTCGCCGGCGTTACCATATACCATTGACTGAATAGTGACGGCGGTACCGCGAAGTCCTCTGATATCGTTAAGCTGGCGATATTTTTCAGCGCGTGGATTATTCCATGAATCAAATACAGCCTGAACGCCTCTCCAGAGCTGTTCGATTGGATCTTGTGGAAACTCTTTCTTTGTAATTTTCTTTACAATAGCTTTATAGGAATCAACAAGAGCTTTTAGATCAGCGGCTGTGAGATCTGTATCGAGTTTTGCTTTCTTTTTGTGCTTAAGAGTTTCGAGTTCATGTTCGAAAAGGTGGTGTTCTACGCCAAGAACCACATCGCTGAACATCTGCATGAAGCGGCGGTATGAATCCCAAACGAATCTTTCGTTCTTTGTGAGCTTAATCATGGCCTGAATTGTTACATCATTCAGTCCGAGATTAAGAATTGTGTCCATCATACCAGGCATTGAAGCGGCGGCGCCTGAACGGACAGATACGAGTAGTGGATTTGGACCTTTACCAAAAGTTTTCCCTGTAAACTTTTCGAGTTTCTTGAGCTGAGCTACTACTTCTTTGTCAATTTTTGCGAAGAGTTTGTCTTTTCCGATTTCGGAATACTCTGCGCAGGCTTCTGTTGTGATTGTAAATCCTGGAGGCACAGGCAAGTCGAGACTAGCCATGTCGGCAAGGTTTGCGCCTTTACCGCCAAGAATAGACTTCATTGTTGCGTTTCCCTCTGAATCACCTTTACCAAAGAAATAGACATACTTTGTGGCCATAAATTTCTCCTTTTTTATAAACCTAAATGTCTTTTTAGTGTTGTTATTTAGTTTGAATTATTGCGACAAGTAATTGTGAGTTTATCGTATAACAAAATAGTTTGCAATTTGCGTAAAAATCTTTTTTCATAAAATCATACATATTTAATGCTAGAAGGTAGAATGAATAAATTTGAGATAGTTCTTTTTAGTCCCCAGATACCTCAAAACACTGGAAATATCGGCAGACTTTGCGTGAATACGAACTCAAAGCTTCATCTTATAAAGCCCCTCGGGTTCTCTCTTGATGAAAAATACATAAAGCGAGCCGGAATGGATTATTGGCAGTATGTGGACCTTCAAGTTCATGAAAACTGGAGCACCTTTGCAGAGTCAAAAGATAGAAATTCTCTTTTCTTTTTCTCTACCAAAACAGATAAAGCCTTTTGGAATTGTTCTTATTCAGCTGATACACAAGATGAAAAAGTCTATTTAGTCTTCGGCAGTGAGAGCAAGGGACTATCTGCAGAACTATATAAAAATTATGCAGATAGACTTTACACGATACCAATGTTTGGCGAACACGCCAGGAGCTACAATTTAGCCAATTCCGTTGCTGTTGTACTTTTTGAAGGATTGAGAAGAATTCACTCGAAAAGCTGAAAACTCTACGGATTAAGCAGGCAAAAACCAATTATTGGGTCGGGTAACCTTTTAGCGTCGGTACCTACTAATTCTGTCATGATGACTTCCATGATATGCCAGGTTTTAACTCCTTTTCTTATGCATCCAGCAGTAACGCTTTTATCTCTGCCGCAGGCAATGTGCATGTGAAGAAAAGGTTTTCCTTCTGAATCAGGGAATATAGTCCCGACGCCCAGAATTTCATGGGCATCGTCAAGAATAGCAGTCATTGGAGTGATAGTTTGAGATCTGGAGAGCATGGGGCCAGTAATAAGCACACTTCCTTTGTCGGCTCCGCCTAAAATAATTAAACTTGCCGCCTTGATTGCGTGGTCAGCGGCAAATTTTTCTAATTCTTCATGGATTATGTCTCCATCTTCCAAACGGATAACGAAAATTCTTCCCTGTTTTGCTTCGGAATATTTCATCTAGCAAATGAGTTCAAAAACCTAGTAGATTTCAGGTACAAAAGTCTGCTCGGTAATTGGTGGTCTTACATATCCTTTAGCTGGTTTTCTTGGCTCAAGCTTGAATGACTTTGGTGTTAGATCCTCATACTTGATTAGGCTAAGAATATGGCTCATGCAATTTAATCTAGCCCTCTTTTTGTCATCGCCATTGACTACGAACCAAGGAGACTGCTTTGTATCAGTAAAAGAGAACATAACATCTTTAGCCTTAGAATAATCTTCCCACATATCTCTGGACTTAAGATCCATCGGGCTTAATTTCCAGCGCTTTGTAGGATCGTCTATTCTGGCCTGGAACCTCTTTTCTTCTTCATCTGGGCTTACAGAGAACCAGTATTTGATAAGAATTATGCCTGAACGCATTAGCATTTTTTCAAATTCAGGAGCAGTTCTGAGAAAATCCTGATATTCGTCTTCGGAACAGAAACCCATAACTTTTTCAACGCCACCCCTATTGTACCAGCTTCTATCAAATATCTTCATTTCACCAGCTGATGGAAGGTGTTCCACATATCTTTGGAAATACCATTGAGTTTTTTCCTTTTCTGTAGGAACGCCCAATGCAACGATACTGCATATTCTGGGATTAAGGCATTCTGTGACAGTCTTTATAACTCCGCCTTTTCCTGCGGCATCTCTACCTTCAAAGAGAATAACTACTTTGAGCCCTTTGAGTTTTATCCATTCCTGAAGTTTAACAAGCTCAATTTGAAGCTTTGTTAATTCTTTCTCAAAGAATTCCTTATCTAATTTTCCCTTTGGATTTGCGCTCTTCATTTCCTTTTCTTTGTCTTTTTTATCTCCCATTATGCGGTCCTGATTTTGTTTAGAGTTTAATTGTTAAATGAAATATTAGTTATTCTCTAGGAAATCATCTAGGAAAAAGTTAACTGCTCCTGTCATTGCATCGTACATGCCAACTTTTGGTTCCCAGCCGAGATATTTTCTGGCATTTTCTATTGATGGCCGTCTGTGAGTGACATCCTGATAACCTTTTCCGTAGTAATTTTCCGATGATTCAATTACTATTTTAGAAGTGACGGGGAATTTCTTTCTTTGTGGATGTTTCTCAAATATATCAATGGTCATTTCGGCAAGTTCTTTGATGCTTGCTTCATTGGTTGGCGTGCCTAGGTTGAATATTCTGCCGTCTGCGCAACCATTCTTATTTTCTATAATTTTAAATAACCCTTCTATGCCGTCGCTGACATCTGTGAAACAGCGTTTTTGCTCGCCGCCGTCAACCAGCTTGATTGGTGTGCCATCAACTAGATTAACTACAAACTGAGTAATAACTCTTGAGCTTCCAAGTCTGGCAGAATCCAATGTATCAAGCTTTGGCCCTACCCAGTTAAATGGTCTAAAAAGAGAGAACTTTAATCCCTGCTGCATCCCATAAGCCCAGATAACTCTGTCAAGAAGCTGTTTTGAGCAGGAATAAATCCAGCGGGGCTTATTGATTGGACCAGTGATAAGCGGAGAAGTCTCTTCATTGAAAAAGTCATCAGTACACATTCCATAAACTTCAGATGTGGAAGGGAATATAACACGCTTATTATATTTCACGCAGTATCTTATTACTCTTAAATTTTCTTCGAAGTCAAGTTCAAAAACCCTGAGAGGATTTTTGACATAAGCCATTGGAGTAGCTATTGCTACGAGAGGAAGAACCACATCGCATTTCCTGACATGGTATTCAATCCACTCCCTGTGAATAGAAACATCACCTTCGCGGAAGTGGAAGCGCGGATTATTAATCGATTCTCCGAGTTTCTCGCAAGAGAGATCCATTCCATAAACTTCAAAATTGTAATCATCAAGCAATCTTTTTGTAAGCGCGTTTCCGATAAAACCGTTTACTCCAAGAATCAAAACTTTTGTAGTTTCTTGTTTCTTAGGCATCTTTCGTCTCCTTTAAATAGGGTATTTAAGTTTTGAAAAGTCAATTTTTCGGAATTATATCCTTGTCAAATTCGTTATACAATAGTTGAAATTAAACTGAAATATTTTTAACTGTAAATTACAGCTCATTGCTAAAAACATTTTTTATTTTTATGTTAGCTTTGGCAACTATGTCGGAAGAGTCGAGATTGTCTTCGTCATTGACTTTGCCCTTATGAATTACAAGGCAGTCTTTACCTGTAACGACAGTCAGAGGTTCTACTGAGACTACTTCCCCTGGTTTGCCTGATAAATTGGCATGGTTGAGGAGCTTTGAACTCCAGACTATTATTTTTTTGCCGTTGCAGAAAGTAAATGCGCCTGGAAATGGATCGGTAACGGCTCTTACTAAATTGTGAATTTCAAAGGCGCTTTTATCCCAATGAATTTGTCCGTCCTGAGGTTTCCTGCCTCCGAAGTAAGAAGCCTGGCTTTCGTCCTGTACATAAGATTTTGCAGTACCTTTGAGAATTTCAGGTAGCACTCTTTTGAGAAGGACTATACCAGCGTTTTCCATTTTAGGCTGAAGAGTCTTTATATTGTCTTCATCAAGTATGTCAAAAGCTTGCTGGTCAATCATTTCCCCTCTATCGGCTTTTTTTACCATCTTGTGAAGTGTAACTCCGGCTTTGGTTTCTCCATGCAGGACTGCCCAGTTTAAAGGCGATCTTCCTCTGTATTTTGGGAGCAGGGAGCCGTGAAGGTTGTAGGCATTGTTGTTTACAATATTTAGGATTTCGTCAGAAATCATTTGGCGGTAATAGAAAGAGAAAAGAACATCGGGCTTCATATCTTTTATTATCTGAATAAATTCAGGCGTATTTGGTGAAGGAGGCGCGTAAACCTTAATTCCTTTCTTTTCTGCAATCTTTGCTACTGATTCGAAATAAATCTTCTCATTAGGGTCATCTTCGTGAGTAACCAGAGCGCAAACTTCGTAGCCACATTTAAGAAGTTCTTCAAGCCCCACTTTTCCAAGTACATTGTATGCAAAAACTATCGCTTTCATTAGCATCCTCATAAATATTTTTATATTGCAGGAAGTTTCTTGAGGTTAAGTATAGGCAGAAATGAAAGTATTTTGTATTGAAGTAGTAGAAAAAGCAGATAAATAAAATGGTGCACTCAGAGGGATTTGAACCCCCAACCTTCTGATCCGTAGTCAGACGCTCTATCCAATTGAGCTATGAGTGCAGAGCTACTATGCGTTAGCAGGCTCATAAGTTACATTGACTTTCAGCGCCGTCAAGAATTTGGGCTATATTAATTTCCAAAATTTATTTGAACTAAGTAATTTGTGTCATTTGAAATGATAATTATTTGTTTTAACTTAAAAGCCTTTGTTTTGCCATTAAAGCAAGACAGAAATGTTTTTTGAAAAAAAACGAGGTCAGGAGAAGTCCTGAAAAAACAAAATTATTCAACCCGGATGTCTTCGTTGTTTTATACTAAAAAGTAATAACCAAAACACAAAAACGACGCAAAAGACATTGCCAATCAAAAAAGGAAGAAAATGACGCAGAAAATCACAGTGCAGGATCTTTTAGAAGCTGGCGTACACTTTGGGCATCAGCTGAAAAGATGGAATCCCAAGATGAAAGAATATGTTTATGGAGTTCGTAATGGCATCCATATCATAGACATAACAAAAACAATGTACCAGCTTGCTGATGCTGCTAGATTTTTACAGTCTATAGCTATTAATGGCGGAGATATCCTATTTGTTGGCACAAAGAGACAGGCTCAAGAAATAATTAAAGAAGCCGCTCAGAACGCCGGGATGTTTCATATATCAGAGCGTTGGTTAGGTGGAATCCTTACTAATAATTCTACTATTCGCAAAAGCATCAACAGGATGAATTCTATCCAGAAAGAAATTGAAGATACAAATTCAAGATTAAACAAGAAAGAAATCTCTTCTCTTTCCAGAAAATTAGAAAAACTCCACAAGAATCTTGATGGCATAAGTGAAATGAAGAAGCTTCCTGCTGCTATCGTGGTAGTTGATATTAACAATGAAGATATAGCTGTTAAAGAAGCTAAGAAACTCAATATCCCAGTTGTTGGAATAGTTGATACAAACGGAAATCCTGAGAATGTAGATTTTCCTATTCCTGGAAATGATGATGCTGTCAGATCTATCAGGGTTCTGATTAGTGTGCTTAGCGATGCTGTTGCCGTCGCTGCAGATATTTACCGTAAGAAAGCCGCAGAAGAAAAGATAGAAAGAGCTAAGAAAAAAGCTGAAGATGATGCTGAAAAAGATAAAGTAAGAGATGAAAAGAAACAACAGAGACCTCCAAAAGTTGAATTTTCAGAGACAAAAAGAAAGCCAATAGTAAGAAAACCTGCTACAAAGAAATCTGCAGAAGAAGTTCCGGCAGACAAGGAAGCAGAAGTAAAGCAGGAAGAAGCAAAAGCATAATTGCCTATTCAAACTAACTAAATCTCGGAGATTTTATATATGTCAGAAGTTAGCCCTCAGTTGGTTAAAGATTTACGCGAAAAAACAGGCGCAGGAATGATGGACTGCAAGAGAGCTTTAGCAGAAGCAAATGGCGACTTGGAAGCCGCTATAGATGTTCTTAGAAAGTCAGGTATAACAAAAGCAGAAAAGAAGTCTGGCCGTTCTGTTAAGGAAGGTTCTATTGTTTCTAAAGTTTCCCCTGAAGCCGGAGCATTGGTAGAAGTTCTTTGCGAAACAGACTTTGTGGCAAAGAATGAGAAGTTCAAAGATTACAGCTTGCAGATAGCCGAAAAAGTTTTGGCATTGAATGTCAGCGGCGATGTAAGCGAAAAAATCAATGAACTGGAAAAGCAAAATATTGTATCAATGATTGCTGCAATCGGCGAAAATATTCAAGTCAGAAGAGCAGTTCGCTGGATAGGTAAATGTTCTTCATACTTGCACATGGGTGGAAGAATCGGAGTAATGATACAGTACGAAGGCGAAGCCTCTCAGGCAGAGTTAAATGATATTTGTATGCATATAGCTGCATTCAACCCGACCTATATATGTTCGGAAGAAATTTGCCCCACACTTATTGACAGGGAAAAAGAAATTCATATTGCTCAGCTTGTTGGAAAACCTGCTCAGATGATTGAAGGCATTCTTAAAGGTAAACTTGCTAAGTGGTACAAGGAAGTTTGTCTGAATGACCAAGCTTGGATGAGAGACGATAAGGTGTCCGTCAAGCAAGCCAATCCTAAAATTTGCGTTAAGAAATTTGTTCGTTGGCAAGTTGGCGAACAGGCCTAATCTTATCCCTAAAAATATTAGATTTTATAGCCGGTTTTTACCGGCTATTTTTTTATGTCATATATAGATCGAGTTTACATTCATATTCCTTTTTGCCGTACCAAGTGCGGATATTGTGCATTTCACTCGATTCCAAGTCCAGAAGAAAAACTCATTGAAGCGTACCTTGAAAAACTAGAAGACGATATTAAACGCGCGAACCTCACATCTCCACTTAAAAGCCTGTACTTAGGCGGTGGGACTCCATCATATCTATCAGAAAATAATCTAGGAAGGCTATTCAGAAGTCTAAAAACATTTAATTTTGCTAGTGATGCTGAAATAAGTATTGAGTGTAATCCAGAGTCGCTAACTGAAGAAAAAATTGATCTAATATCCGATTTTGCAAATAGAATTTCTTTAGGAGTCCAGTCATTCAATACCATGCACAGACAAACTATCGGACGAATCGCATGTATCGAGAATATTTCTTATCTAATAACATCTTTTCAGAAGCGTAATGTAAATAATGTTTCCTGTGACCTTATATATGGGATACCTAACCAGACTATAGAAGAAGTCAAAGACGATTTGAAAAGATTATTTGAGCTAGGGATTAAACATTTCTCTGCTTATTCTCTTACAATTGAAGAGAATAGCAAGCTCGACGGAAAGCTTACTGAACCTGAGCTTGAAGCAATAGATTTAACAGCCTCAGAAATCTGGGAAATAATGCCGGATTTAATCAGTGACAAAGGATTTAAAAGATATGAAATATCCAACTATTCCTTAGATGGATATGAGTGTCAGCACAACTGCGCTATCTGGTTTGGAGCTAAATATTTGGGGTTTGGCCCTGCTGCATCATCATTTGATGGAATAGACCGATGGACAAATCCGGAATTATCTGACTATCTTAATG
>Ga0194039_1000727_pt1 | contig 19047 bp, 30 predicted proteins | sample JunL228m_MetaG_FD_148679 | JGI IMG/M metagenome (GOLD analysis project Ga0194039, IMG submission 148679) | Anoxic zone freshwater microbial communities from boreal shield lake in IISD Experimental Lakes Area, Ontario, Canada - Jun2016-L227-8m | ecosystem: Environmental > Aquatic > Freshwater >... | reverse complement strand
CACTACACCTTATAGAGTATCTACTAGAAAACAATCTTGTTTTCTTTAATGCTACTTTCGATATGTTTCATATTTGTAAAATATATACAGTCTTTTCTTTAGTTAAAGATGTACGAGCGTACCCGGAAGATTGTATAAATGAAATAGCTGAACTAGAATCTCAAGGTAGAGACGGTCCCTGTCTTAAGCCAGTATCAACTTGTGACCTAATGCTACATGCCCGTAAGGGTAAGTGGCAAGCAACTATGGACCGAAAAGATATCCGTATCAGACGGATACCTAATCAAATTGCTTGGGAGTTAGCAGAACATATTGAAGGAACAATTAAGTTCTCTGATATTTTCTTTGCCCGTAGAAAAGATAAACATGCACCACGGTGGTCTGTGTTTAACCGTAAAGATGATCCAGATTTCAAAGATATTGTTTTGAAATTTAAGGCATCATCTGCTCTAAAGAATCTAGCGATACACGCTCTAGGTGTTGACCCTGCTAAGGTTCTTAGGTTTGGTGATATTGAAGTAGACCGGCACTATTGGCCTATTGAGTTAGGGTATGCACCGTTTGCTACAGCTATTAGTTCTGCAAAGAATGGTTGGAAAGCTAAGATAAAGAAAGGTAGCGGTTTCAAGTCTGGATATACTTGGCCGGGAGTAATACGCCATCATATTTCACATTGGTACAGTAACGAACTAGCCCGTCAGTATGCTACTGATGATATTACTTATACCAGAGACTTGTACCATCATTTAGACGAACCAGAATCTAATGATGATGATTCTGTTTTAGCTTGTATGGTAGCGGCAGTTCGTTGGCACGGGTTTGCTATTGATAAAGATAAAATTATCCAACTAAAGGAAAAAGCTCTTGAGTTGATTAAAGTAACACCAATGGCAACCAGTAAGGTTAAGCAATATATTGGTGAGGTACTTGACCCAACCGAAAAAATAATTATTAAAGATAGTACTAAAAAAATTATTCTTGAAGAGATTGCTAAGTGGGAGATAGAATCGCCTACCGGCGATTCTATTCCACACCCAGCAGCCGAACGATCACAAAAAGTACTTGCTGCTAGGCAAGCTAAATCAAGGATAGATAATTATGACAAATTACTTAAGGCTGGCAGATTTCATGCTAGTCTTGTTATTATTGGTACTATGTCTAGTCGCATGGCAGGTACTGATGATTTCAATGCCCAAGGTATTCCCAGAGATAAAGAAGTACGTGCGTGTTTTCCTTTTCACGATAGTACTAATATACTCTGCGGTGGGGATATGGTTGCATTTGAACCAGTCCTAGCATCAGCAGTATATAAAGACCCAGACTTACATAGAGACTTACAGTCTGGTAAAAAACTATACGGTATCTTTGGTAGTATAGTATTTGAGATACCTTATGATGAGGTAATGGCAAATAAAGATATATATACTAGAAGTAAGAGTGGTACACTTGCTATGTTATATGGTGGCGAAGCGTACACACTTAAAACTAAGTTTGGTGTATCTATCGAAGTAGCAGAAAAAGCCTACCAAACCTTTATAAAGAAATATAAACAGGTTGGTGTGGCTAGAAAGATTATTTTTGATAAGTTTTGTTCTATGAGGCAAAATGGAGGTATAGGTACTAGAGTAGAATGGCATGAACCCTCCGAATATATCGAGTCTATCTTTGGATTTAGACGTTACTATACACTAGAGAATCAAGTTACAAAAGCATTGTTTGATCTAGCAAACAAGCCTCCTAAGAGTTGGAGAGCATACAAAGGTAAGGTTATTAGGAACGAACGAGTACAATCTGTAAGTGGTTCAGTACAATCTGCTTTATATGCTGCTGCTTTTGGTATACAAAGTAGTGCTATGCGTTCAGCCTCGAACCATGTTATTCAGTCTAGTGGAGCTAGTATAACAAAAAGACTCCAGCGAAATATCTGGGGCATACAACCTTCTGGAGTTAATTTGTGGAGAGTATTGCCATTCAATTCGCATGATGAAGTACAAGTACCAACAGCACCAGAATATGTAGATAAGGTTAGTGAGGTTGTTAAAGATACTATAGATTCTTTTAAGCCAACTATACCTTTACTAGCTATTGAATGGAAAACTCATATGGAATCGTGGGCAGACAAATGATAATAGAAATAACTGGAGTAGTAAATGGTATAAGAAATCAGCCAACAGGCAAACTAATAGAAATATCGGATGATATTAGATTAGTTTGTCTAACAGACGGATCAATAAGTTTTACTAGCGACAATTATTCACGTGCGTGGTATAAAGGTAAATCATGGTCATTAGGAAGATTAATATATCATTTACTAGATTTGCCATTATTGCCGAATCAAGATGTTGATCATAAAGATAGGGACTTAAATAATTATAAAACAGAAAATCTACGAGCAGTATCTAAAAGTATAAATGGTCAGAATAGAGGAAAGAATAAAAATAACAAAAGCGGATATAAGTGTATTAGTTGGAGTACTAGAAGACAAAAATGGCGGGCACATATATGCAAAGACAAGAAACTAGTATGGGATAAATTCTTTGATAATATAGAAACAGCTATAAAAGCCCGTAAATATGCTTTTAGTGTTCTATTTCCTGGACTTGAGTATGTTGAGTAAACACGTATAAATAACTGGAGCTAGAAATAATGTCACACGAACTACCAGCTGGTACTATAACTAAATATACTTGTAAACTGTGTGGAAAAGACACGTATACAGTACAATTAAATACTGGTATAATTGCAAATAGTATAGATTGTACGACACGATGTACTGGTATACAATGTACCGGTCTAGCATATAAAGCCAAAACAAATGAAAAATTTCCGCAAATAAGTCTAGTATATGTTAGACCTGTAGTAGAAATATTTAATGAATTAGAGCGTGAAGCACAAGAAATTGTTTTGGGTGGTGGGTTATTAATTTTACCTGTTGACGGTATTCCTGGTACTACTGAAAGTAAGTACTACAAGCTACATGAACTAAACTAAAAATAATTGAACTAAAATAATTGAATTAAAATGTACATACAATCTCTAAAAGACCTATTACATGAAAGGGTATTAGTATATAGGGCAATAGATTTACTTATAAATAGTAGTGACTTCGAGCTAGTCTATAATTCTGCTACTGATGCAGAAAAAATGACACTATTTAATTTTGTTAAAACAGGTAACAAACTAGCACTTAAAGGAGAAGTAAGACGTATATTAGACAGACTAACACCTTTCGAGTCGATGAGTTTGACAAGACTGCGTGTTATAGCAAAACATCTACACATTAATTATACTGAGTTAACTAAGATAACACTGATTGAAGAAATTAACAAAGTAATTAAATGTGTAAAAGAGTCGTCACTACGGGTTGGTATAATTAAGTATAAAATAGAACAGTCAAAAGAAACAGGTGAAATAGTTAAAGGTGAAATAGTTAAAGGTGAAAACAATGTTGTCATTCAAAGAACTGAAAACTATACTTCTTGAGTCGTTGTGGTCCGCCAACAAAAACGATGTACCACTTAGTGTTAAAGTTGCACTAGATGCAGACAATACTCAGTACTGGCTTATCAAAGCTAAAGAGTTGATTAACGAAGCCAGTGCCCAGTGCAATAAAGACGAGTTTCACCAAAGGATTAAACTTGCAATCAGTGTACTATTGATGGCACGTGCTAAAGAAACTATTAAAGTTAAAAAGCCGCCGAAAAATACTGAACCTACACCATTGCTAATTCCGAAACCTGTACTCCCAGACCTTCGTGCAGATGAGTGCAAACCTGGTTAATATTAATAAGGCCAGTGCCCAGTAATAAATAATACTGGGCACTGGCCTATGGGGGATACCTATGCCTAAACGAGATAATCCCGAACACGTATTTCGTACTGATCTAATTGCGTTTCTAAAGGGACACGATTGGATGGTAGAAATAACTGTAGGCAACGAATATATGTGCGGGTTTCCTGATTTATTTTTAGCTAACCTAAAACTAGGTACACGCTGGTGTGAACTAAAAATAAAAGGTCAATGCCATTACACTACAGCACAGTTACAGAAGTTTCCTAAGTGGTCCGCCAATGGTGTAGGTATTTGGACGCTAAGTGTAACCAAAACTGAATTAGAACTACGCCACTCTAAACAATGGCAAGATATACTCGAACGCGAATATAAACTATTGTTTAGACCGTCTAATTGGCATATGTTTTTGTCCATAGCTAATCCACACTCGAGGTAAATTTAACAAAGGTTTTATATCATGGTTAAATATGTTTACTACCATAGTGCTGATCTTGATGGTCACTGTTCAGGTGAAATAGCTCGACGTGCATTAACTGCATCCGATCCAAAAGGATCGGATGTAGTAATGATTGGTATTAACTACGGTGATCCGTACTATTTAACACATAAAGATACTGACGATTTATGGTTTGTTGATATATGTCCTGACGTGCTACCCGAAGCGGATAACATAACAATCATAGACCATCACAAAACTAAAGACCATATTCAGACAGATATAAATGCTGGCAAATATAAAGGTATCATAGATACCTCTGGAGACACACCTGCTACGCGTATGTCGGCCTGTGAATTGTGCTGGAAGTATTTCTATTCATCAGACATGCCGTTATTTATAAAATTACTAGGTAGATATGATGTATGGGATCACTTCAACCCACACGTATTACCCTTTCAGTATGGTATGCGTACATATGAAACTTTACCCGGTAGCCAAATATGGGATGAATTATTTAGTGGCATAACTATTCAACATATTATTAATATTGGTGATAGACTTATCTTTAAGGAAGAAAAAGATAATACTATCAGAATGAAACATGCAATCAGTTATAGACTATCGACCACTGCGGGGTCGATAGATGTAATTGCTTCTATTGGTGCACCGTGCAACAGTCTAGCATTTAAGTCAGTATTCGACCCTTTGGTACACCATGCAATGATGAATATTGTATACAATAAATCTGGTTGGAGAATTAGTCTATATAATAATAATGCTCAGATAGATTTGAGTCCTATAGCTAAGGCTTTTGGTGGCGGCGGACACGCTCACGCGTGCGGGTTCCAAGTGAAGAGTTTGAAAGAGTTAGGATTAAATTTATAATTGGAGATAAAATGAACATACAAGAATATATAGAATCAAATATATCTGTACAAGAATCTTTACCAAAAATGAAACTAGATAAAGATACTTTTAAACACATAGTAACCAAACTACATAAAGATGGTTACAGTGTAAAACAGTTAGCGGCACTGGCTTGTAAGTCGGAAGTATTTATCGAAGAGTTATTAAAATAACATGGAACAGAAACTTTTTACTTGGACTGGCTTTGATGTACTTGATACTAATTGTATGCAATTCTATAATTGTAAACTAGTGGTAGCTTTTGATAATTTTGCTATTGGTGAAGGCTTTGATATAATCATTCTTGATCACGAACAGGGTATTATGATTCTACGACGTAATGGAGTGGAATATATATACCAGTTAAGTTACAGGATTGGTGCGAGGATTGGAGAGTAATAGAGAATATTTAATAAGCCAGTGCCCAGTGCCGCTTATTAAATATATAATCATTGGGCACTGGGCACTGGCTTAATAATCATGGACCCCACCACATGTTTCAAAGACATCTGTGATTGTATAAATAATGGCGATTATACTCAAGCCTTAATTCTTCTTGAAGAACTGAATGAATGGCTTAAAAATAGTGGTTACTTGCCAGATAATTGTGTATTCGTTGCAACTGGGTTGAATAACCTAGAAAATTTGTTAAATATTCGTGAAACTTATTTGTATGAAGGTAACTGGTAAAGTTAATAAGCCAGTGCCCAGTATTAAGTAACATATATTTGTTACTGAATTAGAGAAAAATTAACTAAGGTAAACTAATGATAAAATTATCACAAGACTTTATTGATATGCATAAGGATCGTCCAGTACCGTGGGGAGTTTTAGGTTACTTAGTATATAAACGTACCTACGCTAGGCCGCTAGAAACTGGTGGCACTGAAGAATGGTATCAAACTGTTGGCCGGTGTTGTAATGGTATACAGGAGATAGGTGGCCAATTCTCAGAAAAAGAACTAGAACAACTATATACCTATGTTTTCAATCTTAAGTGCTGTTTCGCCGGTCGTAGTCTATGGCAACTTGGAACCAAAAATGTAGAAATATTTGGTGCTGATAGTCTACAAAACTGTTTTCATGTAGCAGTAAATGACCCTATTACACCATTTTGTGTAACCTTCGATATGCTTATGAAAGGTTCTGGTGTAGGTTTTAATATACAGCATGAGCATGTATATGAGATACCACGTGTTAAGTACGGGGTACATATAGAGAGAGTGGATAGTAATGATTGCGACTTCATTGTCCCTGATAATCGTGCTGGATGGGTAAAGTTACTCGGTCGAGTACTTAGAGCGTACTTTTATAAAGGACATAATTTTACTTATTCAACAAACTATATTCGCCATAAAGGCCGACCTATTAAAACTTTTGGTGGGGTAGCATCCGGTCCAGAAGGACTAGTTGATGGTATAGGTAAAATTATTACCGTACTCAATGGACGGGTGCACCATAAACTACGACCTATCGACTGTTTAGATATAATGAATATTATTGCTGACATAGTAGTTAGTGGTAATGTTCGACGGTCAGCCGAACTAGCTTTAGGCTCTTTTGATGATAAATTATTTTTAGGTGCAAAAGACTGGTCACGTAATTTGCTACCTAAATGGCGATCAATGTCTAACAATACGGTAATTTGTAGTAACTCAGAGGAACTACCTCAGGAATTCTGGGACGGTTATGAGGGACACGGTGAACCGTATGGGTTATGTAATCTTGATCTATGTAGAACTACTGGTAGATTAGATGAATCTGCCGACGATTCAAGGATTACTGGATTAAATCCTTGTGGTGAAATAGGCTTAGAATCTTATGAAGGGTGTAATCTAGCAGAGACTTTTTTACCAAATATACATAGTTTAGATGAATTGTATACTGCAACTCAGTTAATGTATAAGGTGACTAAAACTATAAGTTGTTATCCTTTTAGTGACGCTCGTATAAATGAAGTAGTTCAACGAAACCATAGATTAGGTAACGGTGCTACTGGATTCCTGCAATCGAATTGGATTACTAAATCAGAGGATTTAGACCGTGCATACGTAGCACTACAAGACTTAGATATTTCGTATAGTCGTAAACTAGGAGTTAATCGGTCGATAAAATTAACTACAGTGAAACCTTCTGGCACAGTATCTTTACTAGCAGGTGTTACACCTGGTATTCATCCTGGGTTTGCCAAACACTATATTAGACGTATCAGATTTGCTAGTAATGATAGTTTAGTAGAATTATGTATGAAGAAAGGCTATAAGGTTAATCCATTACAAAACAGTGATGGCTCAGTTAATCTTGATACTATGGTAATTGATTTCCCAATACAGTTACCGAATAATACTATAGTTGCGAACCAAGTAACAGCAGTAGATCAGCTTAAATTCCAAGAGTTTGCTCAGAGTTTTTGGAGTGATAACGCTGTAAGCTGTAGTGTTTATTACAAACCCGAGGAACTACCAGCAATAAAGGAACATTTACGTAGCAGATATACTAATAATATTAAAAGTGTATCATTTTTCCTATATACAGGCCATAATTTTAGCCAAGCACCTTATGAAGAAATAACAGAAAAGGAATATAACGAGTATGCAAGTAAAGTGGCTCTCATAACTGGTGGTGTAGGTGATATTATAGAAGGTAGCGGTATAGAAGAAATTGAATGTGCTGGAGGGGCGTGCCCAGTAAAATAATTTTATAAGACCAGTGCCCAGTAATATATTTATACTGGGCACTGGCTTAGAAACTTACTAAAGGTTAATTTTATGAAAATACATGAAGTAGGAAACCTGTTAATGTTTCAGTGTCCAGCCTGTGGTTGCTGTCACGGACCTAATGAGAAATGGCAGTTTAATGGTGATTTTAACAAACCTACTTTTAGTCCATCAATACTGGTTAAATGTAAGAGAGATATAACTGATGATGAAGTTAAAAGAATTATGAAAGGTGAGAAACTAGAAATACCAGATATTATATGTCACTCATACGTAAAGGACGGTATGATACAATTTCTATCAGACTGTACACATTCAATGGCCGGACAAACTGTTGAAATACCTGAGTGGGATAGTTAATTAGAAAGGTAATAATTAGAAAGGTATAACTATGCCATATGAAATATACCGTAGAAATATTGATAAAGTAGAGAAATTCGTTAAGACCGTAAGGCTGGGTGAAACAAATGATATTGTAGTGGTATTAGATATGACTAAAGTATTTAATACTTATCCTGAATCTAGAATTGTGTTTATTTATTAAATAAAGTTAAAGAAACTATTAAAGGAAAGCGTTTATGTCAATCGCACTGTTTGCAGACACAGCTAATTTGTTTTTTTGTATCGGTAAGAAGTATCCTAACCGTAAACTAGATTTTAAGAAATATTTTGATGCTATTATTGCTGCCGAACCTGGAGAAATAATTACACTGCAGGCTTTTGGGATTCAATTGAAAGATTCTGCTCGTAGTTTTATTGCAAATCTAAAACTACTTGGGTTTGATACTTTCTTTTGTGATCTACCTTCTAAAAATTATTTTAGTCTGGACGCATATATTACAGCTAAAATGATGCAATCCAAAGCCGATACTATTGTGCTTGGTTCATCGAGTCGAAGCTACGAACCTGTTATTGATATTCTACGGGCTACAGGTATTAGGGTTGTAGTATTCGCTACCGGTATACCAAATGACATAAAAAATGTAGCGAGTCGTAGTATGGAAATAACTGAAAGTTTATTGGTTGATGTGCCATGATACGTCAAATAAGCCCAAACAAGTGGTCTTGCCTTCTAGTATCCTTTGCACAAATTTTAGATGTAGATTTTAAGGAATTAATTAACTACATCGGTCACAACGGTAGTGAACTGTTGTTTCCAGATGATCCACGTGGTGATCCGTATACTAGGCGTTCGTTCAATGTGCAAGAAATTATAGACTATGTGTTAAATGAAACACTATATAGTGTAACGGAAATTTGCGAACCAGTTATATCTTGTAACGGGTTAAATATACATGAACGTCCTATGGACGTTCAACGATTACGTAACTATATGACTATATTCGATGGTGTACTACTTGGTACAGCACAAACAGGGAATCCTCATGCTATCAGTATATACCAAGGAATAGGTTATGATACAAATGGGATGTGTTATAGTAAACTGGATTGGTTTGATCCACATACATATTATGTAGTGCAATATTTTAGTTAGTCAGTGCCCAGTAACATTTATACTTGGTTACTGGACTAGTGTTCCTAAGCCAGTGCCCAGTAACAAGTTATATTTATTTATACTTGGTTACTGGGCACTGGCTTAACAAACCGTATATTAAATATATACAATCTTTTTATTATATCTTTTTATAAATACTTTGAAAATTTTCTAAAAATATATGATTTTTCGCTTTACTTTTTACTGTTTATCGGTTATAATCCACTAGTAGACTTTACACACGCGAAGGAGAAAAAAGATATAATAAATAGTTTGATCATTTTTATCATTCCACCGTGATAAAATTAACACCACACAAGGACGTCCGAAATGAACCAACTGCCAGAACTACTACCTAATGTAGAGATACAAAGATTAACTGCCATATTGCGTTCTACTGGTAACTTAAAGGTTGCCAATCTTTTGATAGAACAACACATGCGTCTAGCATACAGTATTGCTAAGACTTTCTACAATCGTATGTATCATCAGTATGCTGATGACATACGTTCTACGGCACTTCTAGCCGTCGTTGAAGCTGTTAACAACGCTGGAACAGCGTTGAAAGATAATAATATAACTCCATATATTATTAGTACTATTGTTGGTAAACTACGCCACTACGTGCATAGGTTACCTATAGTACGTATACCAAACGATGCACACAATAAAAGACTTAAAGGTGGTATATTTATACCATCAATTCAAGGATACGATGAATCTACTATCGGCGGCAGAACTACTATCGGCGGCAGAACTAGTAGTTCTGCCAGTCCGGAGAAAAAAGCTATATTTAACGAACTAGTAGAAGACATATGCGAAGCAACTGATGGTCGTAGATATAGAATAGTTATTACCATGCTTTTGAAAGGTTATAATAACCGTGAAATAGCAGAAAAGTTAAATGTAACACCTCCCACAGTAGGAAATATTCGTGACCGTATAGCAGATTTGTTAGTTATGGTTATTTCAAAGGAATAGAAAATGAACTATCGAGAAATCTTAACAAAGTATAATTTAACATCTTTAGTAAATGCAGACCTACGTGGTGCAAACCTACGTGGTGCAGACCTATGTAGTGCAGACCTACGTGGTGCAAACCTACGTGGTGCAGACCTATGTAGTGCAAACCTAAGCGGTGCAGACCTATGTAGTGCAAACCTATGTAGTGCAGACCTAAGTGGTGCAAACCTATGTAGTGCAAACCTATGTAGTGCAGACCTACGTAGTGCAAACCTATATGGTGCAGACCTACGTAGTGCAGACCTAAGTGGTGCAGACCTAAGTGGTGCAGACCTACGTAGTGCAGACCTAAGTGGTGCAGACCTACGTAGTGCAGACCTACGTAGTGCAGACCTACGTAGTGCAAACCTACGTAGTGCAGACCTACGTAGTGCAGACCTACGTGGTGCAGACCTACGTAGTGCAAGAAGTATTATTTTTACTGGTGACAAAGTGTACCAAATTATTGAATTAGATGTGTAAATAAAGGTATTAAAATGTCAAAACGAGAACTAGTACAATTGGCTCAAACATACGATTCTAACAAACATCATATAGCAGGATGGTATGCTAGCGAGAAACTAGATGGGATGCGTGCATGGTGGGATGGTGGTATTACGCGTGGACTACCCGCAGCTACTATACCCTTTGCTAATACTGCTAAAGACCATATTAGATTACAGGAAGTAATCTGTACTGGATTATGGTCTAGATATGGTCACCCAATTCAGGCACCTGATTATTTTATTAATGTGTTGCCGACAGGCGTGCCACTTGATGGTGAACTATATATTGGACCTAAAATGTTTCAGAAAACAGTTTCAATAGTTAAGAAACTAGTCCCGGATGAAACAGAGTGGCTAAATATCAAATATAATATATTTGATATGCCTGCATATAGTAGATTATTTCAAGATGGTACAATTAACAATCCTAATTTTAAGAATAAGATAGTTAGTTTCGCTGAATGTGACAGTGCGTTAAATATAACCCAACGCGGTAGTGGGTTATATATGCGTACGTTTGATGAAGTAGTTACTGCATTAGATGGTATGATAGGGCTGGACACTGGCTTTATTGATATTCTATGGCAGGAAAAATTGCCCTCTACTGTAGATTTAGCAACTGATCGTATGTACGAACTTATGGACACAGTACTGGCTAAAGGCGGTGAAGGGTTAATCCTGCGAAATCCTGGCAGTATTTGGATACCTAAAAGATCATGGAATTTACTAAAGACAAAACCTAGCAACGATTCGGAAGGGACTGTGGTAGGTTATACCTGGGGTAAAGGTAAACTGTCTGGCATGATGGGTAACTTAATTCTGAACTGGTATGGCAAACAGTTCGAGCTAAGCGGGTTCACTGATGCTGAACGAGAATTGGTTTCAGCACATAGTGACGGAAACTTTGAAGGTGTTATGATTGGAGAAGTTTCAAAAGAAGTTACTAACAAACAATTCCCTCGCGGAAGTAAAATTACTTTCCAATACCGTGAACTCACTGATGCCGGTATTCCTAAAGAAGCTAGGTACTATAGGAAAGCGTAAGCCGGAGGTCTTACTGTGTAGTGGGTACTTCTACACATGGTTAAAGTACCAAAGCACTGGCCTACTTGTTGTAGGCCAGTGCCCAGTGTCCAGTAATATTACTGGACACTGGCTTCGAACTATACTTAAAGGAAAAGTTTATGGACAACGATAAAATTAAAAGTGCTTTCATTGCATATAGATTGGCTATAGAAACATCTATTGGTCTTTCATGGCCTGGAAAAGAAAGTATTGACGATTTAGCAAAAAGTTTTGGTAGAGATATAACTGATGAAGAAAGTTTAGAATTTGTACATAACTGGTTTGATTGGGATAACATTTGTAGATTCTTGGAGAGGAAGTAGAACGCACTGGTAATAAGCACTGGCTTTTCCTTCATGGAGTATATAAAGAAATTTAAGGATTATGAAAATGATTGCTGACCAACGTAGATATTATGGACCAATTGCCCGTAGTAAAGATCAGTTAGAGGCCGAATCTGTTAAGAGAGCTATATGTAAAAGTATAGGCAACCGGGGCACTGGCTATCTAACCAATGAAGAATCGGACAAAGTGTTGCTCGAAATGGTATCTAAACTTGCAAAAAGTATATTAGTAAAAGTATATTAGTAAAAGTATATTAGTAAAGGACTCAGAGTAATGTTGCAAAAAAACATAACACTTGTAGTTAAATGTATCAATTGTGAACAAACACATTATATAAATGTAGACCATGAAGATTTCTTAGACTGGAATATTCGTGGCAAACTAATACAAAATTGTTTTCCTTATCTAACAGTAGATGATAGAGAACTACTTATAAGTAAAGTCTGTGGAACTTGTTTTGATTCAATGTTTAAGGAATAGTTAGTACATTATTTAATAAGCCAGTGCCCAGTACCGCTTATTAAATATATAATCCTTGGTACTGGGCACTGGCTTAGGAAAATGTCTAATATAAATATTGGTAGTTATATTCAACTGAACAAAGAAGGTACTATACACAAAGTGTATAAGATTGTACCAGCAGATATGACTGGGTTTGGTCAACCGTGTGCTGCAGTACGATACTTAGTACCTGTTAAAGGATTAGTAAGAGTACTAACTAATAATATGTTTACATTAATAGCTGATGCTAAACATGATCACTGTCACATTAATATTATAACAGAACAACTTGTAGCTGATTTTAAGGAATAGCATAACTGGGGAATTATAAAGGACTATAAAAATGGACCACAAAGAAATCTTAACAAAGTATAATTTAACATCTTTAGTAAATGCAGACCTACATAGTGCAGACCTACATAGTGCAGACCTACGTGGTATAGACCTACATAGTGCAGACCTAAGTGGTGCAAACCTACGTAGTGCAGACCTACGTAGTGCAGACCTACGTAGTGCAAACCTACGTAGTGCAAACCTAAGTAGTGCAAACCTAAGTGGTGCAGACCTAAGTGGTGCAGACCTAAGTGGTGCAGACCTATATGGTGCAAACCTACGTAGTGCAGACCTAAGTGGTGCAGACCTATATGGTGCAGACCTATATGGTGCAGACCTACGTAGTGCAGACCTAATCGATGCAAACCTAAGTGGTGCAGACCTACGTAGTGCAAACCTAAGTGGTGCAGAAAATATAGATTTATTGACTTGTGCAAACTTATTAATAGTACCCGATGGTGATATTATTGGGTGGAAGAGATGTAAATACGGAGTAATAGTTAAATTATGTATACCAGCAGAAGCTAGACGCTCTAATGCTACTAGTAGAAAGTGTAGAGCAGAATATGTTAAAGTTTTAGAAATATTTAACGGAACTGAAGGGATAACAGATACTCATGGTCCTAAAACAGTTTATAGAACCAATGAAACTGTATATTGTAATAAATGGGATACTGATAGATTTAGGGAGTGTTCGGGAGGTATACATTTTTATATAACACGTACCGAAGCGGAGAATCACCAATAAGATGCTAATATTATCACGAAAACTAGGCGAAAGTATAATTATTACAATTCCACCAAGTACGGAGACTAGAAATATAAAATTAACATATGTGGGAGAAAGAGGAATTAGTATTCGTTTAGGTTTTGAGGCGTCAAAGGATATAATTATTCTCAGGGAGGAATTATATGAACCGGGTAACCAATTGTAGTACATGCAAGAAACCAGCACCTATCAATGAGTTAATTATTTATCGTGGTAGATGTGAAAACTGTTATATAAAAATATTTCAAATTACAGGTGCTGTATTTAATGAACGTCAAGTAACTAATGTAATAGGATCTGGAAAATTTAGAAAAGGAAAAGAACATGTCAGTTACTGAACCGACAATTACTGAACCGACAATTACTGAACCGACAATTACTGAACCGACAATTACTGAACCGACAATCGTTAATATTAATTTTACCCAACTACATCAAAACGCAAAACTTCCTACCAAAGCCCACGATAGTGATTTAGGCTGGGATTTCTACTGCGTAGGAGATTCTGAATTCAAAGAAAATACTGGCGGCAAACGTAGTTTAATTCTCTGGGAAGGTCAGAGTCACTTATTTCATACTGGTCTATCTATGGAAATCGTCGATCCTAACGGATCGACGGGTCCGCAGGTTGGAATGATACTCTTTGATAGATCTGGATTATCAACAAAACAACAATTGCACCGATTAGCCGGAGTTATTGATCCCTCGTATCGTGGAGAAATTATAGTATGTTTAATTAATTTATCAAAGTACTCACGGGAAATATTTGAAGGGGACAAGATTATTCAGGGTATACTTATTCCAGTAATACAAGCCAGTGCCCAGTGGACTGACTACGTTTCGGAGTCAGATAGAGGATCACGCGGGTTTGGTTCGAGTGATATAAAGTAAGGTATATAAAGTAAGTAATTTTATTTATTTAGAGGCCAGTGCCAAGTATTAAGGGCAAATAAATGCTCCTTAATACTGGGCACTGGCCTAGTTAGAAAGGTATTGGGCCATGAAATCAGCACTTCTTTCAATCGGTTACTCAAATAAGTTTCTCTTTGATAACGTAGAGACTGCTAGCAAAATTTTTAACTTGTTATCCGATGGGGTACAAGTTAGTGAAGTAAGGAACGGTGTTTATGTAGAACGAAAACATGAAGTTGAACTTGTTTATGTAGAAGCTTTTATGAAACCAGTATCTGTGGATGAACCGTCTCCTATAATTATATATTTAATAAAGGTCACTGGGCACTGGCTTAGGAGTATACAATGACGATTCTTAGTATCTACACCGGCTAATTCTACACCAGAATTTATAAAGGAATTTCCATGTATATCTACGTATGATTTCTTGAAGAATGGTATAAGACACCCGACGGTATGCGTGTTGCTTGGGAGGAACCAATCAAAGATTTGCAGCAATTGTTAAAAGAATTGGCTAGTTACGATTTTAGTGAAGGAAGTACACTAATGTTTTGTTGGCAAAGGTATATGATAATCTTTTTCAGAGATCATATAATATGCCAGGCCCAAACAAACCTATAATAGAAAGGGAGTTGCAGAAGAAACGTATACAGGAAAACGTATACAGGAAAACGTATACAGGAAAACGTATACAGGAAAACGTATACAGGAAAACGTATACAGGAAAACGTATACAGGAAAACGTATACAGGAAAACGTATACAGGAAATAGTTTAGTTTATTTAACTTTAGTTTGATTATAAGGAATTGGTGATTTATGAGTCATTTTGTCGAGACAATGGCGTACGCTGGGAAACGACCTGTGTGGCATGGACTAGGAACCCCGATGAGCGAAATTGATGGTCTGGACCTAGATACTGTCCGTCACAAGGCTGGACTGAACTGGAAGCTAGGACTAGCCCCACTAGTTATCCCTGATGATAGTGACCAGTTAGATGATAACGGTGCACTGGACTGCCAAGAACTAGGACTTACCCACCATACGTCTGATCATAAAGTGGTATATAGGAAATCGGACGGTCGCGTATTTGCGACTGTAGGTCCGTCTTACGTTCCTTTGCAGAATGATGAGTTACTCGGTTTCTTTGAACCGTTTATCGAGAGTAAGATGCTTTCGATTGAAAGTGCCGGTTCACTAAAGGACGGTGAAATTACGTGGTGTCTGGGTAAGCTATTGACGCCTAGCGGGGGTCAGTCTAATATGTATGTAGGTTCGGACGAAATTACTAAGTACCTACTACTAACAAATGACAACACTGGTAAACTAGCAGTACGCGTAGGTATTACGCCAGTGCGTGTAGTCTGTTGGAATACTTTGTCAAGTGCAATAGGCGGTAGTAAGAGTAATCTTATCAAACTATTGCATACAGAATCATTGCACGTGAATCTGGATGTAGTAAGTAGTTATCTACAACTAGTGCACGCACAATTTACTATTACGCAGAATGCATACAATAGATTGTATGAGAATGCGTTTGCGGACGATGGACAGTTAGATAGTTATTTCAAAACGTGTCTAAATCAGAGTACTGATGTGGACACTGAGACCAGTACTTCTGGAACTAAACGTCTTTTAGACGTTTATCATCACTATTACCGCGAACTGGAACGAGCTAACAGTAAAGGCATGGAGCGGAATCTATGGCTAGCCTATCAGGGATTTAATGGTTACCTCAACCATAGCCCATTGGCAGCAAAAAGTGACGATAGCCGGGTGCGTAAGTTATGGTTATCGGACACAGATTCCAGGGCCTTTAATTTAGCATTGAGTCTCTGCGTGTAATCCGCAGTAGCGGCTGGCTTCCGCCTGGAAGCCAGTAGCATATATATGCCACTGGGCACTGGCTTTGTAACTTGTATGAAGGAAAAGATTTATGAAACGTATGATTACTTTTATGTTTATTTTGTTACAGAAAGGTTAATACAATGTACAGTTTTGATGACATAGGTATAGGTGAATTGGTTGGGTCGAAGATAAAAGAAATAGTTATAGAGAGAAGTGAACAGATTGGTATATTATTGCGGCACAGGTAGTGAAACTATTAAATTGTAAATTATTAAAAGAGATAGATCAACTAAAAGAAAAAGTTAATATTTTACAAACCCAGGAGAAGTCATAGTTTACGCGCTGCATGGTAATCTGTATTAAGGTTAGAAGCCAGTGCCTCTGATCCAGGTATATTTATTAATTACTGGATACTGGGCACTGGCTTAAACATAATGAGTCATGGTTGGGTAGCTCAGTTGGGTAGCTCAGTTGGGTAGCTCAGTTGGGTAGCTCAGTTGGTAGAGCGGGTTACTAGGGCACTAGTGCCCAGAGTACTGTGCCCAGAGTACTGTGCCCAGAGTACTGTGTCGGAGTACTGTGCCCAGAGTACTGTGTCGGAGTACTGTGCCCAGAGTACTGTGTCGGAGGTTCAGGTTTCTTTTACTTTTACTTTGTTTACAAAGGCTAATTATCATGAGAATTCCATCCTATCTGTCACCGTCTGCTCTTATGTTATGGTCAAAGAATAGTGGAGGTTCCGTAGATTATAAAGCGGAATTTTACCTACGCTATCTTGCTGAAAATCGTGCTCCAAGAATGCCACAAACTGAACCTATGGCCGTAGGTTCTGCGTTCGATGCAGAAATTAAAGTTTATTACGCACAAAAACTAGGTATTAAGTTTTGTACTGAAGAAGGTGTAGAAATTCCGACGAATACGTCGGACGCACTGTTTGAACGTCAAGTAGAACCCCAGTGCCGCGATTTTGCACGTAGTGCAGGCCGAGATGTGTTTAACTTTTATGTTAAATGTGGTGCAGCCGCAGATTTGTTAATTCTACTAGAAGGTAGTATGCGATTAGGTTATGTTCCACGGTTTGAATTTAGTTTACGTAGGTCGGTACGGGATATTACTGGTAAAGAAAATGAGAGTACGCGTGGATTAGACTTATTAGGAAAACCTGATACATACTTTAAGATGGTAGATCAGGATGGTCGCCTGCACGGTATTGTTCTTGATTATAAAGTTAATGGATGGTGCTCGTCGCGTACTACGTCACCAAATAAAGGTTATATTATGCTCCGACCGGATGGTAAGATGCATAAAGATTGCTGGCCTTCATTACACTGTAGCGGTATGAGAATAAATATTGCGTGCCCGCTAGAGCAAGCAAACGAAGAATGGGCTGTACAACTCAGTACATATGGTTGGCTATTAGGAGAATCAGTAGGCGGTGATTTTGTAACCGCTATAGATCAGATTGTTGGACCGGCTACCAGTCCAAGAGTTGCAGCTCATAGATGTACTGTTACACCTACCTTCCAAATTGGTGTACTAGAACGGTACAAAGCATTGTGGGAAATCATTAACAGTGGATATATTTTTAGAGATGTCGGACGCGAAGCGTCCGACGCTAAACAATCTATGTTAGATTTAACTTATTTAGCTCATCAATCAGATGATGACGTATTTAGTGGAATGAATAAACTGTTTGATCGCAGTGAAGGTGTATGGTAAAATTTGGATCAGTAGATCCAAATTTTAATAAATTTACATTGAATAGTTCAAAGCCAGTGTTCAGTATTCATTATTACTGGGCACTGGCTTTATTTTAGGTCGAAAACAGTTTATAATTTTACACTTTTTGGACAAGATTTTTTTGTTAAGATAGGCACCCCTCCAACGGGTGTATCCTAAGTAGGGGGGTCTCAGAAGGGGGGTAAAATGGAATATCAAAATCTTGTCCAAATAGTGTACTCCGAGGTGTTAAGATGGGTAATTTGGGTAGTTTGGGCACCGTAATATGGGTAGTTTGGGTAGGTTAGGTAAGATAGGGGATTTGGGTGCAGTACTAGTATACTGTAATAGTTGCACTGTCTTTTTAGTGTATATAAAGAAGAAGAAGAACACTGTGTAATATATATAAGGAAATAGCTATTCGTGACTATGCCAATATCCAGTATACCTCCCAGCGTACCACCTAAAAATAAAATAAAATCTTGTCCAAAAAGTGTACTTGGAACCTACTTTATTTATTTACCTTAGTTTATTCTACTGTTATATTTAGATATATTTATTTTATATCTGGATACATTTATTTTATATCTGGATACATTTATTTTATATCTGGATACTGGGCACTGGATACTGGGCACTGGATACTGGGCACTGGATACTGGGCACTGGGTACTGGGCACTGGATACTGGGCACTGGAT
>Ga0194039_1000724_pt1 | contig 19106 bp, 28 predicted proteins | sample JunL228m_MetaG_FD_148679 | JGI IMG/M metagenome (GOLD analysis project Ga0194039, IMG submission 148679) | Anoxic zone freshwater microbial communities from boreal shield lake in IISD Experimental Lakes Area, Ontario, Canada - Jun2016-L227-8m | ecosystem: Environmental > Aquatic > Freshwater >... | reverse complement strand
ACTAAATACTTTAATATTATTTAAAACCTTTTCTTTTTTTAATAAAAAAATGAAAAATGATAAAAATTAAATCGTTCCCCAAGTTCTATTTAAAATTAATTCTACACAGAAAGTTGTTACGAATCCACAAATCAATCCTTCACCTTTGAAAAATATACTCAAGAATAATCCAATAATTACTGGAAGAGCACATAACATTATTATATTTTTATTGAAAAAATTTTAAAACAAAAGAATAAAGTAGAGTGGAAGAGGTGTTAAACCACTCTACTTTATCTATTATCTATTACTAAATTACATATCGCTTACTTTTACTCCTTCTGATTTTAGCACATAGAAAAATAAAAATGCTGCTCCAATTAAAATTGCTAATACTAAAAATCCAGGGACTAAATTCAAGACAGTTGCTGACCAACCAGTTACATACCCTTCGGCACAATAGCTATAGGTTACATTTGTTAAATTTCCTCCAGCGAAAGCTACTGAATTATTCATTGTTGTAGAATTAACAAAATACATATCCCCTGAACTTTGTCCAGTGCATATTCCTCCATTTGTTACGAATACATAATCCGCTGGGTCTGTTAAAACATCTTTTGAGGCATTTGTAACTCCCCCGTTAGATAATTCACATTCAGTTCCAAGATCTGTTCTCCAAGGTGTTGCCATAGGACAACCGTGTTTTAAATGAAACCGATAACTTACATTAATACCTCCCAAAGTTAATCTTGCTGGAGAGATATCAACTTGTTCTGTTGTAGTTGTTAATGTAGAACTTGATAATGTTGAATCTGAAATTATCCCTACGAAAATTGCACCCATCAAAACAACAAGTGCGAAAGTAACTATCAACCCCAATGTTTTATTATTCATACTCATTTTATCTTAACCTCCTTTCATTTTCAATTACAAAAATCTGATGTGGGTATTTTTTATTCATTATTTTTATCTCCTATTTCTTTTTCTTGTAAGTTGATTTAGCTATTTTAGAAAGTTTTACTACATCCTTTACTTTTGGATTTTCCTTTCTAGCCTTTGCTAAATGAACTAACCAAGGATTTTTACTTTTTACCTTTACCATATTGATTTATTATCTTTTGATTTATTTGAACCCTTTTGTTTTTTATTCCCGAATACATCTAATGCTTTTCCAGCAACATTTGCCATTATTCCTACGGCTAGTAATCCTGTTACTGCTCCAAGCATATCATCTGTGTCTACCATTTTAATCAATTCCTCCTTTCATTTTCTATATCATTCCACTCCAAGGACTTATGGATTTAATCGCACTTGCTACTTTTGAAACATTATTCGTTGAAGTAGAATTCGTTGGAACAGGAACAGGATTCGGAGCCCTTTTATAATTAATGTTGGTAGGAAGATAAGTTATATTTGTTGGAATTGTTGGGACATTTGAACTTGAACTTATCCTTGAACTCCCGCTTGAACTTACATTTGAACTTGAAGCAGGATCTTGAACAAAACCGGTATAATGAGTATCACTTATTGTTGTATTTGTCCAAGGTATAGAAAACAAATCATTTTGTCTTTTCAATTCTTTATTATAAGCGTCGATTATCTTTATCTGCCTTCCCGATTCTTGACGGGATATCATTTCATTCATAGGACTACTGGATAAATTAACAGGTGAAATAACATCTTGTCTTCTTTTATTTCCTGGCTTACAGTCAAAGACATTCATAACTCTATCTTTATCTCTATCTCCAAATAATTTAACTGGCATTCCATATCTATCTTTAGACTTTCCCCATATTGATTTTCTTATCATTTTAAACCTCCTTTCTTTTTTCTTAATTTCTTCTCCATTGGAATTAATCCTTTGGAATAATAATGAGGAAATTCGCAAATATGGTCGGTAGCTATTTTAGTAGCTACCTTTTTAGAAGTAGTATGCTCGTATTCAATTGGTATTCCTAATTTCAATTCTTTTGAACTTACTTTACAACGATTACTTCCTCCGTGCTTGTATTTCTTTTCTTTGCGTAGGTATTTCATCTTGTCCAACCCTCTCTCCTCGGTAAAGGTTTCAAATATCTTTTTCCTGTAAAACTATCCACACTTTCTACATACCCGTAAGGAATAGTTTGTTGTGGAGGTGTTAATGGGCGTCTATCAACGGCAGGATACGGACTTCCTCCTTGAGATTTGAATACAGGAACAATTTGTCTTTGCTGTTCTTGAAGATACTGAAAAGGTTGCTGTGGTTGTTGATATTGTTGCGAAGGATATTGTTGAGGAACTTGCTGATATTGTTGTGCTTGTGAATATTCAGGAGTTATTCCTTGCCCTTGTAATTCTTGAGGGACAGCATTTACTTGTGTCTGCCCTTGATATTGTTGCTGTTCATATTGCGGAACTCCTTGTTTGAGTTGTTGAATTTGTTGTTTAATTTGTTCTTTATGTATTTTTCTTTGCTGACTTAAATATCTCCTCCAACCATAAACTCCGCCATAAGCAGCATATCTTTTATCTAAACTTCCTTTAGGCCTTCCTCTCCCCATAGTTTTTGCTCCAGGAATATTTCTAACTATTTGTTTTGCCTCTCTCGTATTAATCGCTTTAATCTTTGCTCTTTTAGCATTATACTCAGATTTCTCTCTTGCATTTGCTAAAGCCTTTGCTCTTACTTCCTGATATGCGACTTTCATTTTCATACCTACTGGTGTTCTCATACCAGCTGGAGTTCTTTTACTTGGTCTTGCCATTCCTTCTTTCCAACCAGATTTTATTCCTTCTGAACCCCCTCGCATACCTTTTACTGCTCCAACAACAGCGTCGATGAACCCTTGTTGATTAGGGTCAAAAGACTTGCAATCAAAAGCATTCATTACTCCATCTCCATCTCTATCTTTGAACATATTGGAAGGATATTCATTCTTCGTTGTTCTAAATACATTAATCGGCTTTCCTATTATATTAAATTTATTCATCTTTACCATATTTTACCTCCTAATTTTAATTTTTTTATTGCTTCAGCATTAGTTTCATCTCTCATTATAAAAGCGCAAGGTTGCATTGTATCTGTTGTTCGAGGATTTCTTGGGCCTAAATCATCGTCGTCAGCTTCGTCTCTATATTCAGAAACTTTCTTTTTCCATTTAACTAAACTATCCATTTTTATTCTCCTTATTATCTGTTGAAATCTCGCAATTATATAAATCGTTTTCTTTCATCTTTCAAAATACCCCTTCCACGAGAAGAACGCCGCGATTAATAATCCAAATGTAACTGGTAAAGAGATTATCCATAATCCTGCTCCAATTGCCATCACTTCAATAAACATTGCCATATACCAAAGAGTAGAATAAATAGAAACTCTTCCAAGAGGACCGAGTATTATAAATAATAATAATGCTATTCCTACTATGGATAATAAGAATCCTCCGAATACATAATTCATGAATAGATTCCACAAGTCAAGTGCTGCTAATTCAATTGCCATTTGTTATTTTAGTTTTCATTTTAATTATAATCCTTCCCTCTCCACCACTCGATTACAGTCCAAACATAATACAATGCTATTGGGCCTACGATTAAAGCAACGAAGAAATTTACAGGAAGACAAGGAAGAGCACAAGTAGGGTTTAATATTGCTATCAATTGATCTGCTAAGAATTTAGCGAAATTTGAAAATACAATTCCCATTGTAATAAATCCAGCTATCGCTGGAGCAAAGATAAGGAAATCTGTTTTGAATGCGAATACACTTGCTGCTACAACTCCTATCAATCCAATTCCCGCTGCGATACCAACTAATGCTAACACAAATCCTAAAGTGCTCCATTGACTCATATTAGTAACGAAGTCCCAGATTAATGTGTTCTCAGCATCTTGTCCAGTGTAAAGGATAAGACAAGCTTGAAGTGCTATCAATACTAAAAACATAGAAAATAATTTTGCCATCTTAACCTGCTTGATACCTCTTCATCGTTGTGAATACATAGATTGCACTTAACATTATGAAATGAATTGCTACAATCCAGTTATTTATAATCATAGGGAATATTGCTCCTGCTCCAGTTAAATAAACATTTGTTGCCGTCGGTTTTATTAATTCAACATAGAAATAACCTGGACCAAGTATTCCATTTATTCCTGACATTAATAATACTACAAATGCAGTTACAATTACTATTGCTCCAGGATAAGCCGTATCATAATTAGTAAAGAAATTTACTGCTCCAAGAACTATAGCAAATGCTAAGAAAAAGAAAACTATCCTTGAGAAATCAGTTGTCCGAGGATCGTCTCCCCATTCGGGTAATGATAAAGTATCATTTAAAGCAGACCTAATTGAAGTCCAATATTTCTTTGTATTAGTAGGCATAAGTATCCAGTAAGAATCTGTCTCAAAAACTATTTGAGTATTATTAGTGGAAGTAAGATAATACACTCCTCGCAACTTGCTTAGATTTGTAACATTTAACATAAGAGAAGTTTGTCCTCCATTTCCCATCGCAGGATATAATGAATTACAACCTACTGCTGTTCCAAGAATTGTTCCATTATTATCTTCTATAATCATTGTGCAATTGTAAATATTATTACTAAGGCTATGAGTTCGATAAGTAAAGTTATACATTCCGTCGTAGATTATCCCACTTGGAGGCCATTTGGTATAAGACATTCCTTCTGTCTTTGTTGTATTATAATAAAATGGAAATGTAGAAGTTCCTAATGTAAATGTGTAAGAGCTTTGACTTGGAGTAATCTGCTGTGTTTGTGTTGCAAATCCTGGAGCAGAAACTGTAAATGTATGTTGGTAGTTTGGATTAAGGAAAAATGAAATTGTTCCTGAACTATCTGTATCCCCTTCAGTTATCATTGTATAATTTCCGGAGATTGTTCTATACACAGTTATATGTGCTCCTGCTATAACCTGATTACCGACGCTGATTACTTGATAACTTGAAGTAGTTCCATGTGTGCTGTCAAGCAAATATAATATTTTAGTTGTCAAAGCAGAACCTAAAGATTGATTCAAGGTTATTTTTCTTTGAGGATATGTTCCTCCGTCTGTGCTTGAGTATTGTAAATCAGCTTCCGTATTAAAGAAAAGAGCACCTAACTCTATCTGAGTAGCAAAATAATAATCTGGATTAAGGGTATTATTTTCAAAGATAAGAGACTTACCAATATAAGTCCAAGTTGAAGAATCTATTGTGGCTTTGATATAAGTTCCAGTAGATTCATCTTTAAACCTAAGTTTTAAAATTTGTTTATCAATCGTTGCATTATAAGGAGCAAAGATAAATTGCGAATAATTCTGTGTTTCATTTCTTATGCTAAAAGAATTTGAATTAACATTATATTTCCATTCCCAGTCTACTAACTGATTTAGAGGGCCAGTAATTCTAGGAACAATTATTGTTGTATTAAACATTACATAATTAGTATAATTAGTTCTATGTGAAGTAGGATAACTTGTTCCATTAAAATAAAGAGAAGCACTCACGTTGTAATGTGAAATATCATCTATGGATACATAAAGAAGATATTGAGAACTAAATCCTTCTATTACATTTACCTCTTCAGTAGTATTTGCGGAATAGTTCAAACTAAAATACCTTGTAGATGAAGTTGATGAAAAAGGACTGCTATCCCAAGCCTTACAACTCCAATTACCTATACTTGGTGTTAGATATAAACTTTTTACTAATTCAGCATAATCACTAACCCCAAAAGCTTCTGTATAATTTTTAACTCCGTTAATATAAAGAGAAATATTTTCTATTGTATAACTTGGAAATGGAGCTTGTGCAGAACAATTAAATATTATGGGGGTTCCAAATGTAGTGTTATAATAATTTACAGGAGAGTTAAGAGAAATAGTTGTAGAACTTAAATTAAAATATCTTGTTGAAGAAGTATTATGTGTAAAATTACTATCCCAAGCGTCACAACTCCAATTTCCATATCCATAATCCAAAGATAAAGTCTTTATCATATTCGCAGTATCACTTCCTCCAAAGATTTTAGTATAATTTTTAACTCCGTTAATATAAAGAGAAATATTTTCTATTACTCCTGGAGCAGTTGTTGAGGCAGAGCAATTAAAATTTATAGGAGTTCCAAATGTCACATTATAATAATCATCAGGAGAATTGAGAGTAAGAATTACTGGAGGGATAGGGGGGACATAAAGTTCAGTAACAATACTTTCAATACCAAACCAATCAGTATCATCACATCCTGTTGGGTAGTTATAACAATTTAACTTCCATTGTATGTTAGTTCCATTTATAGGCATTGTTGATCCTGTTGGATAATACAAACCATAAGAAGAACCACCCCCATCTAAAAGAACAAAATAATCCCTATATTGTATCAATGAATTATTTCCACTTAGCGTACAATTACTCCCAACAAAACTTCCAGAAGTCATTAAATTTCCAAGATCATCTCTTAAAGCACATGTTGTTGCTGTTTGTCCTGGTATTTCAATTATATTTAACAAACTTTCATTGTATAAGGCAGTTATTTTATATCCTGTTGGATTTGGTGTAACTGGTCCTATAGGACTACCTGATCCAGGACTTAAATCTATCACTGCACTTACTGTTCCAATTAAGAATATTAAAATAAAAATTCCAAATAATAAATATATTTTTTTATTTACCATAGCATAATTCCCATTATCAGAAACCCAATTATTGAGAGACTACTTTTCCATTTAGATTTGTTCATTTTCATTTCATTGAACAATGAACAATCAATATGGCTGTCCTTGATCCTGACTTCTTCCATAGAAGATTAATGCAACTCCTGCTATTAATACCCCAAGAACAATGTAAGGTAAGTAAAGTTTTATCGCCATACAACCAATGCTTGACTTTGTTCCAATTGTTGCGTTGTAAGAATATACACTAGCGGGATTTCCGTCGTATACATATCCTTTACAATTCATTTGATCTGATTGCTGTGCCATATCTTGCATTTCTACAAAACCTGGAATTAAAGCAATTAGAAAAGTTACTGAAATGAACAACATCAAAAGGTTGATTGGAAGACTCATTAAACTTCCTTTCTTGTTTTTCTTTGTTATTGGTTTTATCCAATTTGTTTTTTTATTCATTGTGTTTCTGCCTCCTCAGATATTTATTTAACTTGCCCATATCAAAGACTGGGCAAGTCTCTAATGGAAGACGAACAAGTTTCCCGATAGAGTATAAAATTACCATAAGGATTTGCCTCTGGTTTTATATGATTGAATTGCACCGTATTCTTTTCTATTGCTCATTCTTGTTGGCTTCTTTTGTATAAATACATTCATACCTTTTATGTAACTGCTTCCCTTTACTGGAGGGCGATAGCCAGATAACCATACTTGTTGTTCTGTCATCGGCTTGATATTAATCTTAACTGCTGTTCTTTTTGCTGGAATCAATTTGAATGTTGCTCTTTCTGTTCCTTTAGTATATCTAACTCCAAAGGATAATGCCTGTTCTTTTGAAAGAGGATTTGGAGTGATAAGGAAAGGTTTCTTTTGTTTCATTGTCAAAACATAAAATCCTTTTGGAGTTGGTTTCTTTTTCTTTGACTTGCTAGAAATTATTGAACTTCTTCCAATAAAAGAAGGGGCTCGTAAAGATGAACCCGAAGAAGCATTAGCCTTATATGAACTTGAAAAAGAATATGCTGGAGAATAATTACTTGAACTTAAACTAGAACTTGATACTGGACTTGATACTGAGCTTACTGGACTTGAAACTAAACTTGAAACTGGACTTGAAACTAAACTTGAAACTGAACTAGAACTTCTACTCGGACTACTCGGACTGCTCGGACTACTTGGACTTGGACTTGAAGGTAAAGCATAAACTTTACTAATCCCTCCGCTAAATGAAACTGGAGGAATATATTTTACTGTTGAACTTCCTGTAAAACTAAGTAATGCTCCTGTTGGAACTGAAGATGAACCTACTGAACCTACTAAACCTGAACTTGAACTAACATAACTTAATGGAACTGTGCTTCCTTTAATATCATAAAATAAATTCTTTACATTTGAAATAGAATTTCCAACATATTCTCCTGTTACAAGATTTCCTCTCTTTGAAGTTGCTACAACTGACAATGGAGGAGTTTGTGGAAGAAGAATTGTTGGTTTAACTAAAACCGAACTACCTCCTAAATTAAATTTAATTCCTGGAGATTTAGTTTCGAATAACTTACTCCAAACTTGCGCTTCCACTTCTGTTTTATAAAGAGGGATATAAGCTTTTCCTTCTTGAACCGATTTTTTCATAAACCCAAGATAAGTCTTAACTTTGTTTCCATTGAAAAGCATTCTTCCTTCTCTATAGGCAGGGTTAGTAACTATCTGTCCTTTATTCACTTCAACAGCATAAACAGTAGGACTTCCTTTAACTCCAAGTTTTGTTGTGAAAGGAGAATATTGAGTCTTTCCAATCTCTAAAAATTTAATAGACATACCTTTACCTGAAACGAATAAACCCGATTCTCTTATTGTAGGTTTTGCAAAAGGATTTGGGGCAGCGTGATAAACTAAAACTTCTCCTGAAAATCCGGTGGACTTCCCTCCAATTGTTTTAGGCAACCAATAATCTCTCATCTGTAATTCTTTGAACTGTCTTAAATGTGTAGCAGTTGGAGCAGAAGGAAATGTTCTTCCTCTTCCTCCTAAGAATTTATTATAAACTTCTTCTGGAGTAACCGCGTATTCAGCCTTGAAGAATTGCCCTTTCTCATAACCACTTATCCTTTGAGCAAGATATTTTACATTCCAAGTTTTTGTATCTGATAAAGAAAATGGATTTGCTCTTTCACGATAAACAGTTTTCTCACCAACATTAGAATAAGTTCTTCTAAATCCCTCATCGTAATGTCCAGGTTTTACAATTTGTATTTTCAATGCTCTTGCGTTTGTAATTGCTTGATCTATTGCTCCTAGTGTTTTTGGTATTCCAGAAGATCCAAGATAGATTCCAGTGACTGCTCCTAATCCAGAAGCTAATGCTGTTTGAGGATTTCCTGTTGCTGCTAAAGCACTTTGATATTGTCCGTAACCTACTGCTCCTCCAAGTCCAAGCATTGCTGTCTTTTGAACTAACTGCCCAGCAGTTCCAGCAAAGAATTTTGGAACAGCAGTATTCTCTAATGCTTTTCCAAGAATATTTCCTCCTCCTGCTACTAATGCTCCTCCAAGAACTTGGATTCCTCCTTGAGTAAATTGCCCTTGCTTAATCATACTCCCTCCTTCGGCAATCATTGAAGGGCCTGTAATAAATTTAGCTGGAGTAAAAAACATAAGCCCTGTTGAAACTGGGGCAAGAAAATTAACCACATTTTGTGTCGCTTGAGGAAGAGTTGAAGCCTGAACATCTTGCTGAATAGAAGTTACCATTCCTGTTGGGGTTCCTTTATCTTGGAAGTATGTATATTCTGGGCGACTTGCGAATCTATTCCATACTTCTTGCTTAGCAACAATTTGATTATTAATATTATCAATTCTCGCAGATAAGGAATTAAATTTATCTAAATAAGCATTATAATCTCCTCCATTAGTTTCATAATTTTTATTCAAATCTTCTACTTGTTTTATTAAAGATTCTTGTTCGCCTCCCAATACTTTAACTTGGACATTTATTTTTTCTAATTCTTTAGAAACTAATTCTGCTCTTGGCTGATAAGCCTGTTGTGTTTCTTTTTCAATTACTGCTTTATAATGAAGTTCTGGATTGAATAAATTCTGAGGAGTAGTCCCCCACATTTCATTTTTTAATCCCGTAGATAAAGGTTGTCCAAAAGTTCCTGCTGGAGAAATTGTGGAAGCTCCTGCCATTAAATAATCTTGTCCTGGAAGCCATTCGTTTGTATGAGGATTAGTTGCCCAAACATTCTTATTAGCATAAACATCTTTTATGAAAGAGGTATTTGGATTATCCCTATGTAATCCATATCCTGGAATATTTGGAGCATTTGTCGTAGCTACCATTCCTGCAACCATTGTATCCCCACTTCCATAATAACTATTTCCAAAATGATAACCTTCTTGAGGATTTGAAACTACTGGAGCAGTAACTACTGGAGAAGGAGTAGACATCATTGTTCCTCCACCACTTGGAGTAAATGAAAACTTTCCTGGTTCTTGAATTGGAGGTTCTGGAACATAAACTGTAGGTTGTGAAACTGTTCCAACATTAACATTAGTAGGAAATCCTTTATTCCTTGCTTCATTTGCTATTACTGTAGATTGAGGGGTTACTTCTCTCGCATAGTTAGTTGGAGCAATACCCGCAACTTTATTATACACTTGAGAGATTGTTTCAGCTATTCCCATTTACCAATAAGATACCTCAACCCTCGAAGGAACAGACTTCATTAATTTCTTTGGAAGAAGAATGGTCATCTGTCCATTTGTTTTATTTATGAATATCTTAGAAATTTTTAGTTTACCAACTGGTTTTTTTACGAGAACTAAAAGATTTATTTTCTTCAACTTGATTACCTTTCTTTAATTTACTAGTAAAACAAATATATAAACACTTATCTTTGTTATGTAACTGAGTGTATTGACAATCAGTGAAAATTAGTTTGTTTGTTGTTGCGATAATATCTAAAGTAAAAATATAAGATAATAAATTCTATTAACAAAAAGTTTGTTATTAAAATAAAAATAAACAAAGGGGAACCATTCACAATGTTAAATTCCATTGTGATTATTTTAAAAAGAATAAATCTGGTTCAATATCCTTCATCGTCGATTTGTATTTAGCATAGGCCTTATCGATATCAAAGCCCATTGTATTCAAATCAAAGAAAAGAATAGCCAGAAGGTTATAATCCTTTCCAGGTATAACCTTCTTGTATGGCTTCTCGTATGTATTCTTTTTTCTCACTTCAATCTTTAATTTGTCCCTATCTCTTCCCATATATCCGGCATTTTTCTCGACGATTAGATCCATTATCCTGTAGGTGAAACTGTAGGAGCCGTCGCTTTGGGTTTAGTCAATATAAAAAACCCAACGATTAATCCTACAATTGCTAATCCTATTATAATCCATTTTGAGTTCATAGCTTGTTTTGGTTTCTCTGTAAGTTTTGCTGCTATCAATGCTTTTATTAAAACAGGGTCGTCAATATTAACTCTCCCTCCAGCATTCTTAGAAGCGAAATCATCTCTAACTAATCTTTCATAGTCATCTATTCCAACAAGTTCTCTATCAAACTCTCTTGCGATAACTGCTTTGTATTTACCAAAGGAGAAAACTCTATCTGGATTAAAACGATATACATGATTTCTTATAACTAAAAAATTTCCTCCATATATCTTTGTAACAATTGGCCCTTCGATTTGTTTCTTTAAGTTAAGTAGGAATACCAATATTTCCCCTGGGTTTTTCAAAGTTTTATTCATCTGCTGAATTTTCCCAAACTTGAAAAACTTTTTCTTCTTCTCTGGCTTTTTTCCAGGAGATTCATCTTTAGAGTTTTCGTATTCTTCCTTAACTCTTTCGTATTCTTCTTTTGTTATTTTTGTTTTCATTGTAATTGATTTGGATTTTCTTTCTTACCTCCTCCTAATCCCAAGAAGCCTTTTTTTCCTAATTGTATGCCCATAGGCTGAACTGTTCTCTGACTGAACTTCTTTTGTGAAACTACAAGTTCTGGCAACCAACCTTTCTTTGACATTGATGTCGCTAAAGTTATTTCTGCTTTCCTCATAAAGAAATCTCCATAACTTTTATTGTGAAGCATATATCCTAATCCTGCGAGGTGCTCACAATTTCTAACTGACAAGTCTAACATTCCTAATTCTCTCCTGTCTAAGTTTGCTACTTTGGAACTATCTTTAATTCCTAAAATATGTTTAAAGAAAGTGAATATAGTTTCTTTTGGAATATCATTTGGATAACTTCCAAATTGCTGGTCCTCTTGATTCTCTTGCTGATAATCACCGAAGTCTTGCTGATCGTCGTTATAACTCTGTTCAACTGATTCACTAGGAACCTCTTGGTATTGTTCGTCTTCCATTATTTTTTCCTCCTTTCAAAACTCTTTAAGTATCTCCAAATTTAATCATCGTCTTCCTCTCTTCCTTCAGAATCACCCGCAACTTCTAATCCTGAAAGAACAGTGATTATTAATCCTAATCCAATTAAGATATAAGAAATCATTTGAGTATAAAGATTAGTAATATTTCCATAACCATAAATCATTCCATAAACTCCTGTAATTAAAAATGAAAGCCCTCCGAAGAATGCAAATATATAATTCTTAAATATGAATCCCATAAGAACAATTGCTAAAGTTATTATTCCTAAGATAATAAAAAAAGTTGTATTGCTTTCTGAACCAGTTGGACTTACTAAGATAATATAATTCCAACCCAGCTTTACTCCTGAAGGATCACCATATCCATTTACATTATAAGTTCCAAGTTTTGAAGTATTACAAAAAGAATAAGTGTATTCTGTTCCTGCTTTTGTCATCTCAACAAGTCCTAATGCTTGTTCTCCATTCGGCTGGGTTACTGATGAAATATTATTGTAGTTGCAATTAACACAAGTTTGTAAAAGAGTTATGCAAGAATTTTGCTTGAATGTTCCGAGAGTTGGAAGACTCGCGGAGGTTAATGGAATAATCATTAAGAAGAATATTCCGACGATTACGATTAAAAGTTTGTTTATGTTTTTCATGTTATCTCTGAAGCCTTTTGAATATTTATTAATACTCCGGGGATACTTGGTCTTGTTGGAGATGTTAAAACTCCACTTGAATAAATATAAGTTTCTATGCTATCACTATACCACATTATTCTTATATTATCCGTCGCTGGATTTTCTATATCAAATTGATAAACAATTGTAGGAGCAAAATATTCCCCGTTACTAATTGTGAATCTTGAATTGCTCCAAGGAATATCAGTTCCATTCTTTTGAAGCCAAAAAGTAATTATCTTGTTTGTTCCACTTGCTTGATAGAACTCAGGAGAAAAATAAACTAAATAATCTCCAGTTCTTTGGAAAGTTATGTTTTGATTTCCAACTATGCTTATTTGGTAAGCGTCATAATCAGCATTATTGCTTAGATTAACTACTTGAGCATTGGCAGTATTTCTAAATTTTTGGGAAGAATTTTCATAACCATTATAATATGGTCTTTTAATTGACATATTCCCATGAACAACTAAATCTCCAGTTATGTTAATTGTTCCCCCTAATTCCAAAGTCGTTCCTTTAGGATTGATAGAAGTTACATTTCTAATAGTTCCTCCCCACATAAATAAATTCCCTCCACTTCCTGGAAAACCTATTGTTGCATTCTTACTAACATTTAAGGTAACTGTGTCTATATGAGAAACATTTTGAAAACCTGTATTGTAGTTAGTAAAGAATCCAGTTGTTGCTGGAAGTCCGACGATGTAAGCATAAACATACGCCCAAGCTTTGTTGAACCAACCATTTGAATAAACATTATTAGAATTAGGATATTGATTTCCTGAATTGGCTATCTGATAAGTGTTCACATCTAAATCAGAAGTTAAAGGATTTGTAACATTCCCAATCATAGAAGAAGATCCATTAAAATTGTAGATAGAAGAAGATATATCATTGTCATATCCGAAAGGCGAAGCTGACATAAAAGGAATAAGGGTTAAAACTAAAAAAGTTAAAATAAGAAATTTAGTTTTAATCTTTTCCATTTATCTTATTGTTGAGTTGAGGTTTTAAACTACTCCTGCGTCTGCAAGTGCTCCGTAAGTTACTGCGATTCCAATACCAAGTATACCTAATGCGAAAAATCCAGGAACCATCTTCAATACAGTTGATCCCCAAGAGGATACTGCTGTCAAAGAAGCTGTAGAATTAGTTGCACCATCAACTTGCTGTGCTATTGGTCCAATCAAACTTACTCCAACTAAAATTGCTACGAAACCACCAATTAATCTGTTTATCATTTTTTAGTAGATTTAAACAACTCCAGCGTCTTTAAGTGATCCGTAAGTTACTGCAATACCAATACCTAAGATTCCTAATGCGAAAAATCCAGGAACCATTTTCAATACAGTTGCTCCCCAAGATGAAGTATTAGCTAAATATCCACTTGCTGCTGCTGCTGTAGAAACTTCTGTTGAGATTGGTCCGATCAAACTTACTCCAACTAAAATTGCTACGAAACCACCAATTAATCTGTTTATCATGTTGTTGTTATTTATTTTTTCAACCCTCCCGCAATATAGGAAAGATACCCCAATTATATAAAGGGTTTTACTTATTGTATTTACAATAAGTGAAAGTAATTCTATGCTCTTTCTTTTTTAAGGTCTTCATATTTCTCTCGCCATTTATCCCTCGAGGTTTCTAATTCTTCCGTCTTTAAAAGTAATTTGAAAAGCCTATCTTTTAATTTTTCAATATCTGGAAATTGAATTATCGCGTGTGATTGAAATTCTTTCCAGAACTCTCTTAGTTCATCTGTTTGTCTCATTAGCTCTTTGTTACTTGTTAATAGAAAACAAGTTTTAAATAGTTAATTCCTGCCCAAAAAGTTTGGCTCGTTACTTGTCCTAAGGGATAACATTTAATTTATATAAAAGGAATTTCTAATTAATACTTATCAAGAGTGCCGTCTCGTAACTAACACTTTTGATACGAGGGAGAAAATGATAATTTGTAATAAATGTTTGAAAAGTTTTAATGAAAACGAAATTCAACAACACCATCTTTTACCTTATGCTATATTTGGAACTGAGGGGATGAGTGATGACAATTCAGATACCTAACCAACTTCAAAATTCAAACTTTAGATTCTGCCTTTTAAAATCTAAATCAAAAGTTCCTTTTGAAAAAGATTGGCAGAATAATGGATATGCTTTTGATAGCCCAAAGTTATTAGAACATATTTCTAAAGGGGGGAACTACGGAGTTATTGGAGGATATGGTGGGCTTATTATTCTTGATAAGGATTCTGATAAACTTCCAATTGATTTAGAAACTTTTACTATTCAAACTGGTTCTGGAGGAAAACACTATTACATTCTTTCTGACTATCCAAACAATCACGTATTCATAAATGAGATGGGAGAACTGAGAGCAAAGAACTATCAAGTTGTTGGTGCTGGAAGTATTCACCCTAACGGAAATGAATACAGGATTTTAAATGACTTACCTATAAAAGAAATTCCTTCTAATGAATTATTAGAATTAATAAAACCATATCTAAGAGAAAGCATACCAGAAACTCAAACAACTATTACAGATACAAAACAAGATACCTCTCGTTCAGGATTAGAATTTAGAAAGGTTCTTGCTTTGTTAAGGACTGGAAAGTCAAGAGAAGATATTTACAAAGAGATGAATGCTTATTCTAAATGGAGTTCTTCTCCCGAACAATATCGTTCAACTACCTTTGAAAAAGCAGAAGATTTCTTTTTAAAGGAAGAAGAAAGTAAAAAGGAAACAAAAGAATCCAATATTCCAAAAGAATGTATCTTTCAAAATAAAGTTAAAATGAATGAAGTCTATAATGAAATTATTGCAGTATTAAAAAAATATGTTGATTTAAGAGAAGAGTATTATCCAATTATTGCTTTGTGGATTATAGGAACTTATACTCATAACAGTTTTCCAACCTATCCTTATCTTTTCTTTAATGCTATGAGAGGTTCTGGAAAAAGCAGGATACTAAACCTTATATCTAAACTTAGTTACAATGGGAAATTAGTTTCAAATGTTTCCGAAGCAGTTCTTTTCAGAACTGCACACGATAGAACCTTATGTATAGATGAGTTTGAAGAAGTGGGCTCAAAAGAAAAGTCTACCCTAAGGGAATTACTTAACTCAGCTTACAAAAAGGGGATGAGTGTTGAAAGAGCTACAAAGACCAAAACTAAAGATGGGGAAAAGTATCAAATTGAAAGTTTTGATGTTTACTGTCCGATTGCTATGGCTAACATAAATGGGGTGGAAGATGTCCTTTCGGACAGATGTTTAACTTTAATACTAGAAAAGTCTTCAAACCGACATTTAACCAAAATGATTGAGCTTTTTGACTATGACGACGATATAACCAAAATATGTTATTCTTTTGGTGTAGGTAGTGTAGTGTATGATGCCCAAAAAACATTAAACAACTGGAACTCCTACATCAAAAAGTGTATGTTTAATACTATACATACACTACATACACACACTACACTACACACACAATATACACATACATACACCTTAGAAGAGTTAGAAGAAATTGAATATTTTGATAAGATATTAAATACTTCTTTAGAAGGAAGAAACTTAGAATTATTTTTCCCAATATTGTTCTTAGCAGAACAATGTGATGTTCTAGAAGCAATAATCCCTATAGCTGAAAAGATTGTGGGAGAAAAGAAACAAGAAGACTTTGTGGAAAGTAGAGATGTTTCTTTCTTACAATTTTTATCCCAAAGAAGTTCTGAAGAAATATTAATTCCATTAAGAAGAATAGTTAATGAATTTAAAGATTTTGAAGAAGGAGTTGATTGGGTTACAAGTGAATGGATTGGAAGGTCATTAAAGAGATTGGGATTGATAGTTGAAAAGAGAAGAATGAACGCTGGTATTGAAGTAACTATAAATTATGGGAAGGCAAGAGAAAAAATAAAAATGTTTAAGTAATTTACACTCACAATTTAAATACATTTAAATAACCCTAGGTTAGTAGAATAAAATGAAGAAAGAAGAACTAAAAGTTAAAAGGAGGAAAGAATGGCAAAACAAATACAATTTACTCTAATGCTTAATGATAAGAATCAATTAGCGATATTGGAACACGCAGAAGGACTTTCAAATGCAGACATACAAGACCAACTGATGATAATTGGAATGCTTGAAGATGTGAAGCATAAACATTTAGAAATGTTAAATACTCTTTTTCAAAAAGCTTTTAAGAAAGGAGATATTTAATTTATAATGGCAACATTACCAAAGAAGAAGACAGAAAAGTTCAAAGTCACTTGTGGTTTCTGTGGGAATGAAATTATTAATCCAATAGTCCAAAGAATCCCTTGCTGTCCTAATTGTAAAAAAGCAAGAGATCAATATTGGAAATTAGAAAAGGTAGAATACCATAAGAAGTATAAGCAAACTCCAAGAGGAAAAAAAGTTATAAGAGAATATCAAAAAGGAGAAAAGTTCAAGGAAGCTCAAAGAGGATACCGAAATAAAATGAGATTAAAGAAGATGAAAGAATATTGGGATAGACTTGGGACTAAAGGAAGATACAATGAGTTTGACTTTAATCCTAATCAGCCAAGAAAGAATATTAGAAGATATTTTAAGAAGATAGTTTTTGAACTCCCAGATAATACAGAGAAATACTTTCGGCTTTCTTTACAGGACTATGATAAATGGAGGAAGGTGCCGAAAAAGGCAGAAGGTAAGGGAAAATGACAATAGAAATTAAGCATAAAATAACCGGAAAAGTCCTTTTAAAAGTTGAAGCCGAAAGTTTAGTAAAAGTTGATTTGAGTTGGGCTAATTTGAGAGAGGCTGATTTGAGTGGGGTTGATTTGAGTGGGGCTAATTTGAGTTGGGCTAATTTGAGTGGGGCTGATTTGAGAGAGGCTAATTTGAGTTGGGCTAATTTGAGAGAGGCTGATTTGAGAGGGGCTGATTTGAGTGGGGTTGATTTGAGTGGGGCTAAGGGAGAATTTACTTTTAACTTTGGAGTTAAGTTAAAAGTTGCAGAAGAAAATAAAAAGGAGAAGATGGAATGACAAACACTTATGAAATAAGAACAATACACGACATTTTGAAAGTAGTTAATCAAAGTAATAAAGATTGTTTTTTAACTGACTTTTCAAACTGGCTTAGCATACAATTATTATTACAAGAACAATTAAAGGGATTTGATTCAAATTTGCTTAATTTTAAACTTCCAGAATATTTTAATTGGATTGATGATGGGAAGAATACTATTAATTTAAGTTTTCAAGTTAATGAAATGCCGAAAAAGGCAGAAGGTAAGGGGAAATGAATAAAACACTAAATTTAGTTATATCAATACTGAACCTAATTATACAAATTTGTAATTTAGCATTCTTATCACAATCACACCCAATAATTTCAATTATAATATCGTTAATATCTGTTGCTGTTGCTTTTGCTTTTGCTGTTGCTGTTGCTACTGTTGTTGCTGTTGTTTCTACTGCTGTTGCTGTTTTTTCTGCTGCTGTTGTTGCTGTTGCTGTTGCTTCTGCTGTTGCTGTTACTGTTATTGTTGCTGTTGCTGTTGCTGTTGTTGATTATTTAATAGATAAGGAAGGAGGAAAGGGAAATGAGAATTAATTTAGCTTGTGGAGATGATTACAAAGAAGGTTGGGTTAATGTAGATTATAGAGATAATGTTAAAATAGATGTGAAGCATGATTTGAATAAGTTTCCTTATCCATTTAAGAATGGTTCAAAGAATTTTGGAGCAGATGTTTGTTACATAAGAAATGCAATAGATTGTTTGAATAGTCCTATAAAAACTATTAAAGAGATGGCAAGAATAACTAAAACTGGAGGAGAGGTAATAATTCATAGTCCTCACGCATTATCTTATGCTTACCTTTCAGGATTAGAACATCAACATCACTTTACTGAAAATACATTTAATGATTATACTATGAAAGAGTTTCAAATGGATAAGATATTAAAATTAAAGGAAGTAAGATTTGTTTATGTTAATCAATGGAAGAAATATATTCCATTAAAGAAATGGTTGAAGATATTTACTAGAGGGATATATGACGACATTGAATTTAGGTTTGAAGTAATAAGATGAGTAAGCCCTCAAAATGTTTCTTTAGATATTGTAAGGATTGTAAAAAGAAATATCATCCGTATGGAAGATACCAGACTCTTTGTGATGAGTGCTATAGTAAGAATGTGACCTCCTCCAACCAATGAATTGGATGGTTTTCTTTTCACGAGGAACTATAAGACGCCCAATAAGAAAAAAGTTTAAATAGTTTTAAAATTGAAGAAGAATATGTTTAATGATTCTAAAGAAACCGCCGCATTTAATCTTGCTCTTCAATACCTTAATAGAATAAACAATATTTTAAATAATAATTATACTAAATTTAAGAATGGGGA
>Ga0194039_1000723_pt1 | contig 19108 bp, 12 predicted proteins | sample JunL228m_MetaG_FD_148679 | JGI IMG/M metagenome (GOLD analysis project Ga0194039, IMG submission 148679) | Anoxic zone freshwater microbial communities from boreal shield lake in IISD Experimental Lakes Area, Ontario, Canada - Jun2016-L227-8m | ecosystem: Environmental > Aquatic > Freshwater >... | reverse complement strand
GAATATTTGATTTGACTACTGCGCTGTTGATTTGTCAGCCGCGTTCATGCGAGGAATCTGGCGTTGGCTGGGGGGCGCGTCAAGTCTGAGTTGGCGGAGATTTGTCACCGCAACCGATTCAAGCTGGCGGGGTTTGATTGAACAGGCGGATGATGAGAAGCCGCCGATTGAGGTGAATGCAAACGGGCGGGTGGCAATCCACCCGCCTGTGCCAAAGCCGTCGTGAAAAAAGTTTAGAAATTCCCTCTTTACAACATGCCGAATGACGCTAATCTTCATTCAAGAAACGATGATTTATGCGTAATATCTTTCCTTTTCTCGCCGCCGTGGCGTTTGCCGGAGTGTTGGCCAGTGGCTGCACCAGCGCGCAAAAGAAACTTGGGCGCGGTTTTAGCAACTCGGCTGAGTTTGCCCGTCTCGGAGAAATCCAGCGTGAAATGGAGCAGACCGCCCTGTTTGATACGCCTGGAGATGGGCACAATTACACTTATGGCTTCATCCGCGGCTTCACCAAGTCGGTGGCCCGCACCGGGGTAGGCGTTTATGAAGTCGTGACCGCCCCGCTGCCGCCTTACGGCCCAGTGCTAACCGATTACCTCTCGCCCAACCCCGTGTATCCGGCCAGCTACCGACCCGGGTTGATTGAGGATTCGAGTTTTTCGACCGACGTGAACCTTGGGTTCAGCGGCGGCGACGTGGCGCCATTCATACCGGGCAGCCGTTTCCGGATTTTCGATACGCACTAAGTTCGTCTGAACAATTTATTGGAAGCGCGCCAACACGCCAGTGTTGGCGTTTTTCATGACGCTCGAAAAGCAATCGCCCTGCAAGGTCAACCTGCTGCTGAATATCCTGCGCAAGCGCGCGGACGGTTTTCACGAACTTGAAACGGTGATGCATCCGGTTCGGGTGTTTGATCGGTTGAGCCTGGCGCGGGGAGGGCAGGGCATCGAGCTAACGTGCAGTGAACCCAGTCTGCCGACGGATCCGCGGAACCTGGTATATCGCGCGGCAGATCTGTTTCTAAAGGCCGCAAGAATCAAGGAAGGTGTCCGACTGCATCTCGAAAAGAAGATTCCACTGGCGGCGGGTCTGGGGGGCGGCAGCAGCAACGCCGCCGCCACGTTGCTCGGAATGAACGAGCTGTTCGGAGGGCCGCTTGCGCCGGAGAAGCTGCAGCTTATCGCGGCGTTCCTCGGCTCGGACGTTCCGTTTTTCCTGCAAAGCAACCCGGCGCTGGCGACCGGGCGGGGCGAGCAAATTCAGCCGCTCGAGTTGTTTCCGGCGTTGAGCGACGCCGTGTTTCTCCTGATTCATCCCGGATTCGGCATTGCCACCTCCTGGGCCTATCAACACCTCGCACACTTCCCCGCGGCGCTTAACGGCCAGCCAGGCCGGGCGCAAAAGCTCATTTTGCTCCTGCGCACCGCCGATATCAAAACGGCAGGGACGGAGTTTTACAATTCGCTCGAAGCGCCCGCGCTCGAGAAATACCCGTTGCTGGTCTTGTTCCAGGAGTTCCTCTGCGCCAATGGAGCGGCCGTCACCCTTATGTCCGGCAGCGGTTCGACGACGTTTGCGATTGTGCAAGGACAAGCTGCTGCAGAAACGCTGGCCGAGAAGTTCAAGGCCCGGTTCGGATTGGGCAATTGGATTACTTTGGCGCCGGTCTGAGCGGGGCCACAGCGCGGATTACGGGGTGATTTGCGGCGTGGCGAGGGCCTTGGTGGATTCTCGGAGTTTTCCGAGCAAATCACCAACACCACAGGGCGGATTCAAGAACCTGCAAAATCGTAGCCGCCGACGGCAGTCGTCGCACTTTTCCTCGATTATCGGAGTGTTAGCGCCGACTCCCGTCGGCGGCTACGATTTCTTGAAACCACCCTGCCAACACCAGTGTCCCATGAATTCGCAGTTGCCAACGCCATGAACCGGTTTATATTAGCTAAGTGAGATTGAACTCGAAAATTCTGCGTTGGACGATCTGCACGGCGATATTATCGCTCGCAGCCGGATGCAGCGGCATTAATGCTTCAAAAAGTGTCTCGCCCGCCACTTTTCTTCTCCCGGGTTTAATGCAGGCTGAACCTCCGCCCGCCCAGCCAGGGCAGGTCTTGCCAGCGCAAGGTATGCGAGAAGAGGCCCTACAGTCCTGACATTTATCCTATGCGATTTCCGCTTGCGCTGACGGTAAAAATTGCCCGTCACATCATCAAGCATAAGATTCGGCGCACGCCGCGGTTTGCCTTGGTGCTTCAGCTCGAACCGTTGCACACGTGTAACCTGACCTGCACCGGATGCGGTCGTATCCGCGAGTATTCCACCAGCCTCAAGGATATGATGAGCCTCGAGGATTGCCTGGGTTCGGCGCAGGAATGCGACGCGCCGATGGTTTCGATATGCGGCGGCGAACCGCTCATCTATCCGAAAATCGAAGAGTTGGTGGCGGGCCTGCGTTCCCAGGGCCGGATCGTCTATATCTGCACCAACGGCATGTTCATGCGGAAGAAGATGAGGGAGTATCTGGCCAGCATTTATTCCTCGGCCCAGGAGCCGGCGCTCGACAGGCTGCTCGCCGAAGACCTTATTTCAGACAAAGACAGGGAAACTATTCGCAAGGGCAAGCATGATGATCGGCCGGTCATCAAACCTTCCAAGTGGATTTACTGGAACGTTCACGTCGATGGTCTGGAATACACGCACGATTTGATCGTCGAGCGCGAGGGGGTTTTCAAGGAGTGCGTCGAGGCGATTCGCATGGCCAAGATTCTCGGCTACCAGGTCGCGACCAACACCACTGTTTACAAGGAAACCGAGGTGCGCGAGATCGAGCAAATGTTCGAGTTTTTCTCGTCGCTCGAAGTGGACGGCCACACGATTTCTCCCGGCTACGATTACGACGCCGCCAAGAAAGACATTGTCAAGCGTCTGGGGAAGCAGCCGGAAGACTTTTTCCTCACCCGCGCCATGACGCGCGAGAAGTTCGCGAAGATCAAGGAATGGGGCGAGCGGTTCACCATATTCGGCACGACAGTCTATCAGGAGTTTCTTGCCGGCAAACGCGAGTTGACCTGCACCGCCTGGGCGATTCCGACGCGCAACGTCAAAGGCTGGAAGGCCCCCTGCTACCTCATCACCGACGGCCATTACGCGCGCTACCAAGAGATGCTCGATCGAGTGGATTGGACCAAGTATGGGGTCGTGGATGGCGTTGCGCGCGACCCGCGTTGCGAGAACTGCATGGTCCACTGCGGCTACGACCCCAGCGGTGCGCTTGGAACCAACTACCAGCGCGGCGACAACTGGAAGATGATCAGGTACAACTTCTGGCCCCGACCTGAGCCGTATTCCGCAGGCAGCAAGACCAACGCTTTCAATGGGTTTTCCGTCGGCAAGGGCCATCTCGCCGAGGCCAAAGCGGCGATCAACTTCGGTGTGGCCGCTCCGAAATCCATGTTTGATCACGACGGAAGCCATGGCAACGGAAGCTCGTGCGGAAATGGCGATACGTCGCAACGGGACGAGTTGCTTGCCAAGGTCCGCGAGGCGAAGAAAGTTTAGAGCGGACAATTTTCCGGAGTTCGATATGCCTACAGGCGCAGTTTCATGAAAACGCTTTTTCTTTCTCCTCCCAGTTTCGATGGTTTTGACGGTGGCGCCGGCTCGCGCTACCAGGCCCGGCGCGAGGTGACCAGTTTTTGGTATCCCACATGGCTTGCGCAGCCAGCCGCCCTTGTGCCGGGCGCAAGGCTGCTGGATTGCCCGCCGCACAACGTCGAGATCAAGCAATGCCTCGACGAAGCCAAAGGCTACGAACACGTCATCATCCACACCTCGACACCTTCGCTGAAAAACGACTGCAAAGTGGCCGAGGCCATCAAGCAAAACCGGCCTGAAACCAAGATCGGCTTCGTCGGCGCGCACGCGGCGGTTCTGCCGGCCGAGACGCTCAAAGCGTCCCTGGCCATTGATTGGGTCGGGCGCAAGGAATTCGATTTCACCTGCAAGGAAGTCGCCGAGGGCCGCCCGATCGAAACCGTCGTTGGGCTTTCCTACCGTGACAAAGAGGGCAAAGTTAAGCACAATCCCGAACGCGAGATGATCCAGAACATGGATTCTCTCCCGTGGGTAGCCGACGTTTATAAGCGCGACCTGCAAATCGAGAAATACTTCATCGGCTACCTGCTGCATCCTTACGTCAGCCTCTACACGGGGCGCGGCTGCCCGGCCCAATGCACCTTTTGCCTCTGGCCACAGACCATCGGCGGCCACAAGTACCGTGTGCGGTCTCCGCAGAATGTTGCTGATGAAATGGCCTACATGAAGACGCTCTTTCCGCAGGTGAAGGAGTTTTTCTTCGATGACGACACCTTCACCGCCAACCTTCCGCGCGCCCGCGAGATTGCCAGGAAGCTTGCGCCGCTCGGCGTGGCCTGGAGCTGCAACAGCCGCGCGAACCTCGATTACGATACCATCAAATCGTTCAAGGATTCCGGCCTGCGCCTGTTCCTCGTCGGCTACGAGAGCGGCAACGAACAGATTCTCAAGAACATCAAGAAGGGTGTTACGATTGAGGAGATGCGCCGTTTCACCAAAGCCTGTCACGAGGCCGGTGTGGTCGTTCACGGCACCTTTATTCTCGGGCTGCCGATCGAGACCCGGGAGACCATCGAGGAGACGATTCGCTTTGCGCAGGAGTTGGACGTCTTCTCCATGCAGGTCAGTCTCGCCGCGCCTTACCCGGGCACCGAGCTTTACGAAATGGCCCGGCAGAACAGTTGGTTCGTCAAGAAGGACAAGACCGACCTGGTGGAGGAGGATGGCTTTCAGCAAAGCGCCCTCGAATATCCGGGCCTGAGCAAGGATGAAATCTTTGAAGCCGTGGACCGCTTCTACCGTGCTTATTACCTCCGCCCGAAGCCGATTCTACGCATCATCAAAACGATGCTCGAGGACAAGGACATTCTCATCCGGCGCTGCCGCGAAGGCTACGAGTTTTTTAAGAGCCTCAAGCAGCGCAAGGGTGACCTTGCCGCGGCTCAGAACGCCTCGCATTCGGCGGCGGCGGCTTCGTGAGGCTAGAAACGTGATGGTTTCGTGTTTTGTCCCGAGTTGTTTTGAATCTCTTGGATGGCGTTGCCGCCCGGCACCGCCGGCATCCTGCCGTCCTGTATTTCGTTCGCGTGCGTAGTGTTGTAGATGTGCTCGAGGATTGCGGCTGCTTCGGGACTCGTCGGTTCCGGCGGCCAATTTTGTTGTCTTGTGGGAGTTGATGGGGGGCCTCCCAAACCGCTCAATGCAACCGTGCCGGGCGTGGCCATGCCCGGCACGGCGCTATAGGCGGCTGACGGGGATGCGCCGCCGTAACCGGCAGGAGAGCCTCCCGCGCCGGCGGGGTACGCGGGCGCGCTGCCGGGATTCGTGCGGAGTGGTCGAGGCGTGGGAATTGCTCTCGGGACGTAGCCTCCGCCTCCGGGGGTAAATCCGGTTCCCGGCGGAGGCGGGATGCCCCCGCCGACATTGGGCGGAGCGCCAGGCACCCCCGGGGCGGGGGCACTAACCAGCTTCACGCCATTATTCTCGAAGTTGATATTGGTGACCGTGCCGAAATTGTTCACCTTCACGATGCCTGCCTTTTCGTCGATATCGAGCACTTCGATGTCGCCGTCCCGCTGGCCGACAGCTAGAATATAAGATTGCTCTTCCTGTTTGGTGCCCGGCTTGGGGGGCGCCATCACCTTCATCATGGCGCGTTTGTTGCCGAGAATAGTAAAGATACCGGTGAGCGTGATCTTTGGTGGCGGCGGCTTGTTGTCCTCGGGGTTGGGCGGCGGAGCCGGCGCTTTCAGGCCGAAAATGTTTCGGTCCACAATTCCTTGATAAGGAGTTCCGCCTGACTCGGCGGCCATCGCCTTTGCGCCCGCGCACAACGCGAATGCGCCTGCTATGCAAACCAGCATCTTTCTACCGTGCATCATGGTGTTAATATACGGTTAACGGGAATAAAACACCACTCCGAAGTTTTAGTTGCGCCGCCGGCAACACGCCACCGACCGCGTCAGGTTTCGTCGCGATCGCAGAAACCACGGTCTGAGGGTCTCACGCACGCGAACGACGCAGCGTGGCCAAGGCGCAATGGAACAGGAAAGCTAGACAGGAAGATTGAAGACAGGAAAATGAAGAGAAGATTATGGAAAATTTGTTCGATATTATTTACGAAGACAGCGAGATGCTGGTGATCAACAAGGCCGCCGGGTTGGTGTGCCATCCCACCAAAACGGATGCGTATTCTAGTTTGATCAGCCGAGTGCGGCTGTATTTGGGGCAAGGCTCGCAGCCGCACCTGGTGAATCGGTTGGACCGCGAGACCAGCGGTGTGACGTTTGTGGCCAAAGACGGGGACACGGCGCGCGAGTTGCGCCACATCTGGGAGAGCCGGCAGGTCGAGAAGGAATACCTGGCAATCGCGCACGGGCACCCGCGCGAAGCGCACGGGGACATCGACGCCCCGCTGGGCAAGGACGAGCAGAGCCGGGTGGCGATTAAAGATTGCGTCCGGGCCGATGGGGCCGCCGCCAAAACGGAGTATTGGGTTCAAGAGCGATTTACGCGCGGCGGGACATCCGAAAGCCCCACCCTCCCGCTCGTGACGAGTGACGAGTGTCGAGTGCCAGGAATGGGCCAGGCATTACACGCCAGATGCCACATCGCATCAAGCATAGGTTATCCGTTGCCATTCAGCCTCCTGCTCGTGCGGCCGCAGACGGGACGGAAGCACCAGATTCGGATTCATCTGGCGCACATCGGCCATCCGATCGTGGGCGACAAACTGTATGGAGGCGACGAGGACTTGTATCTGGCACTGGTCGAGGACCGTTTGACGCCGGAGCAATGGCGGCGGCTGATCTTGCCGCACCACGCGCTGCATGCGCGCGAGGTGCGATTTGCCTGGCGCGGTCAGCCGAGGGTTTTCCGCGCCGAGCCAGAAGCATGGTTCCTGAACTGGTTGAAACTGCAGGCGGCGACGGCGGTTGGCGGACTTTTCCGTGTTTAATGAGATTAGCGCCGACTGCCGTCGGCGGCTACGATTTCTTGAATTGACGTTGCCGGTTCATGGACAAGGGCAAAATTCGGTTTGCGCACCGCCTGGTTCTCTTGTATAAGGCTGCGCTTTATGTGGATAAGACAGAACGGAGTGTTGGGGTGCTGTGGTGCTGAAGTGTCGGCGGCCGGGAAGCAAACGGGGCGAGGAACCCTGTTCCTGGCTTTGCTGTTCATCGCAGCCCTGGCAGCCGGATGCAATAAACCGGCGCCCCCGGCTGCGCCGCTGCTGCCACCGCCGGTTGAGACGGTTGCCCGCGTGCATTGGCTGGGCATGAAGCGGCTGGCGGTCGAAACCAATGCCGCCTCATTTATGGGCATCTGGAACATGGCGGAAAGCAAGCAGCTTGAGACGCAGACGCTGGACCGGCTGGCGATGGGGTTGGTCGCCAGCAACCAGTTGCCGGTGATTGACTCCCAGGCGTCAAGTACCAACCACCCGCCTCCACTCATCGGCCTCGCGGCTATCCTTCGTCCTCTTCTGGAGGATTTGGTGCAGGAGGAATCATATCTTGAAGTCCGGCAGGCGACCAACCAGCCGGGGGATATGGCCCTGGCGATACGGCTTGGCGACGAGCGCGCCGGAGTGTGGCAAACCAATCTTGCTGCCGTCCTCGAATTGCTCACCGGCGTCGGTCCCACCCCAGTGCAGGATGGGCGCGGGTGGGTATTGCCGGTCACCAATAATCAGTTATCGGTTATCAGTCATCAGTCATCACAGTCATCAGCCACTCGATATGTTGAGCTTGTTCGTGTCAAAGACTGGACCGTTATTGGACTGGGACGGGAGACCAACGTGGTTGTGGGCGAACTGGGAGGTCTCATCCTGCGTGATGGCCAGCCCTTTGCCCGGCAGCCGAAGGATTTCTGGTTGTACGCGGACATTGACCTGCGGCGAGTCGCCAGCGCGCTGACGTGGGGTTGGCAACTGCCCGCCGGACTGCCCAGGCTAACGGTCACGGCGATCGGTGATGGTGGAAACGTCCGCACCATGGGAGCTTTGAATTTCCCGCAGCCGCTGCCCTTCGAGTTGGAGCGGTGGAACATCCCGACTAATCTCATCCACGAGCCGACGGTGAGTTTCACCGCCATTCAGGGCATCACCGCATGGTTGTCATCCTTGAAAATCTGGCCGGACCTTCAGGTCGGCCCGCCGCCAAGCCAGCTTTTCTTCTGGTCGCAGAGTGGTTTGCCGATCATGACCTTTTGCGCAGCTTCTTTGCCCGACGCCAGCAACCGGGTTGACCAGATAACAGAGAACCTGGTGAATCAGGCCAATCCCTGGCTTACCAATAACGGCATCGGCAGATTTGAACGAGCCACAAACTTCAACGGGGTGGTATGGTCTGACGTCGTCATCGCTACGCCGTTCTTGAAGTCAATCCCGGCGAACGGGGGCGATTTCGCCTTCGCGGGTTTGGAGTCGGATTTGAACACCAACCGTCCGGCGCCTGTGAGTTTGTTCCATCAGGTTGTGACTTCGACCAACCTGGTCGCCTACGACTGGGAGTTGACCGGGCTGCGAATCGAGCACTGGTTGTATTTTGGCCAACTGCTTCGGTTTGCCCTGCATCACTCCCAGGTGCCGCCCAAGTCCGCCAGCTTCGCCTGGCTGACCGCCCTCGAAACCAAGCTGGGCAATTGCGGGACGGTGGTTGTCCGAACCGGGCCGGCCCAGCTCTCTTTTGTGCGCAACTCCGGGATCGGATTGACCTCGGCCGAACTGGACTTGCTGGCGGATTGGCTGGAATCGCCGCGGTTCCCCTACGGGTTGAATACCTTCACGGGTGAGCCGACTCCGCTGCCCCTTAGGAAGTCCCGGCGGCCCGCCGCGCCCACGGCGACCAACGCGGTCCCCCCCGGTCCGCGTTAGCGGGAAAAACTTCTCCGTGCCGAACATCCCCAGGACAATGCGCGCGGTGGTTTATCGCGGGGCAAACGATCTGCGCCTCGAGACGGTGCCGGTGCCGCGCATCGGTCCGTATGAGTTGCTGGTTAAAGTGGCCGTCTGCGGCGTCTGCCCTACCGACATCAAGAAGATTCAGTATGGCACAGTCCCGCCGCCGCGCATCTTTGGCCACGAAACCGCCGGCACTGTCGTCCGCGCGGGCGCAAGGGCCAGGGAGTTCAAAGTCGGCGACCGGGTCGCGCTGCACCACCATGTGCCTTGCCTCGAATGCCATGCCTGCCGCCATCGCGCATTCGCCCAGTGCGAGCAATACAAACGCACCGGAATCACCGCGGGATTCGAGCCTGCCGGCGGCGGGTATGCGGAATACGTGCGGGTGATGCCCTTTGTCCTCCCCGGTGTGGTGAGAATTCCGGCCCGCAATTCTTTCCTCGAAGGAGCCATGCTCGAACCGGTCAACACTGTGCTCAAGGCTGTCAAACGCCTGGCCCTCCTGCGCGGCGACACCGTCCTGGTGGCCGGGCAAGGGCCCATCGGCCTGATGTTCACCCGCCTGCTGACGCTCGAGGGAATGCGGGTGGTGGCGACGGACTTGCTGGAGACGAGGCTGGAGATGGCGCGGGAGTTTGGGGCGGTAGGCGTCGTGAAAATTCGAAGTCCGGAGGCTGAAATCCGAAATCCGAAATCTGAAATCCGAAGGAAATCCGAAGTCCGAAGTCCGAAATCCGAAGTCACTGGTCAGTTGTCAGTCGTCAGTGGTCACGCATCACGCATCACGCATCACGCATCACGCATCACGCATCACGCATCACGCATCACGCATCACGCACCCCGCATCCACCAGCTTACGGGCAACCGGGGCTTCGACGCCGCGGTCATCGCGGTTCCTTCGGATGCGGTGGTGCGCGAGGCGCAATCGTTGGTGCGGGGCGGCGGTCGGGTGCTGCTGTTTTCGCACACACGGCGCGGGGATGAAACGCCAGTGGATCTGGCGGCGGTGTGCGTGGACGAGAAGGATTTGATAGGCAGCTATTCGGCGGATTTCTTGTTGCAGGACGAGGTGGCGCGGTTGGTCTTCTCGCGCAAGCTCGATGCCTGCCGTCTCATCACCCACCGGTTTCCCCTGGCGCAAACCGGCGATGCCATCGAGTTGGCGTCCCGTCCCAGCCCGGATTCCCTGAAAGTCGTCGTGGTTCAAGGCGAGTGACGCTCGGAGAATCGAGCCGCAGATGGCTGTTGTGAAATCATCTGAACTGTGCGTTGGTTGGAAGGTGCTGCTGCCCTGGCTGGCGGGCTTCGGCACGCTGGTCTATGTGTGCTCGCGATTCGTGCCCTGGGCACCACCCAGCCGTCACGGCGAGATCGAGGATTCCTATATCCAATTCCTGCACACGGCCTTTGTCGAGCGTCTGCAATTCGGGCGTGATGTGGTCTTGACATTTGGCCCGTGGGGATTTCTTTACGGCGGCTACCACCCCGCCACCCACTTGGTTTCAGTGATCGCCTGGCTGGGGCTATCGGTCGTGTTCTGCTGGTCGGGCTGGCTTGCCGCCCGCCACTTTGCCAGGAGCGGGATGGCGGCCTGGCTCTGGCTGATGGTCTTCGCGGCCGTCGCGGGCCTGCCCATTTTCACCTTGATTGATGCGCGGCTCAAGGCGTTGGTGATTCTGCTCTGGCTGCTGCATTTTTTTGTGGAGACCCGATCGTCGGCCGCGGCGCAGGCTTCGTTGGCGGTGGCGCTGGGACTGTTCAGCTTGGTCAAGTTCAACGTTCTGATCGAGACGGCCATGGTTGTTGGGGTTATCGCGCTGGACGACGTTGTTCGTCGCCGGCGTTTCCCGTGGTTGCTGACTGTGTATTGTGCCGCCATCCTGTTTTTCTGGGTTGCCGCCGGACAGCGCTGGAGCGCGCTGGGGCCGTTCCTTTGGTATTCGTCGCTACTGGCCAGCGGTTATACCGAAGCCATGATGTTAGCCGGGCCGAAGCCCGTGCTGGACGCATGTGGTTTCCTGCTGGCCTCAGGAATAGTTTGTGCGGTGGCAGGCTATGCGGGATGGGTGCGGCACCGATGGTTTGGCGTGTTTCCCTTGGCTGTATTGGTTTTGATTCTGTTCACGGATTTCAAGCATGGCTATGTGCGGCAGGATGCCCACGAAGCCGCCGCCACGCTGGTGCTTTTGCTTGTTTCGTTGGCGTCGCTGGCAGTTGCCTGGCCGATTGTCCGAACCCAGAGGCGCCGGGCTGCTTTAGCCAGCCTCCTGCCGGTGATCGCAGCTTCCTTCCTGGCCACATCCACATTCAGCCGCTACTCCGAGAAAGGGTTGCCGGCACAGTTGCTTGGAACTTTCAATATCCGGAATGTTCTGGCTCCGGCAAAGCTGCTCTTTGGCCCGGGATATTTGAGGGAAGGCTACGAAACCTATCTTGCCGCTATCCGGAGCAACAACCCACTGCCGGCGATCGAAGGCGAGGTTGATACGTATCCCGGGAATGCAGGGGCCATCCTGGCGCAGGGATTGACTTACCGCCCGCGGCCGATCATGCAGAGCTATCAGGTTTACACTCCGGAATTGGCGGCATTGAACGCTGCGTTTCTCCGGAGTGATCGAGCGCCCGCCAACATCGTGTTCCAGTTAGCGCCCGTGGACGATCACTTCCCTTCGTTGGAGGATGGCCAGTCATGGCCGGAACTGTTGACCCGGTATGGTGTCCGGCAGGTCGAGTGGCCATTTGTGGTGTTGAAACGGTCGGTGGCCCCGCGGCCGTGGCGACTGGAGCCGCTCGCCGACATGCCGATTGGTTTTGGGGAACTCGTTGCCGTCCCTCCTGTGACGAACGGACCGGTTTGGGCCCGGATCGACATCGACCAGACCTTGGCGGGGAAGATCGTCTCGATGCTCTACAAACCGCCCATTCTGCGGCTGACAGTTTCCACTCGCGATGGCGGGCAGGTTCGCTATCGGCTGGTTCCCGGCATGGCGCGCAGTGGATTCCTGTTGTCTCCGGTCATCCGCGCCCCCGTGGCTTTCGGATCGCTGGCGGAGGGCGGCGAGCTGGTCGATTTAGCGGATAAGCAAGCAACCTCGGTGGCCATCTCGGCCGACACCGGGTCCGGCTCGAGTGTTTGTTATCGATCACCCCTGCGCCTGCGGTTTTATCGCCTCGACTATCCCGGGCAGGACATGAGCAAGCTGGATGGCTTTCGCGCGCTGAGAAATCTGTCGAGAACCTTTTCCCGGGCGATTTCGTTGCGTGCCGACTATCCGCCGGAAATGGTATATCTGCCGCGCTGTGGCAGCGTGCTGCGGGTGGCGCCGACTTCAGCGATTCAGCTTTCGATCGAGGGACATCCGCAGCACTTGCAGATCGGGTTCGGGATTCTCGCGCCGGAAGGGATGGCTTTGGCGGAGACCAACGGGGTTGTCTTCCGGGTTTCGGCGGTGAGTGGGCAGGGCGACATCGTTCCACTCTGGTCGCAAAGCATCGATCTGCCGAAGAGCGAAGCTGGCCCGGGCAGCCAACGGGCGGTGATCGATCTGAGCCGGTGTCCATCGTCCGAACTCATTCTGGAAACAGTGCCGGGTGGCTCGAAACCAAATCGGCTCCAGTGTTACTGGTCGGACGCGAAGTTCGAGTGAAGGATTGCCCGATGTGCAGGTCGTTAGGGTCTGGGTGCCTTGCGGAATCGCATTGTCACTGGATATGACATCTGTTCATAATTGGGTTCTTGATGTCCGCCGCTGCGATTGCCAGTCAGAACTGATGTGATGATATGAGAGCCTTAAACCGGCCGCTTCTCTTTCTTCTGTTTTTCGTCTCTGGTTTTTGCGGCTTGCTTTACCAGGTGGTTTGGACGCGACTGGCTTTTGCCTCGTTCGGCATCATTATGCCGGTTCTGTCAGTTGTGATTTCGGTTTTTATGCTGGGACTGTCCCTCGGTGCCTGGGCGGGTGGCCGGTGGATTGGCCGGTGGGCGGAGCAGACCCGGGTCTCGCCAATCAGTTTTTATGCCCTGGCAGAATTGATCATCGGGGCGGGCGCTTTCGCGGTTCCCGGCCTTTTCGCGATGGGGGAGCATTTCCTGCTGGCGATGGGCGAGGCGGATTCACTCCGCTATCTATTTCTCTCGGCTCTCCTTTTGGCAGTTTCAATTCTGCCCTGGTGCCTCTTCATGGGTGCGACTTTCCCCTTGATGATGGCTTATATTCGGGAACGCGACCCGCAAAACTCGGAAAGCTTCAGTTTCCTCTACCTGGCGAATGTGCTGGGAGCGATGACCGGAACCTTGCTGACCGCCTTGGTTTTGGTGGAGCTGTTGGGGTTCCGGCACACCCTGTGGGTCGCTGCGGCGGGGAACTTCACCATTGCCGGGATCGGTCTGCGGTTGGGCTGGGCCAAGCGGATGGACCGCCCACGAACGGCCACCAATCACGGTCCGCGAGTTGCGTCACCCGTTACCCGAGACCCCTCGCCTCGTTTCGTCGAGTGGATTTTGTTTTCGACGGGCTTCGTCTCGATGGCCATGGAGGTGGTATGGATTCGGGCCTTCACCCCGGTGGTCAAGACGCAGGTGTATTCCTTTGCCATGGTGGTTGCCACCTATCTGGGCGCGACGTTTCTTGGCTCGCTGGTCTATCGCCGGCACCTCGAGAAATGCAAGGTGAGGGCAGTTGCCGAGATGCTTGCTCTTTTATGCGTCGCGGCCTTTCTCCCCATTTTGGTCAACGACCCGCGCTTGGTGAAGGCGAACTGGCTTTACGCTCCCGATCCCGTGAGCGTGGCGATTGTGCTGGCCAGCATCTGCCCATTTTGCGCCATTCTAGGCTATTTGACTCCGCATCTGGTCGATCACTATGCCGGGGGTTCTCCGCAGGACGCGGGTAAAGCCTACGCGCTCAACGTCTTCGGCTGCATTCTCGGACCGCTGTTCGCCTGTTACCTATTGCTGCCCTGGATCAGCGAGCGCTGGGCTCTCGTGCTTCTGGGCCTACCGTTCTTCGGGTTCTATTTCCAGTCGCGCAAGACATTGCCCGCCAAGCAACGTTTGAGCCTGGGCTTGGCCGGAGGCGGCGTGCTGGCTTGCGCCCTGTTTTTTTCCGGCAGCTATGAAGATCACGTCATGAAATCGGAAAAGCACGCGACGGTTCGCCGCGATTATGCGGCCTCCGTCCTGGCCTACGGCGAGGGATTCTACCGTCTTCTCTGTGTCAACGGCCTCGGCATGACTACGCTTACCCCGATCACCAAGTTCATGGTCCACCTGCCGCTCGCTTTCCACCGCGGCCCGCCGACCTCCGCCCTGGTAATCTGTTTCGGCATGGGCACCACCTACCGCTCTGCCTTAAGCTGGGGGGTCAAGACCACCGCCGTGGAACTGGTGCCCAGTGTCAAGGAGACCTTCGGATTTTACCACGCCGACGCCGCGCGTTACCTCGGCGACTCCAGAGGCCGCATCATCATCGACGACGGTCGGCGTTACCTGAAACGCACGCGGGAGAAGTTCGATGTCATCGTCGTTGATCCGCCGCCGCCGCTGGAGGCCGCCGGCTCCAGCCTCCTCTATTCTCGGGAGTTCTATGAGACTGCAAAGCAGCGTCTGAATCCTCATGGCATTCTCGGAACCTGGTACCCCGGTGGCGACTTGGCCGCTGGCCGTGCCCTGGCGCGATCGCTCCGCGAAGCTTTTCCCTACGTCCGCTTTTTCGACTCGTCCGAAGGTTATGGCAATCACCTGTTGGCATCAATGGACCCGATCGAGAACCTGAGCGCCGTCCAACTTGCGGCGCGTCTGCCCGCCTCCGCCAAAAAGGATCTGCTCGAATGGACCTCCACCCCTGACATCGCCGCCTACCTGGACCTCGTCCTGTCTAGAGAATATCCCATCGAAAGGATACTTCACCCCGACCCCCAAATCCGCATCACCGACGATCGGCCATACAACGAATATTTCCTTCTCCGCCGCCTGGACCAGTTTTGACCATTATCTGTGCGGGGGAATGGGTTGCCGATTTGCCGAATTACCCCTCAAGCGGCGGCTGGTTTGATCCGCTCCGGGCCAGGAGCTTGTCCTCTTGTAACTTTGTTACTACTGCTGCGGTTCGGCGGGATCGTGATAGGGTTGGTGGGCTTGATATAATTCCAGCAACTTCTGGTTCTGGCCGGCCAGATCGTTCTGGCCTGATGCCAGAGCGAGGTTGCAGGCGTTTTGGGCGGCAGCGATGGCCTCGTCGAATCGGCCGGCTTCGGCGTAAGCGGCGGCGAGGGTGCCGACCATGACAGGACGTTGAAAGCGGGTCAGTTCACAGGCCTGGTGGGCGAGATGGACGGCCTCGGTGCCGTCGCGGAAGGCGGCGTTGGAGTGGGCCGCGCGGATCCAGGCCAGATTGTTGAGCGCATCCGGCCAGTCGGGCTTGAGGCGCAGCCCCTCGCGGTAATGGTTGATGGCCATCGCGGTGTCGCCGGTCAAACCCAAGGCGATCCCGAGATTAAAATGAGCGGCGGGATCGGCCGGGTTCTGGAGCAAGACTTTCGCCAGTCGCGCGCGAGCCTCGTGCGACTTGCCCAGGCGGGCCAGGACGATCGCATAATTGACCTGAGCATCCGTGAATTGCGGTTCGATGAGCAGAGCCTGGACGTAGTGATCGGCTGCTTCCTCCCAATTCCCGGCGTCTGACAAGACGCAGCCGAGATTGTAATGAGCTACCATGTTGTTGCGGGTGACGGCCAGGGCGCGACGGAAGAGGGTTTCACTGGTTCGCCAATACTGCAATTGATCCTGTGTGCGGAACAGGAAGGCTGTGAGCACAAAGACAGCGGCGGAGATGAGAACCAGCTTCAGAGACCGGCCCCTGCCTGCCATTTCCCCGCCGGCCCACGAGATTACGAGGAACAGCCCAATGATCGGGACGTACATATAGCGATCAGCCATCGCCTGTCGGCCCTCCTGGGCTTGGATCAGCCCGATTACGGGCAGGAGCGCGATCAGAAACCAAAGCCAGCCTGCCAGGACATAAGGCCGGCGTCGGCAGAGCCACAGCGCGCACAAGCTCAGACCTGAGAGCAAGGCGAGTGCGGCGAGCACAGCCAGGAATGGCCAGCGCCCCGGATGCGGGTATAGCACCGCCAAACGGACTGGCCAGAATACGCCACCCAGATATCTGGCCAGCGAAACGATGGCATTTCCCACACGCGCTGACATGGGCAAATCGTTCAAAGTAACCAACACGCCCTCATTCAGATGCTCCGTGATCGTGAGCAGGCACGATGCCGCGCTCAACACGAGGAACGGAACTTTCTCGGTCACCAGGGCTGGCAGCGCGAGGCGGGAAATGCGAGTGGGACCGTGAGCAAAACGTTCGAGTGGCCACCAGTCCAACAACCACATCACCAAAGGCACTATCACAAGGGTCGGCTTGCTCATCAGACCCAGAGCGAAAAGAAAGAGCGCGAGCCCGTACCAGAGGCCGCGTTTTGAACCTCGAACACCGGACTTTGAATGTCCCGCCTCGGCCTTTGGATTCTGGATTCTGGATTTTGGATTGTGGCCTTCTGACTTTCCTCCGCGCCCTGACCCCAAATACTCGTCCCCCTTTGCGTATTTCACATAAGCCAGCAGCGTCAGCATGAAAAAGAAAGTGCTCAGAACCCCCTTCCGCTCCGCCACCCAGGCCACCGATTCCACCTGCAAGGGGTGTACTGCAAACAAGCCTGCCACCAGAGCGCTCTGCCACATCGCTCCGGTCATCCTCGATAGTAACAGGAAGAGCAATGCCGCGTTGGCTGTATGCAGCAAGACGTTGGTCAGGTGATGCCCCCAGGCGCGCATTCCAAAGAACTGCACGTTTGCCATGTGCGACAACCATGTCAAGGGAGGCGTGCTGCTGGCTCTTATATTGGCGAAAGCCCACCACGCGCTCTTGAGCGTGAGCCCGGACTGCACGATGGGGTTTTGCGTGACGTATCCTGGGTCGTCGTAGTTGACGAATCCGCAGCGGAGGACTGGCCAGTAGGCGAACCAAATCAGGAGGCCAAGCAGCGAACAAATGAGCAGCTTCTTGCGGGCAGTGGTGAAACTCATTGCGATCTCTGGCCGGTGAGAGCCTGCAGTTCGATACGGGCCTGGGCAAAGTCAGGCTTGAGGCGCAGGGCTTCAGTGAATTGGCGGATGGCTTCGTCGGACCTGCCCTGGGCGGCGAGGGCTTTGCCGAGGTTACAGTGGGTGCCAGGGTTTTCGGGCCGGAGACGCAAAGCCTCCTGGAACTGGACAATGGCATCGTCAAGTTTGCCGGTAGCGGCCAGGGCGGAGCCGAGCGCATTGTGCGTATCGGGATTGTTCGGAGCGATGCGCAGCGCCTCGTTGTAGCAGGAGATGGCTTCGCCGAAATCTTGCCGCGAGGCCAGCAGTTTGCCGAGGTTAAGCTGGAAGGAAGCGCCACCGGGCTGGCCGCGCACTGCCTCCCGCAGTTCCAGGATCGCTTCCTCAAGCTTTCCCTGCCGGGCCAAAATGATGCCCAGATCGTTATGGGCCAGGGCGAAACCCGGTTTCGCTTGCAGGGCGAGCCGGTACTGGACGATGGCCTCGTCGGCTCGCCGGAGGTTGGCCAGGGCGTTGGCCAGGTCATAGTGAGCGGCAACCTGGTCCGGTTTGACCCGCAGGGAAGCTTCGTAATACTGAGCCGCCTCGGCAAATTGCCCCTGGCTGGCCAGGGCATTGCCCAGGCCGTTGAGGGCGCTGGTGTCTTCGGGCTTCTCTTTGACCACGGCCTGAAAATGCGGAATGGCTTCGTCGAACCGCTTCATCTCGCGCAGGGAGTTGGCGAGGTTTTGGTGAGCGCTGGTGAAGCCGGGTTTCGAGCGCAGCGCGGCCTCGAAGTAGGGGATGGCGTCGGCGAATTGTTTCCGGTTGGCCAGGCTGCAGCCAATGTTATTGAGGGGGTCCGGGTAATGGGGTTGCATTTCCACGGCCTTGAAATAGTTGGTCAGGGCCTCATCGATGCGACCCTCGCTGTCCAGCCACGACCCGAGGTTGTAGTAGGCGATGAAGTTTTTGCTGCTGACGGCAACGGCATGGCGGTAGAGGCTTTCGCTGTCTTTCCACGAGCGCAATTGGTCTCGCGTCCGCGCGGCGCAAGCCAGCAACACCAGCGCGGCGACCAGCATCAGCAGACCCCTGTTCAGTCTTGCACCCCAGGCGAGGATGATGAAGATGCCGATCAAGGGCAGATAAGTGTAGCGGTCGGCCATGGATTGTTCGCCGACCTGAACCACGCCAATCACCGGGACGAGCATGCCCAGGAACCAGAACCAACCGGTGAAGGCGAACGGGTATTTGCGGCGCAACCAAAGAGCGGCGAGCGTCAAGCCCGCCAGCAGCGCCGCGGCGAGCAGAACGGAGGCCAGCGGCCAGTGACCCGGGTGCGGGTAGGGGGTGGCAAGGTTCAGCGGCCACAGGGTCTTGCCGAGATACCGGACATAAGCGAGCAGCGCATTGCCCACGCGAACGCCGAGGGAAAGGTTGGCCAGAGGCTGAATGGCCTGCTTTTGAACCAGCACGGTCACAAGACAGGAAATAATGCTCAGCAGAAGGAAAGGAAGTTTCTCGAGGAGAAGAGGAAGAAGAGTCTTGAGTCTTGAGTCTTGAGTCTTGAGTTCAAGGCGCCGCAGGGGCCAGTAATCCAAAAGCAACAACACAAACGGCATCGTGACCAGCATGGGTTTGCTCATCAGACCCAGGGCGAAGAGAACCAGGGCCAGGGCATACCAGAAGCTGCGTTGCAAACCTCGAACACCGAACATCGAGCGCCCAACGCCGAACTCGCCACTTCGGATTTCGGTCTTCGGATTTCGGTCTTCGGATTTCTCCCCCTCGCGCGACATCCGCCACGCGCTACTCGTCACATAATTCACATAGGCCATGAGCGTGAGGAGGAAGAAGAAGGCGCTCAAGACGTCCTTGCGTTCGGAAATCCATGCGACCGACTCGACATGCAATGGGTGCAGGGCGAAGAGGGCGGCGACAAAGGCGCTTCGCCCCAGCGCGCCCGTGAGCCGCCGCAGGAGGATAAAAAGCAGGATAGTATTAAGGGCATGGAAAAGGAG
>Ga0194039_1000721_pt1 | contig 19122 bp, 19 predicted proteins | sample JunL228m_MetaG_FD_148679 | JGI IMG/M metagenome (GOLD analysis project Ga0194039, IMG submission 148679) | Anoxic zone freshwater microbial communities from boreal shield lake in IISD Experimental Lakes Area, Ontario, Canada - Jun2016-L227-8m | ecosystem: Environmental > Aquatic > Freshwater >... | reverse complement strand
ACAATATCCCTTGTCAGAACGATATTTATAATGCAAAAAAGGGAGTAGAGTTATGGCATTTGGAACATTTAGAGTGACAGACAAAAAGTGCGCTACATGTAGCTATTATCAAGGGAATAGAGATATAAAAATGAATGCTAATAAGCCTTTCTATATTTATGCAGAAATAGGCTATTCTGCTTGTGCAATTAATAAAAGTAAACAGGTGCTTTCCAACTACAAATGTCTGAGCTGGCATCTCTGGCCACAGATTATGTAGTCATCTCAGACGATGAGCGCCGTTTGCTTGAACGCCGCCGTACCAATCCAAAGAGCTAAAATTAAATCTCTAAATAGGGTTAAGATTCATAATAATTCTAGTGTGCTTTAATTGAACGATTTATAAAAAAGTACATTTATCAAATAAAAAAAATTTTTATTTTAAAAGGTATTATGGTTAATATTATACAATGTGGTTTAGTAGAAAAGTTTAAGAAGGCTAGTAAGAATAGCGCCGAGTATGCACAGCTTTTAGACGAAATTTGTCGGCTTGAGAGGTTCGAAGTAAAAAAAGATTTATTAACTGAATTCTTAAAAACAATGCCATTAAGTGATCCAAAATATAAGGACTTAAAAGATGCTCTTGATGGTAATTTTATATCAACAAAGAATTTTTGTACTAATCCTGTTACCCGAAATGTTAAATTTCAAAATACAACCCATCCAAATTATACTGCATTTGAACAGGAATATATCGAGGATTTAAAAGATTGTCTTTCTGATAATATAATAACCGATGACGAAAGAAGAATTCTCGAAAGGCGCAGGGCAAAGCTCAATATTTCCAAAGAACGGGCAGATAAACTTGAGAAAGAAGTCATTGCCAGTCTATCTGTTCCAAAACTGACTGAAGAAGAGCAAGATTATATCGAAGATTTGAAGGATTGTCTTTCTGATAATGTGATAACTGATGATGAAAGAAGAATTCTCGAAAGACGCAGGAACAAACTGGGCATTTCAGAGGAAAGGGTAGATGAGCTTGAAAAAGAAGTTGTCTTCAGTCTATCTGCCACAAAACTGGCTGAAGAAGAGCTAGAAGAAAGAATTATTGAAGCTGAGGTTGTATCAGAAGAAGCAGAGACTGAACAGGTCGAATCTTCTTCGAACTCTGATGAAGTGGCAAAGAAAGAAGTTGATGTTCTTGCAAAATATAGCGAGTTGTCAAGCAAGGCAAGAAAAAGCTCTGATCCTACTTATGATATTGAAGCAGCAGTAGCAGCTCCGTCCTTGTTTTTGAAAAACCCTGATAATTTTGAAGCTACTTTTGACATAATCATCAATCATCTGACTAGTGCATTGGAAAAGTCAAGAGACGATGATTCAATTGCTATTGTTCGTCATACAGCAAGCGATCTTATATATGCGCATGTTTACATTCTGGAAGATTTGATAAACAGGGCAGAAAGAGAGTCAAAGAAGTCGTGGCTTCAGAAAGTTGGAGATGTGCTTAGTGGACTTGTAAAAGATATATTCTCATACGGAATACTTGGCGGATTGGCTGCTTCTAGTCCTGAAATAGCTGCAACGGTTAAATTGTATTTCGATAACTTGTACAAAAACTGGCTCATAATCACTCAAAAAGAAGAATTGTACATTCAGATGGGCAACATGTTTATGAAGGTCTTTAAGACTGATTTGATAGTTGACAAATCAAATCTTTCTATCGCTACATTCAAAAGGACAAAAGAAAGAATCTTTACCCATCAAATAGCTAAAGGACAATTGGATAATGCCTTGAGACTGGCAACCACAGTAGAGAAAGATGAAGAATCATTAGCTATCAATTATGGTTACATAACGACACAGCTAGCTTCATCAGGACAATGGGACATTAATATAAATGTAATGAAAGAGGCTAAGGCTAAGATTTCTAACGAAAGCTATTCAAAACTGAAAAATAATGTTCTTTTGAATTTGAAAAGAGTATTGGATAATCCTGATAAAAAGACCAAAGGAAAAAGAGAGGGTAACTTAGGTTGTTTGGCTACAGTAATATCTATTTTGATTTTAGTAGCTCTGCATTATACAAATGTTGTTGTGGGCGGTTTCTGGTGGCATGCGATGTGGTATTGCATAATTTTTGGAGTTTTAGGTTTATTTTCATATGAAATACTTCCTAAAATTATGACCAGCTTTAAACTAAGTTCTTATTCAAGAAAAATTTAAAAGTTATGGAATTTCTGAAGGAAAAAGAGTTTAAGGACAGGGTTCTGGAGTTGCTTTCAAAGAACGGGATAAAAGCCGAAAGGACGATTAAGGCTGTCAGGAAAGAGTCTCTTCTTGATGAAAAGCTGTATTTTGATTTTGACAGGAAGTCAGGCAAGCATACACCTGATTTATGGATAGATAGAGTTCCTTGCGAACTTAAATCTTCCGGAGAATTGTATTCTGTCTGTCGCTACAGCAAGGCGCATCTTTATAGTTATTTGCTCCAGATTATTTACGGACAATGCTTGAGTTATGGAGACCTTTTCAGAAAGGATGATTCGCAACTAATAACGAATCTGATTATTCCAGACGAAATACCTGTTATAGGAAATTTGGAAGATGCCCTGAATGAAGTTTTGGAATCTAATGATCTTTATAAAAAATGTATGGGGTTAAAAGATATAAAGTTTGAATCTCCTTTGCCCTGTCTGAAGAATTCAAAATTTGCAGTTTTAAAAGATGGATATTTTGGTGTTCTTTGGACAAAGATTTCGTATTTTATTTAAACTTATCGGTGATGTTAGAGGCCTCTTTTTGATTTATGAAGTACTTTGTTGGATGCCTGGTGGTATTTATCTATTTCGGGATAGGTGCAGTTCAAGCTGTGGCGTTTCTTCAAGGGCTGATGTATTTCTATGACCTATCATTCTGGAAGGCTGCAATCATATCAATTCCTTTGTCTTTCATCCCGATAGCGGGAACGGTGCTTGGGATTATCGGGGCAGTAAAAGTTTGGGATTTTAGCTATTTTTGGGCGATAATCCTATTCTGCTGGCCGTATCTGATTTATGTCCTGATTATTTTCATTGCCGTAGTGATACCAAAAAAGAAGAAAGCACATTTCTAATTTTTATTTGCGTTTATTTAGCTATGTGAAAACTGTCCATGATACGAATTAGCCTTGATTTTCTTTTTTTGTTGGAGAAGCAACTTCTACGAGAGATTTATCGCCGCTTTTTTTATGCTTGAAAGTTCGCAGGATTCTCTCTGCATCACGGAATGAAACATTTACAAAAGAGTATCTTTCATAAATTTCGACATCTCTGATGAATCTTGGCGGAACAGAAGAACTTTTTGAAATGAAGTTTACCAATTCTTTGATATTGTAAAAATCACTTTTGCCTTTTGCAATGAAGAGGCGGGTTTTTCCCTCTTCTTCGAGGAATCTTTCTGCTTTTGACCTTTTACCTCCTGAAACTATTTCGGTATAATTATCCTTATTTAGTTTCTTCCCGAAAGCAAACTGCAGTATGGCGGACAATACTTCATCCGGTTGGCGATTTTCAAGAAGAGATTGAGCCCATGTTTTGTATTCGGCAAAATCAGCGGCCTCAATTTTGATATTTATTCCATCATTTATCCTTGATCTGCGCGCTTCGATAATACTTTCGACATCAGGGACATAACCTTTGCGTATATCGGCTTTGGTGATTCTTTTGATAAAGCTAAGTGTTCTGAATTCTGAAGGCGTGATGAAGGTAATAGCTGTTCCCTGATTGCCGGCTCTGCCTGTTCTTCCGATCCTGTGAATGTATGATTCGGGGTTCTGCGGAACAGAATAGTTGATAACATGCGTTAGATTGGATACACATCTATTCCGCGTGCAGCCACATCAGTGGCGATGAGCACAGAGTCTTTGGAGTTTGAAGTTATTGAGTATCTTTTCTCTCTGTGACTGGGAAATGTCTCCGTGAAGACCGTCAACATTGTAACCCTTGTCTATCATTGAAGGGACGAGTTCATCTACATCGGACTTAGTTCTGCAAAAGACCAGGCCGTAGAATTTCTTCTCAAGGTCGATGATGCGGCAAAGTGCTTCGAGCTTATCCTCTCTACGGACTTCAAAGTAAATCTGGTCAGTGAGGTCGGTAGTAAGTTTTGTTTCGGCTTTGATCTGGGTATAGTCTCCCATGTATTTTTCGGCAAGCCGTCTAATAGGGTCAGGAATAGTCGCTGAAAATAAAAATACTCTTTTCTCTTTCGGGGTGTGCTGAAGGATTTTTTCGACATCTTCTATAAATCCCATATTGAGCATCTCATCGGCTTCGTCAAGCACGAAATATTTTACTTCATCCAGCTTCAGAGTTTTTCTGTCTATATGGTCAAGGATTCTTCCTGGTGTTCCTACTACTATTGATATTCCGTCCTTAAGTTTTTTGAGCTGAAGAGTTATTGCCTGTCCGCCGTAGATAGGCGCTACTGTCAATGGAGAATTGTCGCCGATGAATGACTGGATCTCGTCGCATATCTGGACAACTAGTTCTCTAGTGGGGGCAAGAATGAGTACTTGAATGCTCTTTTTATAAGGATTGATTTTCTCAAGAAGAGGCAGAGCAAAGGCAGCTGTTTTGCCTGTTCCTGTCTGCGCCTGAGCTACAATGTCTTTATCTTCAGCTAGAATTTTTGGAATGACAAGGCTTTGTATCTCTGTGGGTTCCTCAAAACCTTTCTTTAAAAGGGAATTTATACTGTTTTCTGATAGTCCTAATTTTCTAAAATTTTCCATAGTCGCGCTTAAAGCAAATACCTATGCTAGTGTTGATAATTATTTACGGATTAATTTGCAAAGCGCCGGAAGAAATAGTCTTTAAATCGGTCAGGTGTCTTGTCAAATAAGTCTGCAAAGATAGTCTGGCACAGGGCAATAAACAAGCTCGGCAGCGAAAATAGGGTTCTTCTAAAGAAACGATCAGAAGAATAACATCAGAGCAAAATTTCTGCAATTCATTCAAAATTTGAAAAGAATGGCTTTCCCCGGCTTTAATAGAAAAAACTGACTTAAAAAGAACGATATAGTTTTTTTATAGCATTTCAGAGATAATTTAAAATACAATTGTATCAGGTAGGGATGCCTCTTCCGTAGGCGTCCGATATTTTGGCGGTTTCGCAGAAGCACGCCCTACCCAAAAACGGATATCCTTTATTAGGAGCTAATGATTTATTATGGAATTTTGGAAACCGGAAATCATCTGGTGCATAATTGGGTTAATTATGCTTTTTGGTGAATTTGCCTGCCCTGGATTTGTTATTCTATTCTTTGGGATAGGGGCATTTGTCGTAGCATTGGTAACTCTATTTGTGGATATAAGCATTAATGTTCAAATCGTCATATTTTTGCTGAGTTCCATTTTATCTATATTCTTATTAAGAAAGTGGCTTAAGAGCATTTTTGCCGGTTTTCTTACCGGAAAGAATAGCTTGCCGAAAAACATCGATTCATTCGTAGGAAAAACTGCTGTTGCTGCAGAAAATATAGAGCCTAATTCCATCGGTAAAGTCGAGTTTCACGGTACTCTTTGGAATGCCGTATCTGAGACTCCAATTACGAAAGGAACACTAGTCGTGATTAAAAAACAGAACAATTTAACTTTTGAAGTAAAACCACAAACTAAAGGTGAAAAACAATGAATCCCAACACAATTGTGCTTATAGCAATAGTAGTATTTGTTATAATCATAATCTTAAAATCAATCAAAATCGTTCCTCAAAAATCAGCTTTTATAGTTGAGAGGTTTGGTAAATACAGAGCCACGCTTGAAGCAGGACTGCATGTGTTGATACCAATAATGGACCGTGTAGCCTACATACATACGCTCAAAGAGCAGGCAATTGATGTGCCTCCTCAACAATGTATCACGAAGGACAATATTTCCGTAGAAGTTGACGGTATTTTGTATATGCAGGTAATTGATCCTCAATTAGCTTCCTATGGAATAAGCAATTACGCATGGGCTTCAATACAGTTGTCACAGACCACGATGAGAAGCGTTATGGGGAAACTCGAACTCGATAAGACTTTCGAGGAAAGAGATACTATTAATGTAGCTATAGTTGACGCTCTTGATAAAGCAGCTGAACCTTGGGGCGTAAAAGTTTCCAGATACGAAGTTAAAAATATATCTCCTCCGCAGGGAATCAGAGATGCAATGGAAAAACAGATGCGCGCAGAGAGAGAAAAAAGAGCAATAATAGCAGAATCAGAAGGTCAGAGACAGTCACAGATTAACAGAGCCTCAGGGGAAAAAGCTGCAGCAATCGCCAATTCTGAAGGTGAAATGCAGAAGAGAATCAACTTAGCTGAAGGTAAAGCTGTAGAAATCAGAAAAATAGCTGACGCTACTGCCACTGGTATAAAAGCTATTGCTTCTGCGATTAATGAAAAAGGCGGAATGAACGCAGTTAATCTTAGAGTAGCTGAACAATACCTTGGCGAATTCGGTAAATTAGCTAAGACCAATAATACGATCATTATTCCTTCAAACCTTGCCGATATAGCCTCGATAGTTAAAGTCGCTACAAGTGTTTTTTCAGACCAGGTAACCAATTTAAAAGGCTCTGTTGTTAATATTTCAAAGGATGAATAATAAGGATTCCAGATGCTGTTTCTAGTTTTAGGAATAATCCTTTTTTCAGCATTAAATGTGCTTGGCTATCGCTTTGTAGCTAAAGCCGCCACGCACATTTCTATAGAGAAGAAAGTTGAGCTTTCAACGATGTATTCAGAATTGAATAAGTATTTTGTAAGCTCAATTGTCGTTTTTGCTGTATTTGTTCTGTTTTTTCTAAAAAAGTTACAATTGGATTTTGTCTCTATAACAACTTTCTTTTTCCTGTGCGCGATTGTTTTTATCGGTGTTTTGGGATACTGGCTTCTTGTGGAATTAAAACGAAGGCAATTTTCTGCTAAAGCTATACAGTTTATGCTCATATCCAATGGACTAAAAAACATTGGATTTTTCGTTCTCATCTATGGTATTGCCCAATTTTTAGCCAAACTAAAATAGTCGATTGACTAGTGTAAAATTTATGTACTGCCCGAAATGCGGAAAAAACTCATTTGAAGAAGATTCATTTAAGTCATTTAAATGTCAAAAATGCAATTTTCGTATTTTTCTTAATGCCGGAGCCGCTGTTATAGCGATAATCAGGAATGACAGGAATGAAGTTCTTCTCACTATAAGAAGGCATGACCCTTACGCTGGGATGCTGGACCTTCCAGGTGGATTTGTGGACTATGAAGAGAACGCAGAAGAAGCTCTTTGCCGTGAAATCAAAGAGGAACTCAACCTCGAAGTAGTAGATTTGAAATACCTTTTATCCATACCTAACCTTTACGAATACGAAGGAATTCTCTATCACACTTTGGACTTGGCTTTTAGTTGCAAAGTCGAAAGTTTTGACAATATTAAAACTGATGACGATGTATCAGGCTACAAGTTCATTCCTATAGAAGATATTTCACTGGATGATGTGGGACTCAGGTCTGCCAAAGAAATAGTCAGAATTCTAAAAGAACAGAAATGATTACTTAATCAACCTGTCTTTAATTAGGCCGAGCACTCCTGAAGCATTTACATCAATGCAGACATTTGTTAACGGCAAATTACCCCATTGATTGCGATAATCGGGGACTGTCTGCCCTATACAATGACCTTCAGTCTCAACAAAAATTGGCATTTTTTGTACCCTAAAAAGAGATGGGTCTAAGACATAGGCTATCGCAGAGGGGTCGTGGATATAGAGATCTCTTGAGCCTAAAACCTTAAAGTAGAAATCCTGGTAGCATGGCATTATCCGGCTCAATAAATTTGTAGCAGGATTGTTGGCTTTGTAAATCTCATTCAGGCAAGCTTCAGTCTGAATTACTTTCATAGTAACATCAAGACCTACCATCGTTAATGGCAGACCTGCACTAAAAACAATTGATGCTGCATGAGGGTCATGCCAGATGTTGGCTTCAGCTACCGGCGTAACATTACCGGGAACAGTCGCCGCTCCACCCATAATCACAACTTCTTTTATAAGTTTAATTATTCTTGGTTCGAGTCTTATAGCCAATGCAATATTCGTCAATGGTCCAATTGGGACAAGTGTTATTTCGCCCGGGTTATCTAGAATGGTTTTAACGATAAATTGAGCCGCTGATATTCCAATGGGTTTGCCTCTCGGCATCGGCGGATTGGTATTGCCCATTCCATCCTTTCCATGAACATGCGTTGCATAATGAATTGTAGAAATAAAGAGAGGTACATCACTTCCTTTAGACACGGGGACCGCCCCATGTCCTTCAGTTTCAAGTAGTCTCAAGGCATTCAAAACCGACTGGTCACAGTCAACATTTCCAAATATTGTCGTTAATCCCATCAATTGAATCTCTGGAGATCTGAGCGCCAGAAATATAGCCATTGCGTCATCAATACCCGGATCCGTATCTATGATAATCTTCTTAACCATACGCCACCTATCTAATTCAAGTTTAAATTTTTAGCACATTACTCTTAATAATAATCAATTTTGGTTGTTTCCTCAACTGAAGAGAAAGATTTATCTCCGGATGAGTAATCTGGCTGGAGGGATACTTTGCCGCCGCCTTCGGGAAGGTCTATTGCAAATTGAGGGGTGGCGAGAGTTGACAGGTTTTTTCTGAAGTAGCGCATTATCTCAAGACCTTTTTCTATGCCTGTAGCAAAGTGCGTAACTCCGCAAACTGGATCAACATGAAAGAGATAGTATGGTTTTATCCTATTTGCCGCCAACTCTCTAAAAAGCTCTCTGAGGGTTTCAGGGGAATCATTGATTCCTTTTAGAAGGACTGTTTGATTCAGCATCGGGATTCCTGATGATGTGATTTTTCTGCATGCGTCCAATGAGTTTTTTGTGAGTTCATTTGGATGGTTGAAGTGAGTCACAAACCATAGATTGTCGTACTTCGAGAGAAGTTTAACAAGTTTATCAGTGATCCTTTCTGGGAAAGTAACAGGAATTCTTGATGCCAGCCTGATGGTTTTGATATGAGGTATAGAGTGAATAGAATCCAGAATGAGTTTAAGTTTTGCATCCGAAAGCATCAGAGGATCCCCACCTGAGATAATGACTTCTTCAAGAGACTTCATCTCCTTCAAATAGGAAAGAATCCGATTCAATTCTTTAGTGGAGATATCTTCTCTTTTTGAATCAGCTTTCCAATAGCGTTTACGGAAACAGAATCGACAGAATGTACTGCATCTGTTGGTGGCTAAAATCAACGCTCTGTCATTGTACCTGTGGACAAGTCTAGGAACGGGGACGAAGTCCTTTTCGCATTGAGGATCGTCGGTTAATGTTTTGTCAGTAATATTTATCTCTCCAACTGATGGAAATGACTGGACGAAAATGGGATCAGAAAGAGGATATTTTTTATCTATTAGATTTAGATAATACTCGGAGATAAGGAATGGATATTCCTTTTCTACCTGATAGAGATTTTCATCAAAGGTAACGCCTAGTTTTTCTGAAGCGTCTTTTAGTGACGAGATAAATTTACCCATAAAAAAAAACACGGGCAACAGGATGCCAGTGCTATGAAATCTGAAGATTACTTACTTAGTAACTGATGCTATTGCTTCAGCGACTTTATCAAGGTTTTTTGAATTGAGTCCGGCAAGATTTATTCTTCCTGTATTGACCATATAAATAGCATACTTTTCTTTGAGCTCTTTTACCTGATCAGGATTCAGACCTGTGTAAGAGAACATGCCGCGCTGTTTTGCGATATAGGAGAAATCCTGTTTAACGCCTTTGTTCTTTATGGCTTCAACAATTTTGAGCCTGTAGGCAAGTATTCTTTCTCTCATGTCAGCAACTTCCTTGATCCAGAGTTTTGTGAGTTCCGGATCTGAAAGAACTGTTGTAACTATCGAAGAACCATGTCCAGGAGGATTTGAGTAGTTTACTCTCACGCAAATTTTTAATTGTGAGAATACTTTGTCTGCTTCATCAGCTGTTTCAGTCACGACAGATAATGCTCCGACGCGTTCATTGTAAACCCCAAAGTTCTTCGAGAAGGAGTTAGATACAAAGAAATTTTTGATTTTGCCTGCGAAGAGTCTTACAGCATAAGCATCTTCATCAAGACCATTTCCAAACCCCTGATATGCAAAGTCAAAGAAGACGATAAACCCTCTTTCGACAGATATTTTGGCTATTTCATCCCATTGTTCTTTGGTTAGATCAATTCCTGTCGGATTGTGACAGCAGGCATGTAGAAGCACTACATCTGTTGACGGAATGGAAGAGAGAGTTTTTTTCATTCCTTCGAAGTCCAGCCATTTAGTTTTCGGGCAATAGTAAGGATAATCATGAACTTGTAGTCCTGCTTCGCCAAAGAGTTGTCTGTGGTTTTCCCAGGTCGGGTTGCTTATCCAGATATTTGCTTTTGGAAAGAATTTTTTGATGAAATCTGCGCCGATTCTCAAGGCGCCTGTTCCGCCCGGAGACTGGACGGTAGCTATCCTTTTAGCCGCTATGAGCTGGCTGTCTTTGCCAAAGATCAGTTCTTTAACTATTTTGATATATTCATCTGTTCCGTGTATTCCAAGATAGGATTTGGTTTTTTCCTTTTCGAGGATGATTTTTTCAGCTTTTTTTACGCAATCAAGAATGGGAGTGTCTCCCGTTTCAGTTTTGTAAACGCCTACGCCCAAGTTGATTTTGTTGGGTGATGTTTCATTTTTGAATGCATCGTTTAATCCGAGAATAGGATCGGCCGGTGCTTTTGTAATGTGTTGGAACATAATTTCTCCCCTTGTTATTTATATGGTGTATATGCGTCCTACTATTTGTAGTATTTTATATTATAATTCGAAAAAATCAGTTAGGATTCTAAATTTAACTTAAACAAGAGCCAGTCTATTGTGATTAACGAGAAAAACAGAAAATGGTGGATTCTTATCGCGATGACCGGCACACTTTCCATGATTCTCCTCGACCAGACCATTCTTTCTGTAACTCTGCCAAAAATTCAATCTGAACTACACATGTCAAATAAGGGGCTTCAGTGGATAGTTAATGTTTATGTCCTTGCGATGGCGTCTCTGGTGGCCTTGTGTGGTAAACTTGGTGATATTTCGGGAAGAGTCAGGATATTTATAATAGGCGTGAGCGTTTTTGCGCTGTCATCAGTGATGTGCGGCTTTTCGCCGAACGGAGGAGTTTTTATTTTTTCCAGGGCACTGCAGGGAGTCGGTGCTGCTCTTATGTATCCATCAAGTGCGGCGATAGTTAATACTACTTTTGCTTTCAACGAGAGAGGTAAGGCTTTTTCTGTCTATGCAGGAGTTTCGATGTGTTTCCTGGCTTTAGGTCCTTTGCTTGGGGGTTTTTTCACAGAATATGTTACATGGCGCTGGTGTTTCTTTATTAATGTACCGGTGGCGGTTTTTGCGATAGGTTTAACTTTATATGTGAAGCCCGGAGAGTTTAAAGCTGAACGGCAGAAGTTTGAAATCATGGGAGCGCTGCTTCTTGTGATCGGCTGCACTTCATTAGTCTTCTGGATACAGGAACTCAGTAACCTTGGACTCTTTTCTGTTGCTAGCATTATAATCTTTCTGATTGGTTTGATGTCATTTACATTTTTTGTTTATAGAGAATTAAAGAGTGAAGATCCGCTGATAGCTTTTAGGCTTTTTAGATGTGAACATTTTTCAGTAAATGTATGCATACTCTTTTTTGTTCAGTTTGCTTCAATCGGGCAGGTTTTCTTTAATGGAATATTTCTTCAGAATGTGATGGATTTTCCTCCGTTCAATGCCGGGATTTATATGCTTTTTCTCGTTGTTCCGATGATTGTTGGCGTTCAGTTTTCCGGGCGTATGTTCGATAAAATAGGCATTAAAATTCCAATCACTATCGGGCTTACATGTGTTTTTTTGGGGTTTACGCTAAGTTCACTCGGTGTTCTTCTATGCAGTAAGTTTATTTTAGCGATAAGTATGATACTTTCCGGAACGGGAATCAGTTTCGTGATGGGACCTGCCAATACAGATTCGCTGAACAGGGTTCCGCCGGCCGACCGCGGACAGGCTTCAGGGATTGTTCAGACCTTCCGCCAGATTGGAGCTACAATTGGCATAGCGGTGCTTGCGAGTATATACAACTTTGTTGAACTTCGTAAACTCAAAGGAGTAATGAGTTCCTTTTCTGTGAAAGAAGATAATGTAGATGTGCTTGTAAAAGCTCTTTCTTTTACGAAAGAGCAGCAGCATGACATGCTCTTTATGATAAGTTCAGGTGATGTAAATATTCTTATATCAAACTTGAAATCAGTCATGTCAGAAAGCATCGCTTCAGCCTATTGCGTCGGAGCTTTTGTGATTCTTATTTCTCTGAGCCTTGCGATAACCTTTCTCAAAAAAGGTTTGCAGAAACGAGACCCGAAATTTTAGATTTATTTAGGATCTTGGGATTCGAATTTAGGATTTCAATTCTTCAGGTGTTTCCCTGTGGCGATAAAACAGGCTCCTTTCAAAGCAGTATCATAACCTAAACAGGACAGCTTTAGTTTTGGAGGTGAAACAAGCTTAAGGCCTGTAAGCATATATTTATTGGCCCACTCCAAAAGTAAATCTCCGCCACCTACCGCGACGCCTCCTCCAAAGACTATTATCTCTGGAGATAAGATTGCAGCGATATTTCTAAGCCCCATTCCGAGATTATAGGCGACTTCTTTCCATTCGTGTCTTCCTAGGTTTTCGGCGTTCTTCTTGAAGATGCGCTTAATACCGTTTCCTGAAATTAGCGCTTCCAGACATGAACCGCCACCGCATTCACATTTGACTCTATTAGGATGAGAACAATGGTATTCTATGCACTGGTGTCCAATTTCAGGATGGGAAAGGCCATGATATATTTTGCCGTTTAGAAGGAACCCTCCACCCATTCCTGTGCTTAAAGTAATATATAAGAAGTATTTTTCCTTGTAGTTTCCTAAATGGTATTCGCCCAAGGCGGCGACATTGGTGTCAACATCGACAAAGAAAGGGCAGTTCCATTTCTTCTCCATCATTTCTTTCAGCGGAACATTTCTCCATTCTTCTTGATGGAGCGGTGAAACAATTCCTTTTTCCGGGTCAAGCGGCCCACCAACTGCGGCTCCGATCCCAAGAATTTTCTTTCCTTTGGCTGTTTCTTCAATTAGATTATTGAGGAGTTCAAGCCCTTTTTTCAAAGATTGGGGTGTGTCAACTTTTACTCTGGACAGCTCCTTGCCTTTAGTGTCGGTTGATGCAACCATTATTTTTGTCCCGCCTATATCAAGCCCGATATAAATTCCCATGATGCCCCCATATAAAATATTAGAAATATGATTCTAAAATGAAATCTTATTGGAAAAATAAAGAAAAGTCCATAGCTGATTAACCATAGAGTGTTGCAGAAGAATCATCTTTCCGTAAAATGAATGTATTCAGACTTCAAAATTCTAAAGTAAAGGGACTATACGATGCAGGAAATTAAACTTGGAAATTCATCGGCTTACATAAACGAAATAGGAGCTGAGCTCAAGTCATTCAAAGCACAGGGCAGACAAATGGTTTGGCAGACAATCCCGGCTATCTGGAATAGTTCCGCACCGGTGCTTTTTCCCTTCGTAGGTTTGGTCCGGAACAACAAATATTCGTTTCATGGCAAGGAATATGCGATGTCCAAACACGGCTTCGTAAGGAATAAGAAATTTGCGGTAACAGGAAAAACAGAGTCATCAGTCAAACTCTCTATCTTCGCAAATGATGAGACTCTTAAAATCTATCCATTTAAGTTTGAATTCAGCGTTAAATTTTCTATCGTCTCTGAGAATAAACTTCTTGTGGAATATGAAGTAAAGAACAGTGATGATAAGAAGATGTTCTTTAGTTTAGGCAGCCATCCTGCATTAGACCTACCTTTGAAAGATACCTGTCATGAAGACTACTATATTGAGTTTGAACAGCCTGAAACTGTTTATTTATACAAGCTCGTTGATGGATTACTAGAAAGGCTAAAAACGCCTTTTATGACTAACGAGAAAGTCGTTAAACTCAGCAGTCATATTTTTGATGATGACGCTCTTATTTTTACAGGCATAAAATCCCGTTTTGCTTATCTGAAAAATGATAAGACTAGAAGGTGTGTAAGAGTCTGTTTTGGGGGAGCTCCTGATTTGGGCATTTGGGCTAAACCAGGCGCCGATTATGTCTGCATCGAACCATGGTTTGGATATAATGATCCGGCTGACTTTAAAGGATATTTAGATCAAAAACCCGGTATTATAGGACTTGATCAGGGCAAAAACTTTACCGCCTTCTACGCCATAGAATCCCTTTCTTAAACAGAGAAAATCATGACATATAAAATACACATTACTCCTATTTCCACGACCGAAGAAATTCATAATTGCACAATGATAATGGTCGATTCCGATCCGTGGAAAAGTTTGGGTCTAGTATATGATGACCTCATAAAAATGTTCAGAGATTCTATGAATGAAACTTATGTAGCCAAACTCAATGATACGATTCTTGGCTTCATCGTTCTTTATATGCACGGCACTTTCAGAGGTTATGTCAAATGTCTGGCTGTCTCGGAAGTTTCCCGCGGAACTGGAGTAGGAAGGACGCTCATAGAGTTTGCAGAAGAAAGAATTTTCAAAGTTGTTCCCAATGTATTTATCTGCGTGTCGTCGTTCAATGCAAAAGCCCAGGAATTTTATTACAAACTCGGCTACAAGAAAGTAGGCGAATTTGATAACTTTATTGTTAATGGCTATTCGGAATTCCTGCTTAGAAAGACACTCGGCCCACTGAAAGGATATGAGCCAGCCACATAACGCAATAGCAAAAGGGATTTTAATGTTTAAGACGGAAAAAGAGAAATCCTTATCAGGACAGCTTTATAACGCAAACTATGACAAAGAACTTATTGCAGAGCGCCAGCATGCAAAGACTCTATGTTATGAATACAATAAAACTCCACCAGGTTCTACTGCTGAGCGAATAGAAATATTGAGAAAACTCCTTGGCAAGACATATAACAACCTCCTGATAGAACAGCCATTTTTCTGCGATTATGGTTACAATATCGAAATAGGCGAAAACTTCTACATGAACCACGGCGGCATTATACTTGATGGCGCAAGGGTAAAATTTGGAGACAATGTTTTTATCGGACCAAATTGCGGATTCTATACGCCTAATCATCCATTTGACAAAAAGCAGAGGAGCATGGGTTTGGAATATGTATATCCCATAACTGTAGGAGATGATGTGTGGTTTGGAGGAGGAGTGATTGTTCTATCTGGCATCACTATCGGAAATAATGTGGTAATAGGTGCAGGAAGCGTTGTTACCAAAGATATTCCATCTGGCGTAGTCGCAGCAGGAAATCCCTGCCGCATCATAAGAAAAATATCTTAAGATTGTTTCTCGAAGACTTTTTCTATCTCTTCAAGAGTTTTTCCTTTTGTTTCAGGGATGGCAAATGCAAGGACGAAGTAGCATAGCATAAAGAAGCCTATCAGCAGGAATAAACCGCCGTAGCCGATATAATCAGTAAGAGGCAGGAAAAGACAGACAAAGAACAAACTTATCGTCGCACCTACCACAAATGCTATGGTTATGCCCACTCCGCGAACTTTGTTTGGAAGGAGCTCAGTGCATAACAGCAATATGACTCCGCCCGGACCAAAACCGAAGAGCCCGACAGTTACGACAATTCCAATCAGTGTGAGATAACCTTTCATCAAGTTTGCAGGCATAAAGAAATTTATCATAGCCAGAGTGACTAAAGAGATGGTCAGGGCTAATGTTCCGATCTTCAGTATTTTCATCCTGCCGATTTTTTCTACGAGAAACATTGTCAGGATTGCTGCGATGAAGTTAATACCCGTTATTGAGACGCCTCCTATTAGGCCAATCACCACAGACTCGATTCCGGAATCCTGCAAGATTTTTACACTGCACTGAATAAATACGGGCATACCGAAAAGCTGATTCAGCGAAACTGCGGCTGTTACGAGAAGTATCGGAACCATGTATCTTCTTTCAAGAACTGCTTTCCAGTCAGTTTTGGGTTTATCCTTTGTGGTGGGTTTGCTCTGCATTTCCTTAAATTCTCTCTGAGCATCTTCAGCGGAGTTCAACATAATAAGGACTTCTTTTGCCTTATCAAAGTTTCCTTTGATGACAAACCATCTTGGAGATTCGGGAAGGATTAATGTCATAACAATCAGCAGCATCGGAACAATATTCAGAACATAAAAAAGATAGTGCCAGTTCATAGCTGGCAGTAACCATAGATTGATTAGGCTTGAGAGCAGAATGCCGCCGCCCATTGATAGCTGAAAGCAGATCATTATTTTGCCGCGTTTAGCGTTCGGTGATATTTCCGTCAGATACATTGGCACAACTACTGTAGCCATTCCGAAGCCGATACATTGCAAGGTTCGGCTCGTGTAGATACTAACAAAGGAATCTGAAAAGATAAACATAAAAAGCCCGACAATGAAAAACACCAGAGTGATTATCAAAACTTTCTTTCTTCCCCACAAGTCATTGAGAATTCCTGTATAGAAACTTGCCACGAAGCATCCCAGCGCAAAGGCTCCTGCAAAAAGTGAAATTTGAAATTTCGTTACAAGAACGGTTTTTTCCAGAAGCGGAATTATTCCTGCAACAACTCCATAAACATATCCGCAGAGCAGACCATTCAATATTGAAAAGGCCACGATTTGTCCAAGGTACTTTTTGTGCAGTTCCATTATATTTCTCCGTTATTTCTTTTTGTTGTATTCGAGTTCAATTTCTTCCAGGCTCTTGCCTTTGGTTTCGGGAATGATGAATGAGATTATCACATAACAAAATACAAAGCACGCAATCATAAAGAACAAACCACTGTAGCCGATAATTTTGCTTAAAGGAATAAAACCTGACACGAAAATCATCCCTACAAGCGCTCCGACAGTAAATGAAATTGTGAAGCCAATGCTCCTAATCTTGTTTGGAAGCAGTTCTGAGCAAAGTACAAGTATCACTCCGCCTGGACCAAAAGCAAAGAAACCCACGACAAGGACTATTCCTATCATGGTTACATAGCCTTTGAGTTCGCCATTTGGCAGGAAAGCGTTTATAGCGCTAAGAGCAAGCAGGACAATTAGAAGACCTGTTGTGCCTATCTTGAGGATTTTTCTGCGTCCTATTCTTTCGACAAAGATGAGTGTCATAACTGTTGCTAAGAAATTTATGGATGTAATAAATACTCCGCCTACAAGCCCGACGAGTTCTGAGGAGATACCGGAAGTTTTGAGAATTGTCACGCTGCACTGAAGAAAACTGTTTATTCCTGAAAGCTGATTTAGTGAAACTGCTGCGGTGCAGACAAATATCGGAAAGATGTTTCTGCGGTCAAACAGAGTTTTAAAGACTCCTATTTTCTCTCCTGATGCAGGAACATCTATTTCGTTCCAGTCAATATAATTTCTGAACCTGCTTCCAAGAAGAGCCAAACTCTCTTTTGCTTTCTCGTGCTTGCCAATTGAATGCAGCCATCTCGGAGACTCGGGAAGTATAAAAATCATTATAAATACAAAACAGGCAAAGACAAAAGAGAAAACCAGTATTGCCATACACCCCATTACTGGAATAAGAATCATATTAATAATATTTGAAACAAGCACTCCGCCTGTAAGAGAAAGCTGAAAAGTAGTTATGATTCTGCCGCGACTGAACTTGGAGGATATTTCCGACAAATAAACAGGCAGGACGATTACTGCCATTCCGAAACCTAACCCCTGAATGAGCCTGCTTAGATAGACGAGCTTAAAGGTTCCTGAAAACATCATTCCGAGAGTTCCTACAAGGAAGAGGAAATATGTCAGAATCATTACTTTCTTTCTGCCTAGAATATCATTAAAAGCCCCTGTGCAGATACTTGCAAAGAAACAGCCTAGCAATATCGCTCCAGCTACTATCGAAACTTCAGAATCGGTAAAATGAAGCTCTTTCTCATAAACAGCCAGCACGCCTGAAATTACGCCCAGGATGTAACCGCACAACCCGCCGCACATTATTGAAAAATAGATTATCCTGTTGAATCCTTTTTTTGTTTCCATTTCGAGATTCCTTTTATAGGTTCAAACAATTATAAATTTCATCCATTATAGGCGCATACTTGCCTGTCGGGAAATCCGAACCAGCATAGTGTTTCCTATCATAGCAGAATGAGTGTACCTTGTTAGTCAAAAGAACAACCGAAAGATGATTCTTAAGATCAATCAGAGAAAGAGTACCGGTAAAGCCGCTGTGTCCTATTGTTAATTCAGAAGACTTGTTTCCAAATAGATTCGAAACTTTGTGTTTTTTGTTAATTCTCCAGCCACATCCGAAAGTTTCATCTTTACCAGTAGGAGTTAAAAAATCCATCAGCGTTTCTCTGGACAAGAGGCGACTGCATCCTTCATGATAGACATTCTGAACTTCTTCACACATTCTTATTACATCTGAAGGAGTTGAGAAAAGTCCGGCATGCCCTGCTACTCCTCCCATAGAATAGAAGGCTTTCTCGTCCTGAACTTCGCCTCTGATAAGATCGGTTCTGATATTAGGGTAGTCCATAGTTCCATTACATGTATTTCCAATGCTTGTAGCGGCAATCCGACTAACATCTATACCATTATTAAGCGGCAGAAAAGTTGTATTTTTGAGCTCCAGCGGATTGTAAATAAGATCTTTAGCCGCCTCAGAAAGATCCTTTCTTAAAATATATTCGATAACGATGCCAAGAAGCATAAATCCCGTGTCAGAATAAACTGTTTTGCTCAGAGGTTCATATTCTAATGGGGCTTTTAAAAGGAGTCTTTCGGTAGGTTCTCTCTCTTGAGAATAGAATTCCTTGCCATGAGGATTTTTATTGTCGAAAAACCAGATTTCAGGGCCATATCCTGCGCAATGCGATAGTAACATTCTTGGTGTAATATCATCGTGAGTATTAAAGCTTGGTAATATATCTGCCAAAGGTTTATCCAGATCCAGTAGCCCTTTCTCGACCATCATCATCGCAACAAAAGTGGTGGCAAATATCTTAGTA
>Ga0194039_1000719_pt1 | contig 19138 bp, 12 predicted proteins | sample JunL228m_MetaG_FD_148679 | JGI IMG/M metagenome (GOLD analysis project Ga0194039, IMG submission 148679) | Anoxic zone freshwater microbial communities from boreal shield lake in IISD Experimental Lakes Area, Ontario, Canada - Jun2016-L227-8m | ecosystem: Environmental > Aquatic > Freshwater >... | reverse complement strand
GGCTGGAACTTTGTCGACAAGAACAATAACCCGATGGATACCAACGGTCACGGGACCGCATGTGCAGGTATTGTCGGTGCAATCGGCAACAACAGACTTGGTATCGCCGGTCTGGACTGGAGTGTCCGGGTCCTCCCCCTGAAAGTCATCGGGTCCCAGGGGTACGGGTATGAAAGCGATGCGATCGATGCTATCCTCTATGCCAACCAGCAGGGTGCGGACGTCATCAGCATTTCGTGGGGGGGGTCAGGATTTGACCAGGCACTCAAGGATGCGATCGATGCATCGCCTGCGCTAGTTGTCTGCGCAGCAGGGAACAGCGCGCAGAACAACGACAACTCCCCCGTGTACCCGGCATCATATGCCGGTGCAAATATCATCAGTGTTGCCGCCAGTGACCAGAATGATAATCTTTCTTCCTTCTCAAATTACGGGGCGGTGAGCGTTGACATCGCCGCGCCAGGTGTCAACATTTACAGCACCAAACCCGGTTCCCAGTACGGGCCTTCATCCGGCACTTCAATGGCAGTGCCCTATGTTGCGGGTGTTGCCGGACTGATAACCGCAGGACACCCTGACTGGACTGCCACGCAGGTTCGGGAAGCAATTCTTTCCAACACGGACCAGAAACCTCAACTTACCGGAAAGGTGAAGACCGGGGGGAGACTCAATGCGTATTCTGCCGTCATGGGCTCTAAGCCGGTCGTCACTCCTACGACCCCAGTGCCGACAACGGTTGTGCCGACGCCGTCGCCCTCCGGAAATGTTACCAGTGCACCTATCAATCCCGCATTTCTGCTGTTTAAGGCATCATCGGTACAGGCACCCGCTGATGACGGGTCAGGGCACCAGGTCCTTCTCGGGTACCGTCCCTCCCCGTTAAATTTCTCCTATATGGCAGGGGAAAGACCGGCTATCATGTCGATGGACACCCTTCCGGCATCCTATGACCTGCGTACGTATTCCCGTGTCACGCCCGTGAAGGACCAGGGGTCCTGTGGTTCCTGCTGGGCGCATGGGGCATATGGTTCACTTGAGTCAACCCTGAAGCCCTCCGAGACCTGGGACTTCAATGAGTGGGACCTTAATGTTAACAGTGGATTTGATTACGGTTCCTGTAATGGTGGTACGAATGATATGTCGGCCGCGTACCTTACCCGGTGGGCCGGACCGTTGACGGATGGCCAGACCACACCGGTGATGAAACATGTGCAGGAGGTTATGTATCTCCCCCCGAAAGGTAGTGCACTGGATAATGACAATATCAAATCTGCCATTATGAATTACGGAGGAATTTCAGCCTCATTTTACTGGAGTGGCGGGTACTTGCGCACTGGCGGCTACTATTATCCGTCAGCAGGCAATGGGAACCACATGATCACGATTGCCGGGTGGGATGACAACCACGCGGTCAGTGGTGCCCCGGGTAATGGTGCCTACCTCTGCAAGAACAGCTGGGGGAGCACCTGGAATGGTGACGGTTATTTCTGGGTCTCCTATTATGATGGGATCATGGGGTACGAGGAACTTTCGGTGTTTCGTGATGCCCAACCGACCACCGCGTATGACACGATATACCAGTATGACCCGCTCGGCTGGACGAGTTTAGTCGGCTATGGTCTGACCTCTGCCTGGGAGTCAAACATCTTCACGGCAACTACCACCCAGGAGATTGATGCAGTCAGTTTCTACACGACCGGTACGAACACCGCCTACGAGGTCTATGTCTATACTGATTCGAATTCCGGGCCGAGGAGTGGCACGCTGAAGGCGACCACCACCGGGACTATTGTCTATGCAGGCTACCATACGGTCACCATCACCCCGGTGCCTGTTACGAGCGGGCAGAAGTTCTCGGTTGCCGTGAAGATTACTACTCCCTCGGTTACCAACCCAATCGCAGTGGAACGCCCTATTCCAGGATATTCTAGTCGTGCAACTGCATCCGCCAAGCAGAGTTATATCAGCTCAGACGGGACCTCTTGGATGGATGTCACTACCTGGATTAGTAATACGAATGTGTGTGTGAAGGCGTTTGGTGCTGCACCGAATACCTTGGTTGCCAATTTCACTGCGACCCCGGGAAATGGAGTGGCGCCGTTATCGGTACAGTTCACAGATTTATCAGCAGGACTGCCGACATCGTGGCAGTGGAATTTTGGTGACGGTCCCGTTAATGCCACCACGAAGAATACCACACACATTTATTCATCGCCGGGAAGTTACACCGTCACACTGACGGTTTCGAATTCCTATAATTCAAGTACCATACAAAAATCCGCGTATTTAAAAGTACATTCTATAGATAAGATTGGGGTGATTAATGATATCTGGTGGTACATGGACAATGATGGGAGTTATAATTGGAATGCTGGCGACAAGTCGTTTGCCTGGGGACGTTCTGGGGATATACCGGTTCTAGGAGACTGGAACGGGGATGGGAAGAAGGAAGCCGGAGTCTATCGAAATGGTACATGGATAATAGATTATGACGGGAGTTGCACGTGGAGTGCTTCTGATAAGGTCGGGTATTACGGGGGAGCGGGTTGTACCCCGATTATTGGGGACTGGAATGGCGATGGAAAGGACGAGATTGGTGTGATTAATGATATCTGGTGGTACATGGACAATGATGGGAGTTATAATTGGAATGCTGGCGACAAGTCGTTTGCCTGGGGACGTTCCGGGGATATACCGGTTCTAGGAGACTGGAACGGGGATGGGAAGAAGAAAGTCGGAGTCTATCGAAATGGTACATGGATAATAGATTATGATGGGAGTTGCACATGGAGTGCTTCTGACAAGGTCGGGTATTACGGGGCAGCGGGTGGTTTACCCCCGATTATTGGGAACTGGTAAAATAGTCTAATAGGGGAGAAATGCGTTTCCTTATGTTGGATAATTTGGGGTATTTTAGGTGTCGTCTTTAGGCCGCGCATCGTTTGTTTTTTCTCTAAATCCCAACTTTGCCATTTGGATTTTTAGCTTAAAATTGGATAAGAATTTGATACTTTTTGAGGCTCTTTAAGTGTGCCAAAAAAAGACCATAATAAGAAGATTTTTAGAATTTTTCATCCTCTAATGAAATAGAGAGTTTTTACTTCAAGCATATTTCCACGAACATCATCAAAGAATCTCTATCGAATTTGACAGTTATCGTGGATTCTTGGGAACGCAAGGCCAAAAGTATGTCTATTCCAATTTCGATGCCATTAACTCAATGATTATAAGGTTAAATTGGCGGATTTCATCCGGGAATACGTGATGATTTACTGAACTGTCAAATTCGTTTTCCTGACAAAAAATTGGTGCCGATAGGTATCATCTGTTGAATGTTATGGATCAGACTGGCAAACTTAGGATGTAAAATACTGTCACCAATTTTTTGGTCAGGAAAAGTAATTTGACAGTTCAGTAATTTGATAGGGTAAACAATTTGCTGTAAAATCGGAAACACCCTGATCTCTAATGAACAACAATGGAGAACAGGGCTATGTCAATCAATACTTTATCCAAGATTATCTTATAGAGGATATAAAACCGAATATTGAAGGGAGAAGAGATTTATTAAAAATGATTGAAATTAATTTTACTCAATTTATTATGGAGATAAATATCAACAATATATAACAGGACTGCTAAAAAGAGGGTTTCGAAAGCAAATAATAAAGGGCTTATTATAAAGCTATCTTTTACAATGCCGTGAGCTAAAAAAATAGGGAACGTCAATTCACTTAAGATCATAATAATATTGCTTCTATGATATATTTTTGGGAATAAATTCTGATTAACAATAAAAATACCTAATCCAAATTCTAGTAAACTAGATAGTGGAAACCAATGGTAAGAAGCGGAAAGCCAAGGATCTCTATTAAAGAATAATGTATATAATGTAAATCTTAAACACAGACTCAACGCAATTATTGATATTATACTAAAATATGGTTTTTTCCTAATGCAATAAGAGATAACTGGAAAACAAATATAGAGAATAATAATTACAGGAATAAACCAGCTTTCTATCCCTTTGACATTGAATAAAAGTGATAGTCCGGTAAAACTGAATAATATCTCAAAAGGGGAAAAATATGTAAGTACCCATTTCTGAACGATAATAATCAAAATAAGTGAAACCCAAAGGATTGGATAAATACGTAATAATCGTTTTTTATAAAATGTAAAAAGTTCATCTTTAGACGTAATTTCTTTGGAAGTGTACTGAAGCATCGCCCCACTGATAAAAATGAATATTGATACACCTACTGCACCGATGTCAACATCAAACATCCCGAAGTAAATTTGTATGAAGTTAAACGGGGGTATCTGATATGTTGTAGAAATATGCCAGATTACAACAAAAAAAATTGCTATTATTCTCAATAGATCGAATAACAACAAACGTTTTTTCATCTGTTCATTTGAGTTCATAACGACCATTTTTGAAAAGAATAAGCAAAAACTCGCCACTTCCTTGCTATGATTTTGATCTTATTATTACAAGTATGCGCATAATATTGCAAATAACTCAATATCATCGCCTTACTTTTGAAGAATTACATTAATTTCCTCTATTAATAAATCCTCTATTTTATTAACTTTTGATATAAGTTGTTCCTTATTTGGATGGGATAAAATAGATAAATCCGTTAATTTTGTATCCTTGTATATCAATTTAAAGCCGATTTCATGAGTGATAATTTCTAGCTCACTAACTGTTAATTTATTTAATTCAAGATATCTGTCTGCTGCCCATGAATTTATTTTTCGCACGTTGAGTTCGAAATTATCATCATATAAGTGAACCCAAGGGTGCCGCTCTTTCGAGTAAACATACCAACAATGGTGACCAATTGGACTATAAAAAAGTGGAGAACTCGATATGAATAGTAATCCGCCAGGTTTCAATATATTATAAATTGTTGAAAGCAACCCCCGTAGATTTTCAACATGTTCGATGACGTCATGCATAGTCACTAAATCCATTTTTTTCAACGTATCTGATATATTGTTTAAATCCCCCTCGATAAATGAGGTACCTCGAGTATCGATTAATTCTTCTCTGGCAATAGTACAAAATAGAGAGTTTGAAAATATTTTGAAATTAATATCACTCCCAATAACTTTTTTTGCACCAAACTTTTTTAGTGCAAGAACCATATTACCCTGTCCACAGCCAACATCCAAGCAAATCTTCCCGAGGAGGTTAAAGTTAGATAAATATTTTTGTATCAACTCACATGACCATTTGAATCGCTGATACTGTATATTATATTCATCATTTTTCAAAATTTGAGATGAGTCAAAACTAACAACACGAACGTTCTTCGGACATTTTTTATTAGTGATAACATCTTTATAAATACGCAGAGAATTTACAATAAAGTTATCAATCGAAAAATAATTTTCTATTGCATTCCTACCATTACTTCCGATCATCCTTGCCACATTTTTATTAGTCAGTTTGATTATTGCATTTGCAATCGCGATATGGTTTTCCGGGGGTACAATGAAGCCTGTTACACCATCCTGGACAACCTCGGGCACACCACCCACATTACAACCGATGACAGGTTTGCCCCATGCCATGGCTTCGATATATATTTGTCCGAAAGATTCGTACAGCGACGGTGCAACTAAAATATCGCATGTACGGTATAATTCGTTAAGCTGCTGTTCGGATACGAATCCGAAAAAATTCACATGCGACAGCTGCTTTTCCGTGAGCGTCCCCGACAAATATTTTTCAAATGACTGTCCACCAGGTCCGAGATTTGTATCCTTGCCAGCAATCCAGAATTGCACGTTTTCATTAGCATTGAGAACTTGTGGGATCGCTTTAAAAAGTATGTCGATTCCCTTTCTTTTCTCAAGCCTTCCAACAAATAGAACGTTAATATTATTCTCATCCTGTTCTCGAATAAGTAATTTCTCGTCTGGGAGGCCACATCCTAATGGGCAATACACTACTTTTTCCATAGATACATTGTGATGATCATGAAAGAGCTTTCCAATAGCGTTGCTGATCGCGATGACTTTATCCGACCTTCTAACGGTCTCACCTTCTATCCAGTGTGCCAATTTTTTGTCAAGGGTAATATCCCATCCTTGGCTCTCAATGAGCTTAAATAAGGGCGTCACGATCCTGACGACGAGCGGCACCGTCTTGTACAGGGAAAAAATAAAAGCTTCTGCATCCCAAGATACAGACTCAACGATATCGATGCCGTTTTTTTCAACGAGATCGAAGAGTTTGAGGCAAACTGCGTAGCTGTAATCAAGATTTTTTTTAGATACACCCATATCCAAGGAAAGTTTAAGCCCTTCGACAGACCGTGGTAAAATCTTGTGAACGAATACGTCTTCATCCATATAATCATATTCTGACTCTCTTTCCGATCTGGAGATCACATGGACCTGCTGCCCCAGCTTTGCGAGTCCATGGGCGAGGATATATGTATGTCGGCAATTGCCGCCAGCGCAAATCCGAGAATATTCCTGACTGACCAATACGATTTTTAATGGAATTTCATCATCTGATTTATTTTTTTCAAGGATTGCCGATTTAGACTGAATAGCATCCTGATCAATAGAATAATACTTATCCGGATCAGCGGTACTTCGGATCCCGGATTTCATCAACCTGTGACTGTGAAGACCTTGCCAGTATCCATGTAGTGATCCATTGAATATTTTCCCAAGGATTTTCAGGAACTGGTACAATGATACGGTTCCTTGGAAATAATGGGTATAAGCAATTTTTATCCAGTAATAAAATGCCAAACAGGGACGTAACGTATATGATCTTTTCTCGTCTGAAAAATTTTTTAAAATAAAATATATGTTATTTTTCACTATTTCTGAATAGTTAATGTCATATGGGGAATTACGGTTATGACCTTCAGCCATTTCATGGAACACCACGACATTTTCAATCTGGCGGATTTTATAACCTGCCTTTATCACCCTTACACAAACATCTGTTTCATCAAGATAGTATCGGTAATTTTCATCAAACAGACCCACTTTGAACAAAATATCCTTCCTAAAAGATGAATTGGTTCCCATGGTATAATTATAATATTTCCCATTTTTATTATTATAATCTGGATCAATATCATTAACAAAGGAAGGAATCCCCTCCTTAGAAATATATCCATTCCTATGCTGGTACCATTTCCCCGTCATTTCATAGACTGGCCCTCCTACACCACCTACTGCTGTCTCCTGGTAGGGAACTACGAGGTTTTTCAACCATCCGGGGTCAGCAATTGCATCGTCATCTATGAAGGCTATAATATCTCCTTTTGCAGCCTTGATCCCAAGGTTTCTTGCGTATGAGAGCCCATTTAAGGAGGTCTGCCGAATTTTCACTATGTCAGGGTATTCTGCTAACACTTTTTCGGTGTTATCTGTGGAGGGTCCATTAACGACGATAATTTCATAACATGGATAATTAAGTTGTTTTAAGGATTTTAGACATCGGATTAAGTATTCCGACCGGTTGTATGTACATATTACAACGGATATGGATATTTCAGACATTTTCGGTTTCATTTTTAACGGTTATGGATATGATCTTCCATTTTTTTAACAATACTAAGGAGTTCAGGTAATGTTTTCCCTAGGGTAAAATCCTGGAGACGCTCTCTTTGTTTTATGATAATTCTTTCTTTTAATTGTTTATCTTCAAGGAGTACATTGATCAGTTCAGCAATAGCAGGATACTCTTTTTCATTTACGAGAATACCACAATTATTCAGAGTATACGGTACTGCTGTTGAGTTATACGCAATGATCGGTACACCATAATACATAGCTTCCAATAAAGGAACGCAGAATCCTTCATGTTCACTCATGCAGAGAAATATATCTGCAATTTCATAGTAATGACGCAGCTTTTCATCAGTAACAGAACCGGTAAAAATTACCGAATCCTGTAATTTTAATGAATGCACAATATTTTTTAAATAGGTACAATATAAGGGAATTTGTTTATTCCCCACAAGAATTAATTTTGAGTTAGGATTAATGGACTTATTGAAGCAATAAAAAACTTTTATAAGATCTTCAATTTTTTTATTTGGTGAAATACGTCCAACAAACAATAAAATAACATCAGTTTCAAAACTAAAATCATTCTTCAGTTTCTCATCCATTTTCACTAATTTCTCCCAGTTAAGAAATATCGGTAATGTCTCTGTTTTTTGAAAACCAACCTTCTCCAAGGTAAGTCGGCTATATTCTGAATCACCAATTCCCATGAAGAAATACGGGGGGAGTGTATTTAATTCCGCCAGACCATTTCTGCAAAGTTCCTGCAAATTCATATCGTAATTCTCAAAAAAAAACGGTGGTGTAATATTATGATAAATTAATCCCTTTGTATCAGGTAGGGCTTTGACAAAATCCGTAACGTCGTCACCGGCAAGGGAGAAATGATAAAGTAATATATTTCGAGCATCGGGCCTATAGTGTTTGATATCCTTTGCATATTTTGCGACATCAGGATGGATATATTTTGCATAAATTTCAGATTTGAACCCCTGTTTTCTAAGTATTGTGCGAATAGTAATAGCATCATTACTCACCGCATCTCTCGAACTTATGGCAGGTAAAATTTGATGTACTTTCATAAGTCCTCATTTTTTTCCAATTATTGCATAATCCCGTGCTCCAAACAAAGAATTATTCAGATGTTCTATATTGTAATTAAAAATATCGATCAATTCTTGGTTCGTATTATTCATAGATTTTTTATTAAATGTCTTCAATTTAAAATCATCTGATACAGGTTGGTAATATTTTACCTGGATTTCGTGAAATCCAGATGATCTGAATAAAAAATTTAAAACTTCGGGATGGACGTGGGTTTTATGAGTGGGGTCTAAATAAAAAAGATTGCTGGAAACCTGAACACTTGAAATATTCGGTGTTGATATAATTACGTTGCTACCCGACTTAATTTTAAGATAGCATAATTTTAATAATAGATACAGTGACGCTGGATCTAAGTGTTCAATTAATTGACAAATAAAAATGCCATCGAGAGTATTATCCTCTAATGATTTCAGATGAGTGATGGCATCAACATTATGAACCGTCAACCCGTTTTCCTGGCAATATTGAACAAAATCGGAATTGATATCAATACCATAGCCACCGATATGATGGTTTTTCAATAATTCTAAAAAATAACCTTTACCGCACCCAATATCGATCACATTATTGCAATTTTTAAAGATTTTGATGGAATCTTCAAAAATATTGGGTTCATTTATAGAAGGCCCACTCTCCTGATTCCAGGTTTTGCCAATCTCTTCAGTAAATCTACTATAATTAAACGGCTCTTCGTGCTTTTCCAAGACTGATGTGTGCAGTTCTATTTCATTTATGGCGGTATCGATGGAAGAATCCAATAAATTTGCGAGCCATGCTTTGTTTTCAAGATCAGAATTTATTTGCGATAAAAAGACGCGGATGTCATTTCCAATTTTTGTATATAATTTATTCCATAATTCATCTAAAATCGATACCAGCTCATTTTGCATTTGTGTTTGACTTTGTTCCAGATATTCACGATCTTTTATAGAAAATTGTTCAATTTTCTTCTGAAGATCTCCCTTTGTCTGATCAACGTATTCAAAAACCTTCGTCTTAAACTCTTCATTCATCTGATTAATGAAAATTACTTGACGGGCATACTCCGTTTCCATGACCTCGAGCCTTTTTAATATCGAATCCTGGATGTTAGCTGAATGCTCATTAAACTCTGTTTGATGGGCATACTCCGTTTCCATGACCTCGAGCCTTTTTAATATCAAATCCTGAATGTTAGCTGAATGCTCATTAAACTCTGTTTGATGGGCGTACTCCGTTTCCATAACCTCGAGCCTTTTTAATATCAAATTCAGGATGTTAACTGAATGCTCATTAAACTCTGTTTGATGGGATATTATTGGATCGACATACCGTCGAATTTCTCCGTGAACCATCTGTCGTCCTTTAACAAGGACCGACCCAAAATAGGGACGATGGGATTTGATATGGTAACTATAATTACGGATATCCCTGTTGTTATTAATAAATTCGAAATCATGCTGGAATCCATCCGTAAAACGAGGTTCGGAATTAGCATCTTTTATAGACGAACGGCATAGGAGATCTGGATCAGGAGTATACACACCCGCACCAATTCTCTTTTGGATATTTTCCCGGATCTTATCGATCAGATCGTTAACGTTGATATCGTTATCATGAATTTCAAATATCTTGTCATCCATTTTCAGTTCTCGATAATAATTAATTTAATCGAAATACTTATTTATGTTTGGATTACGCTTACCATTAATAGATTATATGCATGATAAATCAGCATTCGTTAAAAATTGGTCATAAATTGACCCAATTGAATCCATCAAATAGATCTCTATTCTGTTGGTAAGCTTCTTTACTAATATCAATAAATGCCTTTTGATTTATATGAACTCCATCCCCACAGCTGTATTCAGGCTGAATATCGCCGAATCCATCATCTAGCACTGAATATGTGTCAAAGACACGGATATTATGATTGATCTGTGTTAGGTTACTTTTCATCCATTTATTAATGATATTAATTTTCGCCCAACTATTGAGCGAGGTTTTATTATCAAATATCATTCGATTTTTTGCCGGATTCAATGTCATAAAAAGGATTCGTATATTATTTTGGCTGGCATTCGTTGCCATCCAGTATAAATTATTTTCAGTTTCATTAACATCATAATTGTAATAACAATCATTTATTCCAACATCTACGACTACAACCAGGGGTTTTAGAGAAATAGTCCGATTTGGCGCGAGATCTGATGATCGTGCTAGAACATCACGGCTCCATCGCGCTCTCACATCGCGGGTTGTTTCACCCCCCACCCCAAAATTATACCATTTAAAGTAAGTAAGATTATTTTGAAACTCCGCGGCAAATGTCCCTCCTCTATCAACCACTGATAAATTGTATAAGTAGAAGTAACTTCCATGATGTGATGGGTATCCTTCAGCTATCGAATCGCCGATTACTACCCCGGTTTTTGGCGAGAAATTCCCGGAAATGATATAGAATCCAACTACAAAAAAAACTAAAATTATTAAAGCTACCACTAAAGTTAGAATTCTTTTCGTTTTAGATTGTATTAAAATCATGGAATACCATCAATAATTTTGAAATCATATTGAGATTGTTTATTATTTAAGGATTGACCCCCTCTTCCGATTTCTATCGATATTTATTGATAATTTTTATCAGCCTTAACTTTTCCCCATATTTTGAATAGAGCATATTTTCAATTTCTGGCAGGATCTTACCATTTAAATGAACGCCATCATCAGAATAGTCTTTTAATAAGAAACCTTCCTCATCAGATACCTTTGAATAGATATCTAAAAATTGGATGCCCACGAGATTACAATAAGAATTTAATTTTGAATTAAACTCCTGAAAAATAGAACTCTGAACGGATCGTTCTGCATAATAGGGGTAGTTATATCGGTTATTTTCTTCACCAACGGGAATAATCCCACAAACGCATATTTTTATGCCCAACTGCTGGATAGTCGTCAGGAATTCTCCATAATTATGTATTGTATTATCAATTAATTCAGACCAGGGGATTTTTTCCTGCTTTATTTTAAATTGATAATATATATGAATCCGGCAATCAATTTCTCCAAAAACAGGGATAAAAATATCTCCTTTTTTCAATAAAGGGATAATTTTCTGGATTTTTTCATATGATCCGTTGGTGGAATTCATCTTGATCAAATTATGTGCAGTAGCAGGACCAATATGAATTACAGTAAATAACGAACTCAATGTAAAAACACTGGTATGGCTATCCCCTACAACAAAAATTGATGGAAAACATCGCATTATCTCACAATTTCTCCATTTTTACCATTATTTGTGATATGTTGTCCAATAATCGAATTTCATGATATTATATCCTTTAAATTCCTCAAAATATACTAACTGATAATTACCTGTGGTTTCATGTTAAAGATCCCCTCCACTAGTACTCCATCATTTTTTGAAAGAACTTTAATGGTATCAACATCATGAATTAACAAAAGCCATTCTTTATACGAACCAACCGTGATCGGTTTATTTGCAACCCCAATTGTGAATGAATATGTTCCTGCAACTAATGGGAAATTCATCTGAAAAATAATTTTCCCGATTTGGTCTTTAAGGAGTTTTTGTGGCATGATTTTCAAATTATATGTACTTGTCTGAAAAATTGTGAGGCCAAGGTTATTCCTGATTCTAATACCATAATGCGGTTCATCCAAATCCTTCAGGGCTTTGATCTCGTAGATAATCTTAATGTCCTTTTCACTTTCAATATATGAAATCCCTTTATCCTCTTCATTCAAAATTTGAAAAGAAACAAGCTCAACCTCACCGGTAAAAATTCCTGAATTATTCCCCGTATTTTCTTTCTTATTTTTTTTGGTCTGGATCTGAACGGGCACATCCCCCTGATGCATTTTTTTTAAAACCATATTCTGGTAAAAATCTGTGACCTGCTTAGGCTCACCGGAATCGATTATCCTTCCATGATCAATCAAAATTGCCTCATCGCACAACGTTATGACAGCATTAAAATCGTGCGATACAAAAACAATCGATCCCCCGCCATTCCGGAATTCCTGGATCTTCCGCATGCATTTCTGCTGGAAATAGGCATCCCCGACCGAAAGCGCTTCGTCAACCAGGAAACATGTTGGGTCCGCATGAATGGCAATAGAGAAGGCGAGCCGCATCGTCATGCCGGAAGAATAGGTCTTTATGGGTTCGTGGATGAATTCCCCCAGTTCGGAGAAATCGATGATCGTTTGTTTCTTCCGGTCGATCTCATCCCTGGTCATGCCGATGAGTGTCCCATTCATGTAAATATTCTCTAATCCTGTCATCTCAGGGTTGAAACCGGTTCCAAGCTCAAGGAGCCCCGTAACTTTCCCATTAATCTGGATGGACCCGCTGTCCGGGATCACGATACCGGAGAGAATTTTTAACAGCGTTGATTTTCCGGCACCGTTCTGCCCGATGATCCCGAGGGTCTCGCCGGAAACAATTTCAAAGGAGATGTTATCAAGGGCCAGAAAGTCCTTGTGATATTGTTTCCTGAAGAAGATCTCTTTGAGCCTGTCGGCAGGTGACCGGTAGAGTTTGAAATTTTTCGAGATCCCTTCAACTTTTATCATAGGTGTATATGTGATGTTGAATCGCAGGTGCATTAAAAATATCGAATACTGGTATAATGGTGTAATTATCTGCATATCAAGGTGGCAGGATAACTAATACAGTGACACATTTTGTATAGCGATGCTTAAACAACGGGTATCAGTACTGTTATATGATGGCATATCCGACGGACGCACACATCCATCAGAATTGACAATGTAGAGGGAATTTATACCATGGTTTATGCTGATAGGGACCGATATATTTATAAATTTTTTTGGTATGTGGTAAAACCCAATATCCCGGTCATTTATGATAATTGAAATATTTCTTTCTTTTTCTAAACTAAACGCCGAAAAATTCAGCAAAGTATCTCTGGCATCATCTGAGTATACCAGGATGCTGGCATTGTCACCAATCCAGCGGGTAGGGACTCCCGTCCAGTTATCAAGTCCCAGCCAACCAGATCCAAAGCTAATGAACGGGGTAATTGGTTCAGTCCTGTTTTGTGCGTATACGACCAGCATATCATCTTCGTAAACTTTTGGCAAGATGGGAATACAACGATTAAGAATCAATTGTTCATTTTCCAGCTGCTCATGGGTCAAAAAATCTTTATGGAGGACAACATAGCGGATATTATAATACTTAAGAATGGAATTTCCAATCGAAAATACACTCTGGTTGACAATATCATTCCGTGGCATTTCAGCGAATGTTAATTCTCGAACGAACGGGGTATTTCTTTCAAAATCCCGGGCATTGGCAGGGGTTCTGGCCACTTGTCCCCCCACAATAGGTTTTCCGTGAATTGTCTGGTAATATTCAATCTTCACTCCAGCGGTATAATTCAGTGTGGCGGGTATTTCCAAAAGGGCATAGGTATCTTTATCTGATGAGATATTTTTGTAGAATGCTGGTTGATCAACCGGGGAAATTATATAAGGGACACTCAAAAATTCAAAAATTATCAACCCACATAGTAACACAGAAAATAAATACTTACGTGAATCCTTTGAATTCATCAATTCAGCGATTCCATAACCCGCAAGTACTGCAAATGCAAGGGTAGCGATAATAAAAATTCGGCCTGGGGTCCTTGAATTTTCCAGGAATGGAACAATTGTGGACAATATAGTATATGGGAGAGGAATCGTTGTGGAGGTGTTGAAAGCAGTGAAGATCGTTTTCCCATTAACATGTAGTATCGGTCCTAGACTGAACAGGGAAAATAATATCGCCGAGACCACCCAGAATTGTACCATGATTTGCTTTCTTAATTTACAGACCGCATAGATGGATAGTAAGAGAACCGTATACCCAATATACGTGGTATTTTCCCAAATATTCCCTGTGAAATTCTGATAAATCTGGCTCGTCAAAACTCCAAACACTGTGTGGAGGGACGAAGGGATGAAAAAACTGAGAATATCAGTAGAATACAGTGTTGCCTCAATGGGACCCGGCTTCAGAAAATTTGTGGCAGATGTCGCGACGGTTATATCTCCAATAACCAAAGGCAAAATCCCGATAACGGCTACCAGCCCGAACAGCAAATATTTTTTCAGAATATTTTTGAAATTGTCCAAACGATCCGGTCCTTCCTTCATACCATGATTCCATACTTCGAACAGGAAGAACAACGCGACAAATATTCCCATGTAAACAAGGTATTGCAGATCACTCATCCCGACAAGAATAAAGAAGATACCAGCAATAACGGAATACTTCAGATTATTCTCCTTGTACATCTTCATTAAGAACAGTGCACAAAACGGGATCCATTGAATTGTTGTCGCCCCGAGGTGGCCCTGTGCATGAGCAAAATGATAGGGGGAAAATGCGAATACAAGCCCTGCAATAAACGCAGCAATATGATTATGGGTAAGATACTCGACAAGAAGGTAAGCTCCAAAAGCCCCAATTATAAATGTCAAAATCCACAAGAGCGTATATGTTGTGGGTAAATTAAGGAATGATAAGAGGATAACTGCAAGGATCTGGTTAAATGCGGAACTGAATGCCATCACAGGAATGCCTGTGGGCCAGAAGAGCATTGTGGAATATCCAAGAGTTGAGGTCTGTTGTGAAAACACAAGACTGTGACTATACCAAAGGGAATTCATCCAGTAAAATGCATCCATATGTCCCGGGATGGATTGCCCGATCACAAATATTACTGGGTAGGTAAGAATTACAGTGATGAGGATATACAAAAAAAATATAAGGACGTAGATTTTATATCTCGAAAAAATATCTTTGATCTGCATTCAATGAACTCCTGCTTATGATCTCCAACTCTTCAATCTATATCTTGTGTTCTGCAAGAGATTTTATGAGTTACTATATGAGTACTCTTAATTAATTCAGGCCGAGTTTTCATGATACTGCAATATCGTTCTTATGCAAAATATATCGCAGTCCTCGTAACTATTGCTCTTGTCGCTATCCTTTTCACACAGATTAACCTAGGGGATGTCATTTCAACCCTCACAAACATCAACCCGATTTACCTTGCAGCCGGGTTTATCCTTTACGTGTGCAGTTATTTCTTTCGTGCCTGGCGCTTTCACTTGCTACTCAACAAGGAGGTCAGCATCAAAGACCTTTTCCATATTGAGTGTGTGCATAACATGATGAACAATCTCCTACCAGCACGAACCGGGGAATTGTCATATATATATTTATTGAAAAAAATCAATACTAGGACTACCGGAGAGGGTGTCGCCACCTTGATCGTTTCAAGGATTTTTGATGCCATTGCACTTGCAATATTTTTCTTTTGTGCAATTTTATTGATTAGAGACATTCCTACTGTCATTTTAGATACAATCTGGCTGGTTGCTATCGGTATTATTATTTTTATTATCTTCCTTGTCCTTCTGCTCTGGTACGGGCGAAAATTTTTATTTTGGATCCATAAAGCGATAACGTTTCTCCATATTGAACAAAAACATTGGGTTAAATATCTTATGAAAAAGGGAGATGAAACGGTTGAGAGTCTTGATCAAATAAATATTCTGCATAACCAAATCTACTGTTTGGTAAGTTCCCTTTTGATTTGGGGGTTTAATTGTGGAATGATATATTTTCTTCTTGCAGGGATGGGTTTTGATTTATCATACTTGTCTATTATAATAGGAGCGACATTCATTCTTTTAACAACAATTCTTCCAATCCAAGGTATTGCAGGATTTGGTACTACAGAACTAATTTGGACATTAGTATTTGTTTCTCTTGGATTGTCAAAGAATGCAGCAATCGTTTCAGGTTTTAGTTACCATATTTTAGTAATCCTTTTTTTCATGATTCTTGGCATTTATGGGTGGTTAAAAATCAGGATATTAGTATCATGAATTAAAGCAATATTTTGAGTGAATTACGGCTGAAAATTTTGGTGTTTCCCATTTTTAACTGACCATGTACCAAAACTGATTTATGTTATATTGTATTAAGTAACCCTTGATGAGGGTTTTAATTTTAAATCCACCAAGTATTTTTACAAAGAATGTCGTTCGGGATTTAATTTATGGCTGTTGGTGCAAAGGTAAACGAATTGGAGGTGCGAATTCACCACCGATCAATTTGTTATACATTGCATCGGTGTTAAAAAATGGAGGCCATAATGTCGCCTTCTTGGATGCACTTGCAGAACACAAAACAATCGATTTAATCTGTAATATTTCTACAAAAAATGATGTAATTATTATCTCTACATCGACAATGAGTTTTGTAGAAGATATAGAGATCCTGTCTGAAATAAAAAAGGTCAATCCCTCCATTATTACCATTATTTTTGGATCTCACCCCACATTCTTGCCAGAAAGTTCTTTAAAACCTAATTCTGTGGATATTATCATTAGAAGAGAGCCCGAATTTATCATTAGAGATGTAGTAAATGCTTTAGAAAATGATCGGAATTCGTGGAAACAGATTCAAGGAATTGGTTATAAACAGGACCAAAAAGTTATTCTTAACGATTTCTATCCATTAATCAACAATTTAGATGAATTACCTTTTTTGATGCGGGAATTATTGCCTCACAATATTGAGTATTTTAATCCCCTCGTTAAAAAGATTCCATACACTACAATCATGACATCCCGCGGATGTCCAGCTCAATGTATTTTTTGTACAGTTCCTAATTTCTATGGTAATAAAATCCGTTCGAGATCTGCAGAGAGTGTATTAACTGAATTAGAGCAAATTCAGCAGCAAGGATATAAAGAAGTCTGGTTTAGGGACGAAACGTTCACCACATATAAAAAAAGAAATATTGAAATCTGTAATGGAATATTAGAGAGAGGAATTACACTTTCCTGGATCTGCAATGCGCGAGTAGATTCTCTTGATCGGGAAATGCTGATTCTCATGAAAAAAGCCGGTTGCCATATGGTAAAATTTGGAGTAGAATCTGGGGTTCAAGAGATTCTTGATAATATAGGAAAAGGGATTAGAGTTGAGCAAACACGAGAAATTTTTCGAACAACGCATGATATTGGTATAGATACTCATGCGCATATAATGCTGGGTTGTCCTGGTGAAACGAATCATTCTATTCAAGAAACAATTAATTTCGTTAAACAAATTAATCCTACAACAGTAACGTTTGGAATTTGTACACCTTATCCAGGCACAGATTTATTTAAAGCGGTTGTAAAAACACATCCAGAAATTGCAGATGGGACAAACTGTAATTTTACCAAAATTCATGAAAAATCATTTTTCAATGAGCATTTTACCCAGATTTCTGCGGAGGATCTCGATAAATGGATAATTAAAGCTTATTTTAGTTATTATTTCAGATTTTCGTATGTGTTAAGAACATTATACAGAATAAGAAGTATTGATGAGTTAAAGCAAGTAATCCTCGCAGGAACAAACGTTTTCCAATTCTCATTAGGGCGAGATTAATGAATGTTCCAATTATTGATCGCCAAACCGCTTTATTGCGGAAGCTTGTTAGAAATATTAATGTTAAAGAATATATTGAATTTGGATGTGGGGAAGGACATAATTTAAAAACTCTATCTGATATGGGATTATCAGGCATTGGTATAGATTTTTCTTCAAAGGCATTAGAAATCGCCCGAAGAAAAAAATTAGTGAATACCAAATTACTTGAAAAAGATTTTATGCAAGCGGAAATTGATTGTCTAAATACAGATTTGGTAGTGCTGCTTTTTGTGTTAGAACATATTGAAAATGATGATAAAGCGCTTGAAATATTGAATTCCAGAATAAATAATAATGGATATTTAATTTTATCCATTCCCGCACATGAAATACTTTACTCTAGCCAAGATAAAATTGTGGGGCATTATCGACGATACAACCGAGAAACTATTATCAGTAAGTTAGAAAAATATAATTTCAATGTTGAAATAATACAATGTTTTGGTTTTCCTGTCGCGAATCTCTACACCAAATTATACAATATTTATTTATCAAAAATTATAAAAATTAATACAACAAACATATTTTTTCAGAACACCCCTATTTCTGGTATAAGACTCGAGAAATCTCATTTTCCAAAAATAATTAGCAATATTTCAAATTTTTTTTACCCAGTAATATCTCAAATAATTAAAAGTGACACTCTTTTTTTGAACTATGATCTTGGTACTCATTACATTATTTTAGCGAGAAAGTATTGTGATATAATTAATGAGGATAGCGAAAAACCCAAGCTTACATTTTTATCTTAGAGTATCGAATTAAAAATATGGATACATTCCGGGACTACTTTTTTCATCAACAATATTCGACATTGGAGGAATTGGGAGACCGATTAGGGGAAATTAAGAGTATAATCGACTGGGAAAAGTTCAGACCAATCTTGTCGGACATGTATCATGATAATGAAATCGAAGGGGGAAGACCACACGTCGATGAGATTCTAATGGTTAAAATGAT